>ENA-UOOD01003944-UOOD01003944.1-human-gut-metagenome-genome-assembly--contig:-CS67-NODE-3944-length-11886-cov-6.004395_pt1 | contig 11886 bp, 18 predicted proteins | sample MGYA00242464_ERZ724011 | MGnify/ENA metagenome assembly ERZ724011 | reverse complement strand
CAGCACTCCTCCCACGACTAAAGTCACGGGTGCCCGTGCTAAGCGAATTTATGAAATATTACCTATAATAACGAAGAGGGACAGATAGCTGTTCCTCTTTGTTATTATCTAAAAGGGATAGTATATTGGTACTTTCGATGTAAACGGGACAATAATCTGTGCCGGTTGCATAAAGGGATAATATACTATTCCTTTAAATTTATTAATTAAAGGAACATAATTCTATCACTTTCAATCATATAAGGGATATAATATTATCCTTTTAACATATAGCTTATAATTTTTAGAAATGATCTTTTTGTCTCTTTATCTGTCATATTAATGGTAGAAAAACAAACGGAGGTGCTTATGTTAAAAGAATTACGCAGCAGATCCTTTACAAATGGAAAGGTATATGCATTAGAAACAGAGGATGGATATCCATTGGAAGTCACCGATACTTTTTTACCAAATTATACAAAGGACGCAATCAATAACAATGAAAACACACTGAAGACATATGAAGTTGGAGACCGGACCGATCGCTGGATGATTGGTGTTAGTTGTATGAGCGGCTGTCCTGTGCATTGTAAGTTCTGCGCAACCGGAAAACTTAAAAGATGGCGTTGCTTAACAGCCGAAGAGATTGTTGCACAGGTAGAATTTGTTATCAAACAGAATCCTGAATACCGATTTGAGGATGCTTGGGAACATAAAATTAATTACACCAGAATGGGAGAGCCGTTCCTAAATATAGAAGAAGTTAAGAAGGCCATCCAGATGATTGACGAAAAGTATCCAGGAACGCATCATTATATCTCTACAGTTGGATTACAGGGAAGCGATTTTAGCTGGATTAAAGACAATATTACGTTACAAGTAAGCTTACATAGTCTTGATGAGGAAAGACGACACAATTTAATTCCTATCAGTAATCTGATGTCTATCGAAGAACTGGGCCAGATTCGGACAAATAGTAATTTAAAAACAACTGTCAATATGACATTGGTAGACTATGAAGATTTTGACATCAATATCTTGACCAAATATTTTAATCCTAGATATTTCTTTATAAAATTAAGTCCTATTAACGAGAACGAGATTTCTGAGAAAAATCATATGGGATCTGGTATTATCGAGAAAAGAAATTTGATGTAATACGCAAAGGAGGAAAAACTCATGGAGAAAATCGCAAATCAGTTAAGGGCAGCAGGTTATGATTACGCAGTTGCCATTGCGACTGAAGCAGAAATTACTGCAAAAGCTGCATGCGGCCAGTTAGCCATTATTACTGAGGATAAGTAATCGTTAACAGGAAATGCCCCACTCAGGGGCATTTTCTATGGAGGAAAAAATATGTTACATAATCATAGAGTGTTCCGGTATCGAATTATCACGAATTTTCATTGTAATCAGAACTGTTATTTTTGCTTTCAGCCGGAAAAGCGAGAAAAGATATTAGATATTGAAAAAATGGAAGATACTATGAAAAAGGTAGGTATGTTGGAAAGAGCTACCATTATGGGCGGAGAGAGTTTACTTTTACCGAATATCGTAGATTATTTCAAAGTAGTGCATAAATATGTAAATACAATTTGCCTGGTAACAAACGGTACGAAGTTAACTGAAGATTTGACAAAAGCTTTAGTAGAAAATGGACTGGAAGAAATGGCAATCTCTATATCTTCTAAAGAACAGTATAAAGCCAGAAGAGAACAGATATTGATTGCAAAAAAGTACGTGCCTAATTTACGCATTAATCTTCCAAAATCTTGGGAGTCTACTGGAAAAAAGTTATATGAACTTGTTGATATGATTCTAAAAGATGATATTGGCGTGGTTGTATGTGAAGATCTTATGGGCAGATACAATTTAAACTATAAAAACAGCTATGAAGATCTGCTTTATGGTATGGGCGCTAAATTATTACGTAGTGATGGACATAATTTCTTCACGTTTGAGTGGAAGGGAAAAGAATTTGGGTTGTTTGGGTATCACGGAGATAAAAACGCATCCGCAGATACGGAAGAAGCCGGATACGAAAAGACAGATATTATCATTGCACCGAATTGTCATTCTGATGAACGGTATTCCCATAAAGTCTATTCTGTGTGGGAAGATTACTGCCATGATATAGGAAACCACGACTTGGCATAGGAGTGCAGTATGCTTAAAATTGATTTTGGCAGCGGATATAATCCATATCCTGGATATAAAACATGTGATATTACTCAAGGTCCCTATTTAGATTATGTATACAATACAGAGACAAACGAAATTATTGGATTGCAAGAAGGATCCGTTGATGAATTTCGCCTTAAAAACGTACTACATCATGCTGATATACCGAAGGTGATTCAGTGTCTCCACAGATATTTAAAATCAGGCGGAATTCTGCAAATTATTGAACCAAGGACGGAGTATTACGAACAAAACCGGTGTCTGGATCTGTTTTGGTATCGTTACATTTATCCGAGATATGAAATAGCAATTCCTCCCAAAAGGAGAGTTGACTACTTAAAAATATGCGAGGCATATTTTAAAATCTCATCACATCAAAATGCAGATGTTTATGACGTTTATTTTTTTGTTAACCGATAATAATTAGCAGAACCTTATATAAGGAGTAAATATATATGCTATCTTTTTTACAAAAATTAATTAGTAGTAAAAATAATACAGTAATATCTTCAAAACAAGATGCTGTCACTGCAAATAGTGACGACTTAATTCAGGAAAAGCCAATACCTAACTGCAAAAATGCTTTCCATATATTAATCATTACAGATACGCATTGTCATATGAGAAAAGAACAAATAGAAGACTTTCTCTCTGACATCGAAGATAAAATTGATATTGTCTTTATATTAGGTGATATGAGCGAAAGAGATATGTTCGTTGCAAAAGAAATAGCTAAAAAATATAAAGCTCTCATCTATGGAATTCTTGGTAATCATGATTATGATGGACAATTAGAAGAAATGGATATTCCAAATTTTGAAGGAAAGATGATAGAATTTAATGGAGTTACGTTTACAGGAATGCACGGAAGCTTTAAATATAAGAACTCTGACGCACCTATGTTAACTAACGAAGAGAGTATAGAATTAGCAAAAATACTACCAACTTGTGATATTTTTCTTACTCACGATAAAGCTAGAACAAATAATGAAGAAAATTCGCATAGTGGATTAGAAGGCATAACTCAGTATATTTTAGATAAAAAACCAGAATATCATATTCATGGACATCTTCATGAAAATATGAACGAAAATATTGGCGGAATTAGTTCTTTGGGATTTTGTAGATATGCATATATCGAAGTATCTAAAAATGGATTAAAAATCAAAAAGATTTTTTAAAGATAGTTCACTGAAATAAAGTACGACAAAAAGCTCCTGTTACAAAGAGGTAAAATCAGATAAAGAACAATAAATCATTAAAAACATGGACGTAAAAATTTCTGTGCAGAAATTTGCAATAATTTTCAAAGCTGTTATAATAGCATTATCAGATGAAGAACACATCTGATTTCCCCTTTTATCTTTGATGAAGATCCCCGGAACTTTCCCCTCCGGGGATCATTTTTTATACATATATTTTCTTCCATATTATTTGTATAAACAAAGGAATTCAAAATAAAAACCAATATACTCAAAATCAAGATATTTTACGGTGAATTTTGTGCAGAAATTTACAGTGTTTTTAAATTTAATCTATCATATTAATATCAGAAAGGTGGTATAATTATGACATGTTATGACAGTAAAGAAGGATCATTCCCTATTAGTTATAAAGATTGCCAGTTACTGGCTGATGCCTGCGAAGAGCAAATAATTCAAATGGAGAAAAACCTGGAAGAGATTAGTCCGGAAAAATATTTGCGCTACAAGGAATTGCATCAGTATTTTCTTGGTATTCGGAAACTTATGGAAGCTCGTAAAATCAAGGAAGAAAATGCCAAAAAAGAAGAGGAAAATTTTCGAAAGCAGCTTACTGAAAGCTTGCAGAATCAGCAGTAATTGCTATATAATAGCAATAGTCAAAAATTAAAAGCTGGGAAAAATCCCAGCTTTTGTTATGAGGAGAAAATTATGTTTGATGGATTAAAATTAATGGATGCTCACGGATCCAGATTAGATATGGAATTTGAATTCGATTGGTTTTTGAGAACAATAGAAGTGAATTGTCCCAATAGATGGAATGAAGTAAGGGATGCTTTATATCATCTATTTTGTGGCGCCATGCGAGTGATTACAGATTATCGGTGGATTCCAGAATGCAAGGAAACAATTCTTTCAGGAATCAACATAACCTGTGAATTAAAAGAAGACGAAAACGGAAAAAGAGAAAGTAAGTCACTCGGTAAATGGACATTTTATCTAAACGTAAAATCCGGGACGACTTCAAAAGAAACTATAGAAAATCTGGAAAAAGATATGGAACGTTTCCTTCGTGCAAGATTTAATATTAAAGAGTCTCATGATCTGAATGTTGTACGAGAAGAGTATGAACGGAAGAAATTGCTGGAGAAGATTATTTTGCAGTAAAAGACCTATAATAGCATAATATATATAGGAGGATTTTCTATGAATTTTGTTATTCCGAGCGAAAGACATCAAAAGTCATTAGAATACGCTGTTAATAAAGCATCTGCTTCACCGATTTTTCCATATATAAGAAATATTGTTTTATTTGGTAGCTGTGCAAGAGGAGATTTTCATTGGTCCAGTGATGTAGATTTGCTATTTATTATGGATGATTCGTTTAATGATCACACCGAATTAAAGAGCGATTTGTTTACGTTACGGGGGAATATAAGTCCAATTGATTCTGAATGCCCGGAAGTCGATGCTAAATTCTATTCAGAGTCAAATTGGAAAAATCAAAACAGTTTCTTTTTGCAGAACGCTAGAAAGGATGGGATTGTGTTATGATAAATACAAATAATGATATCAATTACTTCAGAAGGCTCTATAGATGATACAATCGCGAATGCCAGGCAAAAGACTGCCGAAATTAACACTCAGCAATCATTGCCAATACAAAAGCATGATTCTAGCATACATTAAAAATATATACTTCACATTTAATTTAAATGGAATTTTTTATCTTGCATATTATAACGGTTATCCGTTATAATATATATGAGGTGATTTTTATGCTTAAAACATTATGTAATTTAAAAGAAATAAGCGTATATAGATGCTCTAAAGACACAAATATTCCGTATTCGACATTAAGTGACATTGCAAATCATAAAACGGACCCCAATAATATCAACGCACTTATACTAAAACGATTGGCTGAATATTTTTCTTTATCTATGGATGATTTATATACAATTTTAAATCTAAAACAGCGGGTTCCTTTTTCTTCATTTAGAAGCGAAATGTGTCACAAGCTTCACAGAAATGGCGATATAGAAATGCTATCATTTATTAGGAAAAATAATTATATTCCCATATTATGGAATATAAGATGGTATCCGGAAGCCCTATATACATTGGCCATGTTCGATGAAATAACAGAAAAAAATAACGCAAGCTTATGTATGGATTATGAACAATATAGGAAGACAAAAATGAAAGAGCTGATCGTCTCTCCTGATATTATTTTAATGGAGAAGCTAACAGGCAAAGACGATGAGCGTCAAAAACTGATTGCAAATGCCAATCCATATTTTTTACAGTACAACATATTGGAAGGAGATATTTATGCCGAGTGAAAATGATATACAACTTGACCGTGAACTAATGCTTACGTGTTTAAAAGAAGTAGCAAAAGAATATCACAAACAGTTTAAAGGAGGAAATATTGAAATTATTATAGTCGGCGGAGCATCATTGGCTATGAATTATAATTTTCGACCGGGAACGACAGATATAGACGCTTTTATTGTAGCTAGGGAAGATTTAAAAGACATCATCAATAAAATCGGTGACAAATACAATTTACCAAATGGTTGGCTAAATCAGGATTTTAAATATACAGATTCTTACAGCCCTAACATCCGTCAATATAGTAAATATTATGCTTCTTATTCTCATTGTATGGAAGTTCGGACGATAAAAGACGAATATCTTATAGCTATGAAATTAGCTTCTTATCGTCCTTATAAGCATGATCGATCTGATATTATTGGCATTATTATTGAAAATGATCGACAGGGCAGATCAATCACTTTCGACAAGGTAGATAAAGCTGTCCGGGATTTGTATGGAAACTGGAACAAAATATCTGTTGAGGCAAAGCTTTCGCTTAAATCGCTCCTTGCTGCACATAGTCTTGAAACTGTTTACGATGAGATAACCAAACAGGAGCAGATAAGTAAAAATACTTTGATAAACTTTGAAGAAAAATATCCAGGGATTCTTTCTGAAGACAATGTTTCCGATATAGTAAACTGTCAAACTCCTAAAGAAGATGTTTTATCCGTTGATGATTTAATAGCTAAAGCAACAGAAAAAGTTCAACAGTCAAATTCCAGAAATGTGCATACTCAATCCCCGAGTATCGACGATTTCATTTTATAACAAATTTTACACCGTCTATTTCTGTCATATTAACAGCAGAAAGGACGGTGTTTTTATGTATATAGAAAAGTTAAGATCACTAATGGAAAAAGCTCCCGGTGAAGCAGCAGATATTGCAGAATACGCACAAATGTTAACAAAATACGTAAACACAGTGGCAGATCAAGTACTGGCAACAGAAAGGAACCGGGCTTTTTTAATTTCCGAACGAATAGATCAGTCTGAGTACATTGCCAGAATCGAGCGAGCAAATGATAAAAGAAACAAAGCACATGACAAAGCATGTGCTGCTTGTAAAAATATCAATGATATCGCAGCTAGGAACGGGAAGCAGAAGATATTCGATTTTGAGCCACAGATAGAAACTATAAACGGAAGAATGGTTTTCACACAGGATAATCATTATCATGTGGCAAAATTTTGCGCGGATCTTACAAATGAATTATTCGAACAGGGCGCTTTACAAAAATCCGAGCATTTGATTGACGAAGTAGTGGAAAAAGCCAAAGAGAAACCATATCCGATCCTGCAGACTGCCGAAATGAGAGAAAAAATTACAGAATATGAGAACTTGAATAAGACAGAAGAATTACAAGGTTTTATGAATGATAGAAAATCCGGATCCATCAAATTAAGAGATGGAAGCATGCTTGAACTATCAAAGCCTAATTCTTATGGTGAATATGATGTGAAAACAGCAAATATTTCCGATCTTGGATCAGCTGATTTTTATTTTATAAAACGGGACAACAGTTTTATCGGAGAAGAAATTCCAAAAAATGTTATACAGGAAATAGCTGCCGATCATGGTGGTCCTATAGACATTAAAGAAACGGAACCTATGCGGTCACAATTATTAGAGTCCATATTAAATGGAGATTATGATAGAACAGAAAATGAAGAAATTCCGGACATTTCTCATTAAAAAAGAGGCGGATGTCACTTTGACACCACCTTTTCTATTTTTTCATATTTGTTTTCTATCATATTAGTGTTAGAATAATAGAAAAACGGAGGAAGAAATGCAGGGTATTAAATTGATAGAAGAAACAAAAACGGATAATCCCTGGGGCGGAAAACATATTATCCGTAAAATGCATGGATATGGATATGATATCCGGATTGTTTTTGATACGGAAGGAGACTTTCCATTACGACAAGTTTTTTTTGAACCAACAAAATGCAAAAATGAATTCCATTTTTTATTCAAACCGGTATATAATCCATCATTTCAGGAAAAAGGCATTGAGAGCATCTCAACTGTGAAACTTAACGTTGAAAAGCTGGATGAAATAACAGCGGAATTTGTTAATATTAAAGAAATGTTCCATGAGTTAGAAGAAAGAGAGGCAGAGCTATTTCATGAATGATAATATTTTCGAAAATATTATGCTATTAGTTATTGATGGAACTAATTCAACAGATCCAGATACATCCGAGCTTGCAATAGATGTGTTAAAATCAGCTATTCGTTACGCAAAATATCGAATGGATTTTGCAATCAATGATAATTCATGGAAAATGGAAAATGACGGATACCGGACTTCGGCACATAACCGTTTCATGGACTGTCTCAATATCTATTTACGATATTTGAAAAACAGTGGGATGAAAGTTATTGATTTGTCTGAATATGATCGGAAAACGCTGGGAGATATCGCTTGTTATATAGCATATAAAGCAGCAATTTTGCAAAGATAAGAAAAGACCAATGATTAATTCATTGGCCTTTTTTATCGCATTTTAATTCGGGATAAGCATATAAATATTTTTTAACATGATACTGTATACATCCAACAGAGCAGTTATATTTTTGAGACATTTGCGCATAAGATATTTTATTATAAAGATAATCTTCTGCAATAGTAATTGTTTTTTGACCTAATTTTTCAGGCAGAATAGAACAAATTTTCTTTTGTCTCATTTGATCTTTTTTATGAAATTTAATATATCTTTCTACGGTTGATAATGAAAGATGATATTTTTCAGCAAGAACTCGCATTGATACTTTATTTTCATTATTATATTCTTCTATTATTTTCTTTTTAATCAAATCTCGTTTTGTTTCTGCAAAAGTATTTTTATTTTTATACAAATTCACATAATGCTGCACAAGGCTAATGCTGCAATTATGAGATAATGATATTTCTTTCCATGTTTTACCTTCTTTAAAATATTCTTCCCCTATCTGATTGGAAATTTCGGTAATATATTTTTTACTCCTATGACTATCATTAATGAGTGGATTAACAATAATAGTCTCTACATTATTTTCTTGATTTTGCATGTAATATTACCTCTGATCTAAATAATATTTATTCCATAATAACAAAAATAATTCACAATAACAATATTTTTGCATACATTTTCCTTCATATTAATTTTGTATATATGAAAAATGGAGAAAACCATTAAAAACAGAAAGGATTTTTTATGAATATCGTATTACTTGTTATTGGTGTTGTAGCTGCAATTTTGGGAATTATAATTAGAGTTCTTACTAAGGATACTGATTATGAAAAGGACGGCAAACATTATGCACATCCTATGATTATCGGTGGCCTTATACTACTGGTATTTAGTCAGTCGTTTGCAATTATTCCAACTGGATACACTGGTGTAAGAATTACGTTTGGACAGATTGATAACCGAACAGTACAGAATGGATTTAACTGGAAGATTCCTTTTGTGCAGTCTATTAATCAGGTCAACAATAAACAGCAGGATATTTCCTATACCGGCCAGGTTTGGAGTGAGACTGCTGAGCGTACCGTTTTATACTATGAAGGAATAACTGTCACATACACAATTAACCCCGAAAAGAGCGCCTGGATCTATGCGAACGTATCAGATTATAAGAAAAATCTGATTTCAGATAATCTTGTTGCATCCGCAATCAAGAGTAGCAGTAAGGAACTGAATTCTACAGATGCAACCAATCGTGGAATCATTGAACCTATTGCACAGGAAAAGATTCAGGAAGCTTTAGATCAAAAGTATGGTCCCGATGTGGTATTTATCAATAAGGTAGTTATCGCAAATACTGACTTTGAAGAAAGCTATAATCAGGCCATTGCAGATAAACAGACTGCGCAGCTTGCGTATGAAAAGCAGCAGATTGAAAATAAACGGCAGATTGAAGCGGCAGAAGCAGATGCTCAGGTTAAAACGACGCAGGCAAAAGCTGAAGCTGATGCGGCAGTCATTAAGGCGCAGGGCGAAGCAGACGCAAATAAGCTGTTGAATGATTCCATCACAGAAAAGATCCTAAAACAGCAGTATTACGAGAAGTGGGACGGAAAATTGCCCAGCGTTATGAATTCCGATTCCAGTGATTTGATCCTGGATATTGGAAATGTTACCGATGGGGCGACGACGGCGGAATAGTTTTTAAAAGAGCCACAGAAACGTGGCTCTTTTATATTTTTATAACTCTATTTTCTATCATAATAATATCAGAATAAATTAACACGGAATATTTATATTAGGAGGTAAACAAAAATGTCGAAAAGATATAATTTTCTGGAATGGCTTAATAAATCTAAATTTGATCAGTATCAACTGGAACAAATAAAAGAAGGAATAAAAAGTGGGTTGGATACCTCTATTTATGCCAAGTCTGAATTTGACGCTGATCAGATGCACGAAATAAAGCAGGGTTTAAAAAACAATATTGATGTCTCCGTTTATGCAAGTCCGGAATTTAGTTGGAGACAAATGCACGAAATAAGATATGGCCTGACGGAAGGATTCGATGTCTCTATTTATGCAAGTCCAGAATTCCGCAGTGATCAAATGGAACAGATAAGATATGGCTTGGAAACTAAAGTTGATGTCTCTGTTTATGCAGACCCGAAATTCGATTCACAACAAATGGAAGAAATTAAAAAGGGACTTTGGAAGGATATTGATGTCTCTGTTTATACCAAACCTGAATTTAATTCCCGTCAAATGCGACAGATTAGATATGGGCTAGAAAATGAAATTGACGCATCTATTTATGCAAATCCAAGATTTGATAGCGCCCAAATGGAACAGATAAGAGAAGGTCTGGAATCCAAACTCGATGTTTCCATCTATGCCAAACCTGAATTCGAATGGGAACAAATGTCGGAAATAAGGCAGGGATTGAAGGCAGGCATTGACGTTTCTAATTATACTGATCCTGACCTCGACTGGAAACAAATGAAAGAAATAAGAACTGGTTTGGAAACAAGAGAAAATTGGAACCATGAAAACAACTTTCTGAACCATATCGATGATATAATAGAAAAAACAAAACAGGAGCAGCAAGCATTGGTAGAGAAGCATATTAAGCCGGTCATTACGCAAGGTGAGGAACATTAGTATATAAGAGTCGCAGAAATGCGGCTCTTTTTATACCACAAAAATAAAATAAATCAAGATATTGTTCCATTTTCGTCCCTCTCTACGACATCTTGTTTTTAACGAAACCTTTTATTTATGCGGCTTTGCGGTATATTAGGCTCGCATTGTGAGCCTATATTTTTATCAATATTTTGTATTCTTTTCTTTTTTCTATACCATATATAGTTTATGTCTTTCAACAGTTATTTTCCTTCATATTAATTATATCAATCAATAGATAAATGGAGGAAACACAATGAACAAATTTGAAATTTTCAGCAAGAAAAATATTGGCAAGCTGAGTGCAGCAATCCGCGATGATGGATCCGTATGGTTCCTTGCGAAGGACGTTGCAGAAATCCTCGGCATGCAGGCAAAAAACGCTCTACGTATGCTGGATAATTGCGATAAAGAAGAAGTATTTGCTGACATCGGAATGAGATGATCTTCTCATCCCGTAAAGCAGAGGCAAAGGCATTCAAAAACTGGGTGACGCATGATGTGTTACCGTCTATTCGCAAAAACGGTGGTTATATCATTGGGCAGGAAGAACTGAAAGGAGAAGATAAGGAAAAGCTGGAAGAACAGATTCGTCAGTTGGCAAAGCAGGTAAACGCTTACAGAGAAGACGGAAATCTTTGGATGAATATGTATTTTAACATTCAGAAAGATTATCTGGATGCTGTTGAAAAAATCTATGGAAAAAAGACCAATATTGCAAACGATAAAACAACAAAGACAGAATATGTTGTTTCCCCCGAAGGATGGATTCTTCCAAAATCCCTATATTTATTGAACGATAATGATTAATTTAGGTAGCTTTAGCTGCCTTTTTTATATAAAAACCGTGAAAAAGCAGACTGTATAATTGGTATAGGATTCCATAAAAATAATGTCATATTAATTATATATAATATAAGTCAATAACCCATCACTAAAGTGACGGGTTTGTAAAAGCCCGATATTGACTAGCCTAAGTGTTTCGAACACTACGTTACGAGAG
>ENA-UOOD01003942-UOOD01003942.1-human-gut-metagenome-genome-assembly--contig:-CS67-NODE-3942-length-11893-cov-4.908093_pt1 | contig 11893 bp, 12 predicted proteins | sample MGYA00242464_ERZ724011 | MGnify/ENA metagenome assembly ERZ724011 | reverse complement strand
AGCTCGCGGGCGCCTCGCGGGCGGCGCGCGAGCGCGCGCTCGTCTGTGCGGCGCGTCGCATTCGAGAGGACGCCGACGTCATCATCGCGGCCAACGCACGCGATCTGGTGCGCGCGCGCGAGACGGGCATGAGCCTGCCCCTCCAGGACCGTCTCATGCTCGATGCCGGGAGGATCTCCTCGATCGCCGACTCGCTCGACGACATCGCTCGGCAGCCGGACCCGCTCGGGCGCGTCGTCGGCGGCTCCACTCTCGAGAATGGCCTGCGCATCGAGCAGGTGAGCGTCCCCCTCGGTGTGGTGGCGATGATCTACGAGGCGCGCCCCAACGTGACGGCCGACGCCTTTGGCCTCTGCCTTCGCTCGGGAAACGCGTGCGTGCTCAAGGGTGGCTCCGCGGCTCGAGAGTCGTGCCTCGCCCTCGTCGACTCCTGCCGTGCGGCGCTCGTCGAGGCGGGGCTACCCGCCGACGCCCTGCAGTACGTCGACGATGACGCGCAGCACACCCAGACCGCCGAGCTCCTCGGCGCCACGGGGCTCGTCGACGTGCTCATCCCGCGCGGAGGCGCGGCGCTCATCCGCGCCTGTGTGGAGGGCGCCAAGGTCCCCGTCATCGAGACGGGCACGGGCAACTGCCACGTCTACGTCCATGAGGCCGCGGACTTTTCCAAGGCGCGTGCCATCCTCATGAACGCCAAGACGCAGCGGGTCGGCGTCTGCAACGCGGCCGAGTCGCTCCTTGTCGACCGCGCGATTGCGCGTGAGTTCCTCCCGGACGCCCTTCGCGACCTCATGGGCGCGGGTGTGGTGCCCCATGTCGACGCGCAGACGCGCTCTCTGATGGAGTCGCTGGAAGACGACGACCGCGACGCCCTGCTTCAGGGGCTCGTGGACGCCACGGAGGAGGACTGGGGCAGGGAGTATCTCGCCCTTGAGATCAGCGTACGCGTCGTGTCTGGTGTGGCCGAGGCCATCGAGCACATCAACCGGTACGGGACCGGCCACTCCGAGGCGATCGTCTCGGACTCCTACGAGGCGTGCGAGCGCTTCCTTTCCGGCGTCGACGCGGCCGTCGTCTACGCGAACGCCTCCACGCGCTTCACGGACGGCGGCGTCTTCGGGCTTGGCGCCGAGATCGGCATATCCACGCAGAAGCTCCATGCCCGCGGACCCATGGGCGCGTCCGCTCTGACGACGACGAAGTACCTCGCGAGGGGGGAGGGGCAGGTTCGATGACGGTCGACGTCGCCCGCCTGCGGGAGCGGGACCTTCCCGTGCTCGGCATCGACGAGGCAAGAACGTATCGCCTCGGCATCATGGGAGGCACGTTCGACCCCATCCACAACGGCCACCTTGTCGCCGCCGAGCAGGCGTTAGACGACCTGGGGCTCGACCTCGTCGTCTTCATGCCCGCCGGTAGGCCTGCGTTCAAGCAGGACAAGCAGGTTACCTCCGGCGAGGAGCGCTTTGCCATGACCCTGCTCGCGACGGCGGACAACCCCCACTTCGTTGCCTCGCGCTTCGAGATCGACCGCGAGGGCGTCACCTACACCGCGGACACGCTGCGCCTGCTGCGAGAGCTCTATCCGGACAACGTCGAGTTCTACTTCATAACCGGGGCGGACGCCATCACCGAGATCGTCTCCTGGAGGGACGCCGCCGACATAGCCCGACTCGCGCACCTCGTAGCCGCGACGCGTCCCGGCTACGACCTGGACCGCGCCTGGGACGCCATCGCCGCGTCCGGCCTTGACTTCGACGTGACCTATCTGTCGGTCCCGGCGCTCGCCATCTCATCGAGCTATCTGCGGGAGCGCGTCACCGCCGGTCAGAGCCTGCGCTACCTCACGCCCGACCAGGTCACCGGTTACCTGCACAAGCACGGGCTCTATGGGGCTCCGCGCAGCCGCTATGGCCACATTCGCGAGGTGGTCGGCTGATGGGGAAGGCCAAGAAGAAGACGAAGGGGATCGAGAAGATCGAGGTCGCCTATGCCCCCGAGCAGAAGATTCTGCTCAAGCGTCTGACCTTCGACCTCTCGGAGCATCTGGCCGACAAGCCCCGTCGACTGGCGCACTCGCTCTCCGTTGCCAAGACGGCCGAGCGACTCGCTGTGCTCTACGGGGTCGACCCCTTCCTCGCACGAGCCGCGGGAATCCTCCATGACTGGGAGAAGGCCTGTTCCGTCTCGGAGCAGCTCGAGCATGCGCGCGAGCTCGGCATTGACCCCGGGGTCGAGCTCGAGCTTGTCCACTCGCTGCTCCACGGCATGATTGCCGCCCGTACCCTCCCGCAGCGCTACCCCGAGCTCCCCCCGGCGGTCTGGCATGCCATCGCCGTGCACACGTCCGCGTCGGCCGACATGACGCCGCTCGACGAGGTGCTCTTCGTTGCCGACGGCATCGAGCCCCTCAGGCCCAGCTCGCCCGGGATCAAGCTGGTACGCTCCCTCGTCGGTAAGGCTCCGCTCGAAGACCTCTTCTGGGAATCCTTCGTCGGGGGCATCGTCTATGTGCTCGAGGGCGGGCGCTACCTCTTCCCCGGGACCATCGAGACCTACAACGCGCTCGCCGCGCGACGCGCCAAGAGAACCAAGGAATAAGGAGACCAGCATGTCCGTCACCCCGCTCGAGCTCGCCAAGGTGGCCGCGTTCGCCGCCGACTCGAAGAAGGCGAGCGACGTCGTCCTTCTCGACCTCTCCACCAAGACTGACGTCTGCGACTACTTTCTCATCTGCTCCGGAGACAACCCGCGCCAGGTCGATGCCATCGTCGACGAGGTGCGCGAGAAGGTGAGCGCCAACTGCGGCATATCCCCGCTCTCCTGCGAGGGCCGTGAGGGGCTGTCCTGGGTGCTCGTTGACTACGGTTCCGTCGTCGTCCACGTGTTCCGGCGCGAGACGCGCGACTTCTACCGCCTCGAGACCCTCTGGGGAGACGCCCCCCGCGTCGATCTTGGGATCGAGGCCTGACAATGCCTCCCGACCTCCTGAGCTGGGAGGGGCCAGCCATCGGTCTGCTCGACCTCGACGCCTTCTTCGCCTCCGTCGAGCAGCTCGACCACCCCGAGTGGCGTGGCAAGCCCCTGATCGTGGGGGGTTCCGCCGAGAAGCGCGGCGTCGTTTCGACCGCCTCCTACGAGGCGCGCAAGTTTGGCGTACGCTCCGCCATGCCCGCCGCCACCGCGCGTCGCCTCTGCCCTCAGGCGATATGGACCCAGGGACACTACGACCGCTACCGCCAGATGAGCGCTCGGGTCATGGAGATTCTTGTTGACGAGACGCCCCGCGTCGAGCAGGTCTCCATCGACGAGGCCTTCTTCGACGTCACGCCCGGGCGCTACTCGCACGAGAGCCCCGTTGCCATCTGCCAGCGCATACAGAGCCGCGTGGCGGAGCTGGGGGTCACCTGCTCGATCGGCATCGGCGTCAACAAGACCGTCGCGAAGATCGCCTCGGAGCGCGAGAAGCCACGTGGTCTCACCGTCGTACTGCCGGGGACCGAGCGCGCGTTTCTCGCCCCTCTTCCCGTCGGGGCGATGAGCGGCGTGGGGCCTGCGACGGCCGAGCGGCTGGGCAAGATGGGAATCAAGACTCTGGGGGAGCTCTCCCGCGTAGATCACGACAGGCTTGCGGAGGCGTTTGGCGTCAATGGGCCACGCATGGCCCTCAGGGCCGCCGGCCTCGAGCGGAGTACCGTTGCCGAGGCGGCCGAGCACGAGCAGGCAAAGTCGGTCTCGAACGAGCGGACCTTCTCGCAGGACCTGAGAGCTCGTGACGAGCTCGAGGCGGCGGTGCTCCACGTCAGCGACATGGTGGCGCGTCGCCTGAGGAAGAAGGGGCTCAAGGGCAGAACGGTGACCCTCAAGCTCAAGTTCGACGTGAGCCATGTGCGCACCGCCCAGCGTGCGCTTGCGCATGAGACCGACGACGCGCACGTCATCGGCCCGTTCGCCCTCGAGCTTCTCGACGAGCTGTGGCACGAGGGCGTGGCCGTGCGTCTGGTTGGGGTGGGCGTATCCGGTTTTGACGGGGGAGAGGAGCAGCTCGCCCTCTTTGCCGATGACGAGGTGTCCGAGCGCCGTGACCCCGCCCTTTCCGCACTTGAGCGCGTGCGCGACGCCCTGCGGGACCGTTACGGGAACGATGCGGTCAACTATGGTCGTGACCTGCGCTTTAGCAGCCGGACGACCGGTACCGCGCCAATGAACAAGTCCGACTTCTAGGATTCACGGTCCTTGTCGTCCCGTCGTCTAACAATTTGCACGCTTGTCCTCTCGGGCTCCGGAAATCGTGCGTGTTGTCCTCCGTACGGCGTCAAATCGCCGACAATCCGTCAAGTTCCTAGAAGATCGGACGACAAGAACGACGATTCCCGGGCGGAGACCATCGCGTACGGCTCGGGCCGTCAGAGGAGGACGACGAAGGTCGTCCCGTCCTTCTCGGTGGAAGTTGCCCTGATGGTTCCGCCCGCCGAGTCGACGAGGGTCTTTGCGATCGAGAGCCCCAGCCCGAAGCCACCCACGCCCTGACGGGAGCGGGCGCGATCCGTACGATAGAACCGGTCGAAGAGGTGTTCGAGCTCGTCGGGCGAGATCGTCTCGCCGAAGTTGCTGACCGCGAGTCGAGACCTCTTTCCCTCGCGGTCGAGCGTCACGCGGACGGTGGTTCCCGCACACGCGTACTTTGTCGCGTTGTCCAGGAGCGTCCTCACCACGCGACGGTAGTCCTCGGCTCGGACACGGGCGCGAACCTGGGGGGCGAGCGACGACTCGATCGTGCACTCGCGTTCGAAGGCCACGGCATCGAACTCGAGGCAGCAGCCGGAGACGATGTCGGTGAGGTCGACTTCCTCGAAGGAATGCGCGTCGGGCGTCGTGGAGGAATCGTCCGCCTCGTCTGCCCGGGCGAGCGTGAGGAGGTCGTCCACCAGCTCCTTCATGTGCGTGGCCTCCTCCCGCGTGCTGACGACCCACCGTCGCGCGGACTCGTCCACCCCGGAGTCGCGCTCGAGGATCTGCGCGTTGGCGAGAATGACGGCGAGCGGGGTCTTGAGCTCGTGCGAGGCGTCGGAGACGAACCTGCGCTGCTGCTCCCATGCTCTGACCACGGGACGCAGCGCCCATCCCGAGAGCAGATAGGAGACGATGAAGAGGGCGCCCATCGAAACGACGAAGATGACGATCTGGTTGAGCGCCTGCGTGCGGAGCGCGGCGTCCCTCGAGTAGGTGTCCACGAGGGCGACCCTCCAGCCCCAGGGCATGCGGGCGCGCTTCCAGGAGATGGGGTAGGCGGCGCACTCGCCCTCGCCAGACGATGAGCCCATGATTTCCGCCACCACGTCGTCGAGGGTGTCCTGCGGTATCGCCAGGACGGAGTCTCCAAGGTCGATCGGAGTGCCGTCGGGCGTGAGCTCGACGACGACGGCAAGCATGATCTCTGCGCTCTGCTCGCCGGTGGTGTCGCCGATCTGGGCGGAGGTGACGCTGCCCTCGAGCGCCCGGTCGAGGATGCGCGATGTCACGGAGCGCAGCGTAGCGGCGTTGCTCACGAATATCATGCCGAGCGCGCCCATGAGCACGAGGCCGACGAGCAGCATCGTGATCGCTATGAACTCCCTCCTCAGGCGTGCGAGCATGAGACCCTCCTAGGCCTCGAGCACCTCAAGCCGATACCCGAGCATCCTGAGCGTCGTTATCTGGACCGAGGAGCCAATGTGGGCGAGCTTCTTCCTCAGGAAGGAGACGTACGCCTCCACCGAGTTCTCCGAGGCATCCGTGTCGCCCCAGACGCGCCCGAGCAGGTCCTGCTTGGAGACAACCTTCGAGTTCGAGCTCATGAGGATGCGCATGACCTCGAACTCCTTGCCCGAGAGGTGGACGGACTCACCGTCGTGCGCGAGGTCGTGCGTGGCGAGGTCGAGGCGGATGTCGCCGAAGGTCACCTCGTCCAGCATGACGTCGCCGCGCCGGCGGGTGAGGGCCCTCAGGCGGGCGAGCAGCTCGTCTGCCTCGAAGGGCTTGGTCATGTAGTCGTCCGCGCCCGCGTCGAGCCCCTCGACCTTGTCGGCGGTCGAGGTGCGCGCCGTGAGCATCAGGACGGGCGTCGCCACGCCCTGTCGGCGCATCTCGTGGACGATCTCGCAGCCGTTCATGCCGGGGAGCATGACGTCGAGCACGATGGCGTCGTAGCGGCCCGAGAGGGCCGCCCTGAGGCCGGAGCGGCCGTCGTAGACCGCCTCCGCACCATAGGACGCGTCGGACACGATATGGACGATGGCGTCTGCGAGGTTGCGCTCGTCTTCGACGACCAGTATGTTCATGAGGCATTCCTTCCCCTGGGCGCGACGCGACCGACTCGCGCCGTCTCACGTGGGCTATCCTACCCAGCGGGGCTGAATTTCTCCTGAAGGGGCGCGTCCCTCTCGGTCTCTGCGCGCCCTTTCACAAAAACTGCACCTTGCGAGCTTTTCAAAGAGTCGTAAGATGGTATGTCGTTTTGTGGCCACGCGGTGCGGCCAACCCCAAGACCACGCGCACCGCTCGTATGGAGGAGTGTTCATTGGCAGTCAAGATTCGCCTGGCCCGTCACGGTGCCAAGAAGCGTCCGTACTACCGCGTCGTCGTCGCTGACGGCCGCATGCCCCGCGACGGTCGCTACATCGAGGAGGTCGGCCGCTACAACCCGCTGACCAACCCCAAGACCATCGACATCAACCTCGAGAAGGTCGACGAGTGGGTCGCCAAGGGCGCTCAGCCCACCAACGCCGTCTCCCACCTCATCGACGTTGCCAGGAACGGCCAGCCCGTCGTCGAGAAGAAGACCAAGATCTCGAAGAAGGCTGCCGCCAAGGCTGCTGCCGCCGCCGAGGCTGCCGCTGAGGCTGAGGCCGAGGCCGAGTCGGACGCCGAGTAGGTGCCGTCCATGGGGGCCATCGACGGATCTCTCGCAGAGACCGTGGACCAGGAGCTTCCCTCTGACCGCGTCGCCGACCTCGTCGAGTACATCGTGTGCGGGCTCGTCGACGACGAGGACGCCGTCTCTCTTGACGTCACCGACGGTGACGAGGGCGCGCTCATCGAGGTGAGCTGCTCGGAGGATGATGCCGGCAGGGTGATCGGCCGGAAGGGCCGCACCATCAAGGCGATTCGTACCCTCGCCCGTGCCCTCGGCCAGCGCGTCGGTACCGCGGTTGAGGTCGAGGTCGTGGGCTAGGGGCTCATGCGAGACCGCTTCAGGCGCATAGCCCGTGTGGAGAAGACGCACGGGAGACATGGGGAGGTCGTGACGGTTCCCGCTCACGGCCTTCCTTCGCTTGTCGACGTCGGGCTCGAGGTCGCCGTCGTCCCGCCCATGCTGCGCGGGACCAGGTGGCATCGGGTCCTTTCCCGTCGCTCCGACGGGCGCTCCGGGGACCTGGTCGCACTCGATGGGGTGGAGAGCCTTGACGCCGCCGAGGAGCTCGTTGGAAAGTGGCTCCTCGCCCGTGAGGCCGACCTCCCGGAGGGCTTCGAGCTCCATGACGCCCCGAGCCTCGTCGGACGGACCGTTCGCGACGAGCGCACGGGGGCCAGCGGCGTGATCGACGAGGTGATGGTCGGTCCCGCCAACGACGTGTGGGTGCTCCGCGGCGAGCTCGGAGAGCTGCTGCTGCCGGTCATCCCCGACGTCGTCGACCACGTCCCCTGCGACGGGGACATCGAGATTCGCATTCCCGCCGGACTCGACTGGGAGGTGTGAGCGCGTGCTCTTTGAGACCCTGTCCGTCATCCCGGACGTCTTCGACTCATACCTCGACGCCTCGATCATGGGGCGTGCCCGACGCTCGGGCGTCTTCGAGTTCGTGTCGCACGACCTCAGGGACTGGACGCACGACCGTCACCGGACGGTCGACGACGCCCCGTTCGGCGGAGGACAGGGCATGCTCATGAAGCCCGCCCCCATCTTCGAGGCCGTCGACGACCTCTCGTCTCGGGGCGAACGCCCGCACGTCGTGTTCTTCTCGCCCTGCGGCGTCCCGTATGACCAGCGCGCGGCCGAGAGGCTCTCGCATGAGGGTCGCATCCTGCTCGTCTGCGGCCGATACGAGGGCATGGACGAGCGCGTCTACACCTTGGCCGACGACGTCTTCTCGCTCGGCGACTTCGTGCTCCCAGGCGGCGAGCTCGCCGCCCTCGTGCTCATCGACTCCGTCGTGAGGCTGCTTCCCGGGGCCCTCGGCGACGATATGAGCGCCGTGGACGAGTCCTTCTCACGTGAGACGGGCCTGCTTGAGTACGCGCAGTACACGCGCCCGGCCCGGTATCGTGACATGGCGGTCCCCGGGGTGCTGCTCAGCGGTGACCACGCGCGGGTCGACCGGTGGCGTCGTCTCAGCTCCCTCGAGCGCACGGCCCGCTGGCGCCCCGACCTCATCGACGAGGCGATGCTCGACGATGAGGAGCTCTCGGTGGTTCGGTCCGTCGCGCATGACAGGAAGGGGGTCGGAGATGGCCCAGCACATGAGAGCTGAGGACGACGCGACTCCCGAGCGAGGCGGCGGAATCCTCTGGTTTCTCGGCACGCTCGCGCTCGCCGTTGCGGTCGGCGTCGTGCTGCGCCTCTTCGTCATAGGGGTCTACTGCGTCCCCTCGGGCTCGATGCTCGAGACCATCCAGATCGGCGACCTCGTGCTCGGCGAGAAGGTCTCTCTGGCCCTGCGTGGCCCGGAGCCGGGGGAGATCGTGACCTTCGACAGCCCGCTCGTCGAGGGGGAGACGCTCGTCAAGCGCGTCGTCGCGGTCGGGGGACAGACCATCGACCTCGTGGACGGTTCGGTTGTGGTGGACGGCGTGACGCTCGACGAGCCCTATGTGGGAGACGAGCCCACGCAGTCCCTCTCCGACCTTTCCGGCTCCGCTGGGATAACATACCCCTATGTCGTGCCCGATGGCTGCATCTGGGTCATGGGCGACAATCGCACCAACTCGAAGGACTCGCGCTACTTTGGTCCGGTGAGCGTCGACGACGTGACGTCGATAGCCGTTTTGATCTACTGGCCGCTCTCCGACTTCGGCCTCATCTAGGCTGCGGCGGAGACAGGGGAAGGATGACCATGAGTCAAAAAATGCTGACCTTCCAGGACATGATTCTCGAGCTCGAGCGCTACTGGGCCGCTCAGGGCTGTACCGTGATGCAGCCCTACGACTCCGAGGTGGGCGCCGGCACGTTCCACACCGCAACGACGCTGCGCTCGCTCGGGCCCGCCCCCTGGCGGACTTGCTACCCGCAGCCCTGCCGTCGCCCCGCCGACGGCCGCTACGGCGAGAACCCCAACCGCATGCAGCACTACTACCAGTTCCAGGTGATTCTCAAGCCCTGCCCGGTGGATTCCCAGGAGCTCTATCTCGGCTCGCTTGCTGCGATCGGCCTCGATCCCGCCGAGCATGACGTCCGCTTCGTCGAGGACGACTGGGAGAGCCCGACGCTCGGTGCCTGGGGCCTCGGCTGGGAGGTCTGGATGGACGGCATGGAGGTCACGCAGTACACCTACTTCCAGCAGGTCGGTGGCATCGAGTGCGATCCCGTACCCGTGGAGATCACCTATGGCCTGGAGCGCATCGCCATGTACGCGCAGGGCGTCGACTCCGTCTACGACGTCATCTGGTCCTACCTGCCCGACGGCACGCCCATGACCTACGGCGACGTGTTCCACGAGAACGAGCGCGAGTTCTCGACCTACAACTTCGAGGTGGCAAACGTCGAGATGATGCGTCAGAAGTTCGACGACTATGAGGCCGAGTGCCACTCCTGCCTCGACCGAAAGCTCCCGCTGCCGGCCTACGACTGCGTCATGAAGTGCTCCCATGCCTTCAACCTGCTCGATGCGCGCGGTGCCATCTCCGCCACAGAGCGCGCCAACTACATCCTGCGCGTCCGTACGATCGCCAAGCTCTGCTGCGAGTGCTATCTCGCGGAGGTGGCTGGCAAGACCGATGACGGCGCCAAGAAGGGGGAGGTGGCCTAGATGGCAGAGACTCTCGACTTCCTGCTTGAGATCGGCACCGAGGAGATGCCCTCCGCGCCGCTCATGAACGCTGCCGGCCAGCTCGGCGGCCTCGTCGCCAAGGGGCTTGACGCGGCCGGGCTCGCCCATGGTGAGGTGCGCGTCATCTCAACGCCGCGGCGCCTCGCCGCCCTCGTGGCCGACGTCGCCGTCTCGACCGACGAGATTCACGAGGTGAAGCGCGGCCCCAAGGCTGCGATTGCCTTCGACGAGTCCGGCGCGCCGACCAAGGCCGCCCTCGGCTTTGCGCGCAAGTGCGGTGCCGAGGCCTCCGAGCTCGTCAGGCGCGTTGACGCCGATGGGAGCGAGTACGTCTTCGCCGAGCGAAGCGTCCCCTCCGAGCCCGCCGCGCCCATCCTCTCGAAGCTCTCCTCAGAGGTCATCGGCGCGCTTCAGTGGCCCAACTACCGCAGCCAGCGCTGGGGGTCGGAGCACGCCACGTTCGTCCGTCCCATCCGCTGGATCTGCGCGCTTCTCGGCACTGACGTCGTCCCGGTGAGCTATGCGGACGTCACCTCGGGCAACACCACGCGCGGGCATCGCGTCCTGGCCCCGGGCGAGCACGTCGTCGCGTCCCCGTCAGACTACGAGGCCACGCTCGAGCGCGCCTTCGTCCTCTCTGCCGAGCGCCGCGTCGAGGCGATTAGGGCCGGCATCGCCAAGATTGAGGCGGAGCGTGGGGGCGCGCACGTGGACACCCCCAAGCGCATCTTCGACGAGGTGGTGAACCTCTGCGAGTGGCCGACGGTGCTCGTGGGCACCTTCGACGAGTCCTTCCTCGAGGTCCCGCACGAGATCATCTGCGAGTCGATGCTCTCCAACCAGCGCTACTTCCCGATCTACGACGCCTCCGGCAACCTCACCCGCGAGTTCGTCGTCGTCTCCAACGCCGACCCGGCGGTCTCCGACACCGTCGTCTCCGGCAACGAGCGCGTCGTGCGCGCCCGACTCGACGACGCCAAGTTCTTCTATGACGAGGACCTCAAGCGACCGATGGAGGAGTTCGTCGAGCGCCTCGGGTCGGTCACCTTCCAGGAGCGCCTGGGCACCATGCTCCAGAAGGTGGAGCGCATGGAGGGCCTCGCCGCCGCCGTTGCCTCCCAGGCTGGGGAGGACGAGTCCGGGGTTGCCTCTGCGGCCCGCGCCGCACACCTCGCCAAGGCCGACCTCGTCTCCCAGGCCGTCGTCGAGTTCACCAACCAGCAGGGCGTCATGGGTGGCTACTACGCTGCCGCGGCGGGGGAGGCCCCGGAGGTCTGCACCGCCATCCGCGAGCACTACCGCCCCCGCTTCGCCGGCGACGACCTTCCGACCGGCACGTGCGGGCGCTGCGTCGCGATCGCCGACAAGCTCGACACCATCTGCGGCATCTTTGCCATCGATGAGCCCCCCACCGGCTCCTCAGACCCCTATGCGGTGCGCCGCGCGGCCATCGGCGTCATCGCCATGCTCCGCACGCTGCCCGGCTGCGACCTTCGTCAGCTGATCGGGCTCGCGCTCGGCGCCTACCAGGCACAGGGCCTCGAGTTCGGCCTTGAGCGGGTCGCCCAGTCCGTCGTCAAGTTCTTCCAGGGACGTCTCGTCGGCATCGCCAAGGACGAGGGGCTTCGCGTCGACACCATCGATGCCGTCTCTGCCGTCGGCGTCATCGACCCGATCGAGTTCATGGCGCGCGCGCACGCGCTCGAGGACGCGCGGGCGCAGAGCCCCGAGCTCTTCGACGACCTTGCCACGGCGTATGCGCGCGCCGCGCACCTTGGGGACGCCTCCCTGGGCACCGATGTCGACCCGTCGCTTCTCGGCGACGCGGAGCGCGCGCTCCTCGACGCCTGCGAGCGGGGCTCGGCCGC
>ENA-UOOD01003936-UOOD01003936.1-human-gut-metagenome-genome-assembly--contig:-CS67-NODE-3936-length-11907-cov-5.651029_pt1 | contig 11907 bp, 10 predicted proteins | sample MGYA00242464_ERZ724011 | MGnify/ENA metagenome assembly ERZ724011 | reverse complement strand
AAAAGGAACCTGCGGAGTTTGGTCCGGCGACGAAACCATTACACCGAAGGGCTTTTGTTGCATGATTCATGAACTGTAACCTTTAGATAGAGAGAAAAGAAGGGAGAAAAAACAAATGAAACAGATATTTTCTTATCTGATTCCGTATCGGGCAAGAATGGCAGTAGGTTTTTCAATAAAGGTTGCTGCCACCATTGTTGAACTTTTGATTCCGTGGGCACTTTCCATCATGGTAGATAAGGTGATTCCGACTGAAAACATTGGCTTTGTATTTGCGTGGGGCGGTGTAATGATTTTATTTGCGCTTCTTGCGCTGCTTGGAAATATCGTGGCAAACCGCATGGCATCGCTTGTTGCCAGAAATACAACAGAAAGAATCCGTCTGCAGCTGTTTTCAAAGATCAGCTTTTTATCTGCCAGACAGCAGGAGCAGATAGGACAGGCATCACTAATTTCAAGATCAACATCAGATACTTACAACATTCATCAATTTATCGGTATGATGCAGCGCCTTGGCGTGCGTCAGCCTATCATGCTTATCGGAGGTCTTGCCGTAACGCTTTCAATGGATGCGCCGCTTACATGTATCATGCTGGCACTTCTTCCAGTCATGGCACTTCTTGTATATTTGTTTTCCAGTAAAGGTGTGCCAATGTACACAAAGGTGCAGGAGGCAGTAGATCGCTTTGTGCGTCTTGTAAGAGAGGACATTGCAGGTATTCGTGTCATCAAGGCACTGTCAAAGACAGACACAGAAAGAAGTAAATTTGCAAAAATAAATGAAGAAGTTGTAACGCGTGATCAGCATGCCGGAATGATCATGGGTGCAATGAACCCTGTCATGAGCATCATTTTAAATATAGGATTGGTGCTAGTTCTTTTCGTAGGTGCAAAGCGTGTCAATGAAGGATTAACAACACCAGGTGTCATCATGGCATTTATGTCATACGTGACAATTATTTTAAATTCAATTTTGTTTTTGTCACGAATTTTTGTAATGTATTCAAAGGCATCTGCATCCGCAAGACGTATCAGCGAGGTACTAAATCTGCCTGAGGATCTTATGGTAGAGCATCCTGTTGGGAATGTAGATTCAGTAGTAGAAAAGGCAGTGAATGAGGCAGAGGCAGCCGCTGCCAAAGAGACAGGTGCAGAGTTTGTCCTGCCGCAGATTATCTTCGATCATGTATCCTTTAGCTATGAGGATGGGGACGGTGAGGACTGTCTGCATGATGTAAGCTTTACAGTAAATAAAGGAGAAACGCTTGGTATCATAGGAGCCACCGGCTCAGGAAAGACAACTATTGTGAATCTTTTGATGCGCTACTATGATCCGGACGAGGGACACATCTATGTCAATGGCCGTGATGTGCGAACCTACACGTCAAAGGAACTCATGCCTCTTTTTGGTGCTGCCTTCCAAAATGACGTTATTTTCCATGATACAATCTATGAGAACATTCGCTTTGGTCGTGATGTCTCAAAGAAAGAAGCAATGGCAGCAGCACAGGATGCGCAGGCAGTCGAATTTATTGAGGAAAAGGGAATTGATACTATGCTTGCCATTAGGGGAATGGATCTTTCAGGCGGACAAAAGCAGCGCCTTCTAATTACAAGAGCGCTCGCAAAGCATCCGCAGATTCTTGTGCTTGACGATTCATCAAGTGCGCTCGATTATGCGACAGATGCACGTCTTCGCAGGGCAATTCAGGAAAATTATGGCGATCTTACATCTATTATTGTAGCGCAGAGAATCAGTTCAATTTACCGCGCCGATAAGATTATCGTTCTTGAAGATGGAGAAATGATCGGCTATGGAACACATAAAGAGCTGATGGAAAGCTGTGAGGTTTATAGGGAAATCAGCCAGTCACAGATGGGAGGTGGTATTGATGAAGCATAAGAATATGAAACAATATGAAGAAAAAAATGCTCCAATGCTTAACCACGATATCACGCTAGAAGAGATCGAGGCTGCATGCCGCGCACATCAAAAGGAAAATGATAACCGCAACATGGCAGAGGAGTGCCGCACTATTGCAAGAGAACAAAAAGAAAAAATGCAGGCACAATTTACAAAAGGAAAGGGTGAAAAGCGTCATATCCTGCTTCGCCTTGGCCGTTATCTTTGGCAGTTTAAAGGCTGGCTGTTTCTTGCCATCTTGTTAAGCATAAGCTCAAATTTGCTGTCGCTCGCAGGTCCTATGTATTCTGGCTATGCCGTCGATGCGATGGTTGGCAAGGGACAGGTAAATATGGAGCGTGTAATTTACTGCTGTGAGATCATGATCGCGCTGTATTTAGTATCAGCAGCACTTGCCTATATCTTAAATCTTGTCATGCTTCAGATTACAAAGCGCATAGTCTCAACTATGCGAAGCAATATCTTCGACCGCCTGATGCGTCTTCCTGTCAGCTTCTTTGATACGCACGCGGCAGGCGATATTATAAGCCGTATCACCTATGATGTAGATACAATAAACACAAGCCTTTCAAATGATGTTGTGTCACTTGCTGCAAGCTTTATTACAGTAATAGGCTCGCTAGTTATGATGCTTTTAATTTCACCGCCGCTTGTATTGATTTTTGTTGTTACTGTGCCGCTTACAATCTTCTTTATTAAAAAGCTTACAGGACTTACAAGACCTCTTTTTCGTGCCCGTTCAGGAAAGCTTGGCGAGTTAAACGGCTTTATAGAGGAGATGCTTGCAGGTCAGAAAAGCTTAAAGGCATATCATCAGGAAGTCAATACAATAGGCAAGTTTCAGGCAAAAAATGAGGAGGCTGTGGATGCCTATTACCGCGCCGATTACATGGGCAGCATGGTAGGACCGTCAGTAAACCTTGTCAACAATATTTCACTTGCACTAGTCACGATCTTTGGAGCGATTCGCTTCATATTTGGTCAGATGACACTTGGAAATATTTCCTCATTTGTTCTGTATTCCAGAAAATTTTCTGGTCCAATCAACGAGTCTGCAAATATCATGAGCGAGCTGCAGTCAGCACTTGCCGCCGCAGAGCGCGTGTTTAGACTGCTTGATGAGACAGAGGAGCCGGCTGACAGCACAGATGCGAAAGTACTCACCGACATTTACGGAGACGTAGAGCTGTCACATGTAAGCTTCGGCTACACAAAGGATCATACTATTATCCATGATCTGAGTTTACATGCAGAACCGGGTAAGCTTATTGCAATCGTCGGTCCTACAGGAGCAGGAAAGACAACCATCATAAATCTTTTGATGCGTTTTTATGATATTGACAGCGGAAAAATTACTATTGATGGAAATGACATTACAAAGGTTACAAGAGACAGTCTGCGCCGTGCATTTGCCATGGTACTGCAGGATACTTGGCTGTTTCACGGAACAATTTATGAAAATATCGCCTACGGCAAGCCAGATGCCACACTCGAAGATGTGAAACGTGTCTGCAAGGCCGCCCGTATTCATAACTATATAATGCGTCTGCCAAAGCAGTACGACACAGTACTTACAGATGACGGAAGAAATATTTCCAAGGGACAAAAACAGCTTCTAACTATCGCTAGAGCAATGCTTCTTGATGCACATATGCTGATACTCGATGAAGCCACATCAAATGTCGATACAAGAACAGAGCTTCAAATTCAGGAAGCCATGCTGGAGCTTATGAAAGACAAGACATGCTTTGTAATAGCACATCGCCTCTCGACAATTCAGAATGCAGACTGTATACTAGTTGTAAAAGAAGGCGAAGTAATCGAACAGGGAACACATGATGAACTTATGGAGAAACGCGGCTTCTATCGCTCACTGTATGATTCACAATTCGCAGGAAAACAGATTTAAGAAAGGAAGAAATTTATGAAAGATTTGTCAAAGACTGAACTTTTAATTATGAAATGTGTATGGGGTTCTGACCGTCCGGTGACAGCGACACAGATTCAGCAGATTCTGCTGGAAAAATATCAGACTGAACTTGACCGCAGATCACTCGGCACGCTTATGTACCGCCTTGATCAGAAGGGCTATGTCAACGTAGATGTCAGCACAAGAGTAAACCTCTATACAGCAAAGGTAAAAGAAGAGGAGGCGAGAAAAAAGAAGGGAAGAGAAATCTTAAAGCTCTGGTATGACGGCTCTCTTGATCGGCTTGTCTCAGATCTTTACAGTGCAGAGGATGAGGACGAAGAAGACAACTGATGAAAAAGAAAGACAGGTGAAAAAATATGGAAAAAACAGAGTGGTTCAACTTTTTCTTTCAGTGGTCAGCAACATTATTTTGGATTTTCTTTCTGACTGGAATGACAGGAAGCATAATAGCAAATTTGTGGCGCTTTGCCAGAAAACGTCACTTTATAAACGATACGATCTTTATGAGGATGCTTCTTTGGCCTGTTTTGATCAGTTTCTTTGTCCCGGTAATTTTTTTGTACTGGCAGCAAAAAGAAGGCAGACATGCATTTCAATATGAAATGTTTCGTTCAGCGGGATTTGTGACGCTTATGCTTAGTGCTGTTATAATTATTTGGTTGGCAGGCGCTTTGCGAAGGACAGCTATTACAGTATGTCAGCTTAATAGCCTGTATCAGTTAAAAATAAATGCGAAGCGAGATCTTTTGTGGCAGGAGGATGAACAAAAAGAAACATACAAGCTTTGCGCTAAAATGGGTATTTGCCGTCATGTTACTGTTTTTATAAGTAAAGAGATTGTGTCGCCAATGACAATGGGATTTTTAAATCCATGTATTTTTCTTCCGGCAGGTGAAATCGACAAAGGTACGCTTCGGCTAATTCTAGTGCATGAACTGACGCATATTCATCACAAAGATTTTTTAATGAAGCAGATGATGCTTGTGATTTCAAGTCTTTACTGGTTTTGTCCGGGCATAAAGCAGCTTTTTGCAGAGTTAAATGTATGTAATGAATATTATTGTGACCTTGACAGCATCAAACAGCTTGGCATAGAGCAGCATGAATATTTTTCAAAGATTCGTGCCTTTGCAGCCGATCAGAAGCAGCGGCGTGCATATGCATATTCAGCACTGTGCGAAAACAAAAACACGTTAAAAGCGCGTGAGCGTGCCGCTCAAAAGACGCAGCTTGCACAAAACAGTAAGATGTTTACGGCAACAGGACGTATAACAGCTGTAATTCTTGCAGGCATTATCTTATGTACAAGTGCCTATACAATCAGTTTTGCGTCAATAGTCAGCTATGATGCTGCGATGAAATTTGTCACATCAGAAGAAACGGAGTATCAGAAAAAGCAGACAGAGCTTGATGCATCCGACCTTTATTTTACTGGTGATGAGATTAAAATTGATGAGCTGCTATCAAAAAAATCAGCCCATAAATATGGTTCAGATGAACAAAAATGGACGCTGCAAAAAGATCAGGAAATTCAGTTTGGTCCGTTCTACAAAGAAAAAGGCGAGAGCATATGGGTTTATACATACGCGAACTATAAAGTAGAATATGGAATCATCCGTGACACAAAAAGACGCTGCCTCGAAGGAAAGAATGAAGGCCATAATTTTGATATAGAAGAGAGCGGGATGTATTATGTCTTTATCAGAAATTGGTCAGGAGAGCGGACAGAGGGTGGATCGCTGGTGGTACAGTAAAAGGATGAAGTCAAATAGGTGCCTTAAGGAAAATGTAAGAAAAAATATATATAAATGTTAATTGACAGATTCGTAACATTGCGTTAGTATAATAACAAGATGTTACGAATTTTTTTTTGATTGTACATTGATTGTTTTCTACTTGCATATATAAAGGCGCCGAAGGTAAGTAGGGGGGATCAGTTGTGTAAAATATATCACAAAGGCGAAAGCCTAGAAGGAGGCTTCTATGAAAAAGAGAGGCTTAGCAGCAGCTTTGGCTATGCTGACAATGGCAACGACGGGAACTGCGTTTGCAGCGACAAATTATAGAGTCGCAGTATATCGTGTGGATGTAGGGTATAATGCATCAACTGTTGAAAAGGAAATTACAGCAAACCATGCTTATATTAAAGTGAATGGCAGTAATCATCCAGAACGTGCTACAAACTATTTGGTAACGACATCATCAGGTGTACAGATGACCAAGGATGCTTTTATTATTCCGAATAATGATACGGCAAAAAAGTCAAATCCATATAAATCGGAATATTATAATTATTCAGGTGCTTGTGTTCTTAGAGTGAATTCAGCATCAATACCTGCAAATTATACAGTCTGGGGCGAATGGAATCCTAATGGCTAATAGGTGAATAATCTATAAGATAAATATCCCCTTAGAGTTATGAGCTAAGGGGATATTTTATAAGGAGGAAGTACAATGAAAAATAATAACTTGAAGGGCCTATGTGTATTGACTGGAATTGTTGTATTGGTTGTCAGTGGCTGTCGTTTTCGAAAAGAAGTTACGATTACGTTGCCAACTGGAGAAGATAAATTAGTGGAAGACGGCACAAAATCAGATAACACTAAAGATAATAAAGTGTATGCTCAGACGATTCAGGTAGTGGAAAAAGAGTTTGATAAAGAACAGTTTGTAAAAACATTTTTGGGAGTTTCATCAGTTGCGGAAGCAGAACGATATAAGCCCAAACATAGCTTAGGTGATTATTATTATGAAAAGGATGAAACTGTTGTAGTTTATACAAGAGCGAGTGAATATGGAATGGTTGCTTATTGGGATGAACATGATGGGGCGGCAGATTGTTATGAAGCAATTGTGAACACTAATAATTATCTCTCAAGTGGTTTAGGGAGTAGTTTGCGTCGACAATGCCCAGAAGAAGAATTGGATACTTGCACAAAAGAGCAGGCGATAGAAGCATGCAGTAAATATGCGCAGGCGTGTGGTTATGGAGAAGAAGCAGATATTTCTGTGTATGCATTTACACTTGATATAATAAATGAGATTAATAAAGAATGGGATAATAGTATAAGTGCGCCTGGTGAAGGGTTTGAAGTAGTTACAAGAGGACAGATTGAAGAATTACGTGATGAAGGAAAGGATGAAGAAGCAGATAAACTGTATGACAAGTTAAATAGTGCAACAGAGCGTGGACTTCCATGGAAGAAAGAGCATGAAGCAATACTGTTGTATTATCGCCAGAAATTAGATGGTGTAAAAATAGATTCGCAGAGTGCGGGTCTTAGAATTTTATATGTTCCATATACGAATAAAGTTGTATTAATAAATGGGTATACTCCATATGAACAGGCATCAGTACTTGAAACGACAGAATTAATCAGTGAAGAAAGGGCAGTTTCTCAGGTAATACAAGAATTAGGAATACGTTCGCAGCAGGATATTGATATTAATCAGATTTCAATGATATACGCAATACAGCTGAAAGATGGAAATGCGTATGCAGTACCGGCGTGGAAAGTGGACTATCTTTTGAAAAATGTAGATGAAGATACAATGAGTGGTGATACAGGTTCAATTCGTATTGATGCAGTAAGTGGTTTTGTTTCTGATCTTTGGAAACAGGAATAGAATGAGGTGACAATATGACAAGTTGTTTTCGCATGGATTTGAAAAGAAGTATTTTCTGCAAAAAATTTTGTGCGGTCGTGCTTGGCGTGCTGATAGTATTGATTATTTCAACATGGGATGATTTAAAAATGTATACGAGATGGGGGGATGTTCCAGGATATAGTGGACCAGTTGATACACTGGCAAAAAGTTTGGCATTTGATAAATTTAAAATAGTAGTAGTGTTTTTGCTGGGTGGACTCTATACGGGAAGTTATTGCAGTGATATGCAAAGTCGATATATTCGGTCTATTTTTACAAGAACAACAATTACATCCTATACATTAACGAGGTTTGCAGTTAATTGTTTGGCGATTATTTTGGGAATGTTAGTATCATTTGGACTCTATAGTATTCTTTGTCTTTTCGGAGGGATGCCATTAGTAGGGCATACTGTAGAGACTTTCTTTTACGGAACGTTTGCGGTACAACATCCAGTTTTGTATTTAATTATGATGGCACTTCAGTTTGGTGTTATTATAGTGGCATGTAGTGGTATTGGTTTATTGCTTTCAGTATATCAGGCAAATTTGTTTGTGGCAATAGGGACATGTGGACTGGTATTTTATGTGGCAGTCTCTTATATTCCGAGTCGAAGTATATTTAATATTCTCGGATTGGTTTCGATGTTGTCAACTTTGGGAAGTACGGTGTCTCATAAAATTATGTTTTTATGGGGGATGCTGTACCCACTGACCGTATATGCATTCTGTGCATTTTTCTTTGCGAGAAGACTAGAATGGAGGAAAAAACATGGGCTTATTTAAACGTTCAATGGCAGTTACTTCCATTAATTTTAATTGTTGGAGACGGGACTTTAGAGTAAAATTTATTCTTTTATTTACTGCACTTATTGTTTTTAATACATTGAAACCTGTTTTGCAGTACGGACTAGATAATGGTGTAGTATCTACACCACTTCTTCTTCCGTTACTATTTGGAAGTACGGAGATTTCAATAGGAACACCGAAAATGTACTTTCATATTGGGCTTATTTTGTTACTCTGTGATGCACCATTTTATTATCCGATTACACCATATGCAATCATGAGGAGCAAACGCTCTGGTTGGTGCATTGGTACTTGTCTGTACATAGCAGCAGTTTCACTTGTTTACATCGCATTTATTACAGTTTGCGCAGCACTGGTAGCCGTTCCAATTCTTTCCTTGAGGGACAGTTGGGATGGAGCAGCAGCGGATCTTATTTATGGAACCTCACAGATGAGTAAAGAGCAATTAGCTCAATTATATCCAACGGTTATTCCAATTATAGTTGTAAAATATCTATATCCAAGTGGAGCAACACTTTATACGTTTTTGACAGCATGGGCTTCCTTTACACTGCTTGGTATGATTTTGTATTTGGTTAGCTTAATTAGCAAAAATATCTTGTGGGGATTGGCAGTGAGCGGAATCATTGTTTTTCTTGATCCGATATTGATGTGGCTTGCATGGCCTAAAAATTATTGGCTGCAATATTTTTCTCCTGTCTGCTGGACAAGCGTAGAGTCACTAGATTCTGTACAGGCACATCGGGCACTCACGATTCCAGCAGTTTCAGCTCTGTATGCAATTTTGCTGTTAGTATCTTTTGTGGCAATCTATTATCAGAGTAAACGAATCATGGTAACAGATTTACAGGGAAATAACGACCAATAATCAGTGATCAAAAAGAGAAAGTGAGGAACGTATATAATGATAGAAATAAAAGATCTGACAAAGAGCTTTGATGGTGTAGAAGTTTTGTCTCATATTAGCATGACGCTGGAAAAAGGAAAAATTTATGGCCTTGTTGGACGAAATGGATCAGGAAAAACGATGCTGATGAAGCATATTTTGGGTTTCGTTTCGCCCACATCGGGAACCATCACAATTGATGGTAAAGTACTTGGAAAGGATATTGATGCGCCAGATAATATTGGAGCCATTATTGAAAATCCAGGATTTCTTCCCGGCTACTCAGGCTTTCGCAATTTGAAGATGCTTGCATCCATTCGCCATAAGATTTCCGATGAAGATATTAAAAATGCGATTCGTCTTGTCGGACTTGACCCAGAGAGTAAGAAGCATGTAGGAAAATATTCACTCGGTATGCGTCAGCGCCTTGGACTAGCGCAGGCACTAATGGAGCACCCAGATATTCTTCTTTTGGATGAGCCATTGTCAGGCTTAGATAACGATGGCGTGCAGGAAATGTACCAGATTCTTTTAAAGCAAAGAGAAGAGGGAAAGCTAATCGTTGTCGCCAGCCACAGCAGTGAGGATATCCGTGTCCTTTGCGATGAGATTTTTCATTTTGACAAGGGAAAGATGATCGATCACCAGATCGCAGAAAAGTAGTTCAAAGTAGATTGAAGCTTGTTTGAAGTGATATTGAAGTTGACTTTGAAGTGACTTTGAAGTAAAATTGAAATGACATTGAAGTTTTAAAACAAGCTTGATGCTATTTTGGAGGTGAACGCATGTATTTGGAAGAGCTTATTGGAAACGTACAGCTAGAAAATGATAAATTTGAATGTAAAAGCAGATTAAATAGAGAAGATGTAGTAGGATGGCTGAAAAGTATTGCAGGCTTTGCGAATGCACTAGGTGGAGAATTTTATATTGGCGTAGAGGATAAGACTAATAAATTAATTGGATTTAGTCGTACTGAGGCTGACAATGAGCGTAATTATTTCAATAATCAGGTAAATGAACATCTGTCACCTAGACCGCAGATGAAGATTTCCTTCCTTTCCTATGAAGTAAAAGGAAATGAGCGCTTTGTGATTCGGGTAAATATTCCAGAGTCAGTTGTAAAGCCAGTCATATTAAAATATAAAAATATTCCATCTATTTTCATGCGAAGGGATGGCTTTACAAATGGTGCAACCTACGAGGAAATTATAGAAATGAGTGTGAAAAGCAAAAATACACAATACGATATTTTAGCATCTGATGAGAAATATGAGGCAGATAAGTTTCACATTTTGCATGAGTTTTATTCCGAGCATAATAATGGAAAGGAGATTGCCGAAAAGGCACTTCGCTCTATGGGCTTTTATGATGAGAATGGTTTTTTGGCAAATGGCGCTGTACTGTTTCAAGATGGATATGATGGAAGAAAAACGCAAGTACAGTGTTCTGTTTTTTCAGGATTTACAAAAGGCAGTGAGCGGATTGTAACCATTAACCGTTTTCAGGGAGATCTTATTTCTTCAATTAAATATATGACAGAATTTGTTTTACAGCGAATGAATCATTCAGTGATAAAACAAAAGGATGGCAGAAAAAATATTGATGCATATCCACAGAGGGCATTGTTTGAGGGAATCATCAATGCTGTAGCTCACCGTGATTATTTTCTTGATGGGACTCAGATTCAAGTAGATTTGTTTAGGGATCGTTTGGAAATTTCGTCTCCAGGAGGTTTTTACAGGGGAGAAAAGCTAGGAAAAACATACGATTTATCTGGAATTATTTCAAAGAGAAGAAACGAACTAATTTGTTCTGTGTTAGTGTCTTGCAATGTGATGGAAGCAGCTGGAACAGGATTTGATAAGATTGTGGAGGATTATAAAGATGCCGACGAGAAGCATCGTCCGTTTATTTCTTCCGCATCTGATCATTTTACACTAGTTCTGCCAGACTTAACATATGTTGATGGCATAGAGGAAAGTGCAATTCCAACTATTGAATTTGCACCAGTTCCAGAAGGCACAGATTTTGACGAGAAGGTGTTGTCATTTTGCTATTATCGCGCACGCAAGGTTTCGGAGATAGCAGCTTATCTCGGTGTGAGAGATTCTTCATATCTGCGAAAAAAGGTTCTGGAAAATCTTGTGCAAAATGGATATCTGGAGAAAAATAAGGTGTCGAGGGCAATGTATTACAAGACAAAGCATGAGTCTGTATATATAAGATGAAAAATCATCACTTTGTTACAGTTTACGGCAAAGCCCGAAGGTGAATGGTTTTCACGAGCCGGACACTTGGAGCAGGTCTTTCAAAGTAATGTATGATAATAAAGAGCATAAAAGGAACCTGCGGTTTTGCGAATGGGTGTCCAGTGGGCTGTAACGAAATTGGTCCGGCGACGAAACCATTACACCTTCGGGCTTTTGTAGACTAGCTATGTGAACTGTAATACCACTTCACAGTTTTATTAAACTAAAGTGAAAAAGTGCTTGACAACTAAAACGTTGAAGAATATAATAAAAAACATCTAACTGACTTAACCTAGGGGCAAGCCCCTAGGGTTCCATTGACGGAGTTCTAGTACCTGCGTACATCTCAAGGACTTTGGCAGGCATATCTGTTCCGGAGCAACAAAACTCGCGAACAAGCAGCCCTACGACCACATTTGTGTCGATTCGATGGAACTGAATCTTCACATTCGCGTTCT
>ENA-UOOD01003933-UOOD01003933.1-human-gut-metagenome-genome-assembly--contig:-CS67-NODE-3933-length-11913-cov-4.839518_pt1 | contig 11913 bp, 25 predicted proteins | sample MGYA00242464_ERZ724011 | MGnify/ENA metagenome assembly ERZ724011 | reverse complement strand
GAACAACAATAGTTAGGATGTGCCTTGTTGCTGTAACGTGCATCTTCACACGCCTGTATGCTTACTGATTGTGGAGGATTGTTTTCGGAGTTCTTTGTTATCTTGTATCTTTTCAGGCTTTACGGCGGGAACGCCCAACTCCCGTGCTTACTGCTCATGGACGATTTTGCGGCGACCATTGCCTGTATTGTTATCTGTTTCGTTCGCATGGCGCGCTTGCCGTCCCCGCAGCTCGGCTTGTTACTTGACGGATTAACGAGTTACCCGCTACCATGCTTGACACTTCCCGTCCGTTGGGGAAGTAAAATGAACCAATATGTCAATGAACGATGTTTTTTGTACTTGCAGGCCTATTCGATACGGCAGCTCTCGCTTTTCTGCAAGTTCGTTTGTTGATGCAAAGTAAATAGTTTTATTGTCATTTTGCAATATTGAGGAAATAAATATATTTACTATTAACTTTTATTAGTAAATAATACTATTTACATTTCTTATACTGGTGTATCTTTGTCAAAAAAGACGCAATGACTCGGATAAAAGATATTCTTAAAGAAAAAGGCATTACCGTACAAGAACTTGCTGATATGCTTGAAATAAGCAGGCAGGCTTTGAGCAAGCAAATACAAGGGAAGATGCTTTTGGAAACAGCTCAAAGAATTGCTTTAAAGCTGGGTGTTCCTTTGTGGCAGCTCTTTGTTTCACCCGATGAAGTGAAGCGTGAAGCGTCCGATTCTATCACTTGTCCCAGATGCGGAACCCGAATCCCGGTGGAAACATCTGTAAAAATCAAAGCAGAATAACCTTGATTTTAAACGCATCGATTTCGATGCGTTTACTTACATCAACAAACAACATTTCAAAGATCGACTTTGTCGTTCCCTCCGGCGGATTCGATCCGCAGCATCGGGCCTTTTCGGAGGGATTTCTTAATTTTGTGTCGTCAAACTAAAAATTAAGAAGCGTGAAACAGAAAATCGTAACTGTAATTACGGGCTTTAAAAGTTCAAATGATTGCCAAGTTGAATTTGAAACAAACATTGAAAAATGGCTTCAAGTCGGTTGGCAAGTAAAGCAAGTGGTTTCCACTACATTTCAACATCAGGCTTCAGGAACTGGGCGTGTAACACCAGTATTTGCTATCACCCTTCTTCTTGAGATGGAGTAAGCATTTTCTTAAAATTCTGTTCTTCTTTCCAGTCTCGAAACTCTTGCAGTTCTTCGATCGCTTTGCAATCGCCTTTGACGAACCTCATTACAAACGGGATTTCATTCAGGGAGAATCCAGTTTGTGCTATCAAATCGAATCTTAGCCTTTCTTCTTGTAAGTCTGAAACCATATTATCCGTTGAACAAGAGGTATCTTTGTGGAGCCAGCAGTAATATTCTCCACAAAAGTCGTTACAGGCTTTTACGATTAGCAGCTTGTCTCTCCATGTATGGATTGGTGAGCTATAAATCCAGTCGAATAAACCTGTCTGAATAGGGCGTTTTGTGTCTATTGCTATCTTGACAAGCTGTCTTTTCAACCATTTCTTAAACAGTCGTTTCATATTCAGTCCTCCTTGTTGTTTTTCTTCCAAATGTTTTCCTGTATGTACCACATCAGAAAGATGTTGCAGCACGTTGAAATCGCAAATGCGATGAATAGTAGTATGAATCCGATAGTCATATTTTATTCCTTCCTATTGGATTTGTCATCGCCCGTGTATTCGCTAATGAATTTGTCTAATGCGTCGATGCACTTGTCGGGTAATTGTGTTCCTTTCTCGTTTGATTTCAGGTAGTCTATTGTACCTCCAATACCACAAATAGCAAATGCTTCTTTTGTTGTAGGTACAAAAATTTGGAGCAGGCATGAAATGAAGAATATTGGAGCGAATATTTTAAACACCTTTTTTACAGTTTTTAGGCTACATTTTCCTTCATAATATGGATCAGACATAAAATATATCACCAATGATACAAATACAGCAATGGCAGAAAATATTGCGAAAAACATAGACGCTTTGTCTATCGCATCAAATCTCGTAATCCAGTATAACTCATTCATATTTATATCACATTTTAATTCTGATATTATCAATACATTCTCTAAGCGACGGCCTTTCCATGTATAGGCTATTAAGAAGTACGGTTTGCTGTCTAACGTTCAAATTTTTTATTGCACATGGTAAGCCTTTTTGTATCTCTTTGTCGGTAAGATCATTGACATACAGAGCTTTCACTATTTCACATTTTAGATCTGGATGCAGTACCTCTACAATCTTATATAATCCTTCTTTATATTCCGATGAATAAGTATTGTTTATTCCCAAACCGGATTTTTCGCTGTGTGATTTCTTTTTCCCGGTAAAATACTTGATTATAAAAATAGAGACAGTTGCGACGGCAAATATTCCAATTAAAGTAATCATGATTATTTGTTTTTGTAATTTTCCAATATTTTTACCAAACAAGGGTATTCTCTTTCTCCGCCATAATTTTCTATGATTGTCTCGATAATATCTCTGGCATCTTCTTTTGATTTTCTTGCATAGCCCTGTCCATTTAAGATGGTAATACTCCTCATTAAATGGTCAGATAATGGATACGAAAAGTCATTACGGCATTCTTTTATTGGAGAAATTAAACCGAATTGGGAATTTGATCGAATTTTATTGGCGAAAATGTTTCTGTCAACATAGTACAGTATCAACTTCCAACCGTAGTTATAATCTTGCTCGGGCAAAAGTTCTATATTTCTGTCATACTCACCCCAATACAGATAATCCGGAAGCCCCCGATCATCCAACAATAGCACTCCATATTTGAAATCACCCCAAGAGTTATATTCTTCCTTAAAATCAAAAATAACCCCAATCTTTTCTATATCTCCACTAATAATACGAACGAGAGATCCTTGCCGTAATGGAGATTGGTTTAGAGAATCATAGTTTTCTATTGATGAGAGTTTTTTTATATTATCCATAGCTTTACTTGTTATCGTTAGAAAGGAGTTCGGTTAGTTTGGAATCCAATGTTTCATGTTTCTCCAAGATCCAATAAAATAGGTCTTCCCCGATGATTATGTAGACTATTGGAAAGACAGGAATCGCAGCAATAAACGGTATTCCAAAGACAAGGAAAAGTAATATTCTCGCCAATCTGACAGCCATGTTTTTTAAGGTTCTCATAGTTTTATTTTTTGTCGGTTTCAAATATTAGTTTCTTTAATGCTTCGCTTACTACTTCTTTGACTATATCCGGATCCACGTTGGCAATAATTTCTTCTTCTGTCAATTCCATGAGTTTGCGAACATCAATGGAATGCATATCGGAATAACACCGAGAAAGGTCTATGATTTCTGCGCGTTTTAACTTTAAATCCGTTCCCGTTGAGGCGGTATCGCTTTTTTTCATCACGCAATCCTCGTTACATGCAAGTACGGTTTTTCCAATTTGGTCTTGAAAGACTTTCCGGTCGTTACTTGTACTTGCGATACTGTGCTTTTTACCGTATTCATTCTCGAACAAGGATAGGTGTGTGTATCTCCTATTTCCATGCTTTTGAGCACTGGCATTATCGGATCATTTTGCTCTATCTTATTAACTTTCTCCATGTTTCATGGTTATTTTATTGTTTTTCTTTTTAATTTTATAGAGCAAAGCTATGAAAAAATATAGTGGCTTGCAAATATTTTAGCCATTATTTTCTGTATGATTTGCATTTTTTTTAGTCTAAAACTATAAAATATTGATTTATATGGATTTACAAATGATTAAGAAAATGTGCGAAAATCGCGAAGGCGGACTAAAGAAATTGGCTGCGGATATAGGTATGAGTGAAGCAAATTTGCATCGTTGCATTAATAATAATAAGATTCAAGCCTCTGACTTAGAGAATATATCCTTACTATTAAATGTGAGAATTGGTATTTTTTTTGGTGAAAGTTGTATTGAGGATGATGAAATACAAAAGTTGAAATCTGAAATTGAACATTTAAAAGGATTACAATCTATTCAAAATGGGGATAAGTTATATGAGTTGTGGTCTAAGTTTATGGCTAATCAACAACAGTATCACGAAATCATGAAAGATATGGCTTTAATATATGCAAGTCGAATAGATGATAAATAATAAAAATGAATTATGGATAATATCCCAATAGCAAAAATAACTAATTCGTCTGAAATTATAGATTCTGGTAGTATTATCATACCATATGGGGAATATCTTGAATTTCAGATAAGTAATTTAAAATATAGAGTTGTATTTGAAAATAAACAAGAAGATTCTACTAAATAATTACTGAAGCAATAATGAGAAATAGGAATAAAAGAAATCTTTTAGCTTTATTTTCAATGATATTTAGCGTAATTGCTATATGTGTATCTCTATATCGTAAACCCAATTTAGAGTTTGATTATCTCGGTGCAATAGCAGGGATTCTTTCATTGACTGTTGCGATATTTGTGGGAACGCAGATATACCACTCTTTTAACTTGAGGAGGGATATTGATGAACAAAACAAAAAGTTGGTGAAAGATATGCAGATTGTATATGATAAGGAAATTGAAGATAAATTCAAGAAATGGTCTGATGATAATCAAATGGAAATATTGAGTGCGATATATTATAGTCAAGGAATTTATGATTTCAAGAATCAAAAGTATGAAGATGCATTAGAGGATTTTAATAATGCTTTAACTGAGGGATTAGGAAGTAAATACAAAAAATTTATAGGAATGATATGTTACTTTTTGGAAGAATATGAATCCTTAGTTATCCATCAAAAATACGCATTGAATGTTTCAGATTTATTTTTGCTCAAAGTGATAAATAATATCAAAAAGACCGATTATGAAAAGAAATCTGAACTTTTAGATTTGTTCCAAAAGATAAGAGGGCAAAATGTTGAAAATTTAAAAGCAAGAAGGGAATCCCTCAGGAGCAATTCAACTTCTAAAGAAATTGAAGAGATAGTAAATACCTCAAATACCAAATAGTATGTCATGATGGCAAGTTTATTAAAACGGGATTGAAAGACAAGATTATTCAAATGTTAAATAAGTAAGTTATGAGATTTTGGTCGTGGGTTGGAATTGCGTGTGCGTTCTTATCGTTTGTTATTTCTATAAGCATTGTAATATATCTATGTTGTATTGGAGAATGTTTTGGAATTGAGAATATCAGTTTCGGAGATACTTCGGTTGCTATACTATGTGCTATTGTTGGTTTATTGGTTGGGTGGCAGATATACAATACAATTGGCGTGGATAAGAGAATGAAAGGATTTGAATCTAAATTTAAATCCTTTGTTGATAAAGAAATAAGCAAAAGTTCGTCATACACGAATGCCTCTGCCGAGTTTATACAAGGAGTAATAATATTATCTAATAACGAAACAGAAAATTATGCATTAGCATACGACCTGTTTTCCAGAGCACTTGCCCATTACATAGAGTCAGGAGTAGATATTAACAAACATGCTGATGCTTGTATTTTCAATATGGAAAGATCCTTTAAGAAAAAATGGAAAGATGAATTTGATTTTACACTCACAGAGCAGAGCGTAAGCATATCATTGAAAAGTGGTGTTTTAAACAGGGAACAAATTAAAAAACTTGTATCGTTGGAAAATAGACGAAAAGAGTTTACTGATAGATTTAAGATTATTTCCTCCTAACAGACCATCACTGCGCGAAAATAAAAATCATATCCAAATAACAAAAAGAACATGATCGCAATAAAATAAAGCAATGGTGAATCTGAAAGAGAAGATGGGAGAGAAGCGATAAAATTAAAAGGATAGACTTAATGATATAAAGAGAATATGAGTATGGACGCTATGATCGACTGGGTAGAACCTGCGGCACATATTGCAACTGTTGGTGTTTTATTTATTTCTATATGGACATTGTCGAGAAATTCTTTTGACTCGATGTTTACCCAACTTTTGGCTAATCATAATAGCATTTATGAAAAAGTGTCTGCTGAGTATTTCCACAAGTTTTATGAAGAGTTCCAAAAAGAATTTAAATGTAGTAATTTAATACAAGCCAATGAGATAAGAACCTTTTATGGCAGATTCACATCGGATAAAGAAAATAATCTTAATAATACCTATTTGCAGGCATATTTCAAATTTATATACCATGAAATAACAGCCGTAAGGAAAGCCCGATTTATAGGGAAAAAGAAAAAGAAGTTTTATACTCGTCTAATACAATCACAGATGAGTAATGAAGAACTATTCTGTTATTTGATAAACCAAATAAATCATTGTTCAGGAAAAGACAAATATAAGAGTTTCCTCAGAAAAAAGAATTTCTTCAAAGATTTGTATAATTCGGAATATAGGAATGACTTAAATAAAATCAAAACGATTCTTTTAGAGCCTTTAATAAAAAAGAACTTATTGGACTAAAATGGAAGAAATAGAAAGTCTCTAAAACATAAAAACAAGAATATTATGATACGGATAATACAGAAAGAATCAAATAAAGACTTCTTTGTGCCATTTGCGGAAAATAGAGAGCAAGCACAAAGAATTTATTCTTCCGTTATGCAATATGTGAAAAGTACGCATCATATTGATGTTTTGGATTACAAAATTCAGAAAATAACTTATGTGTATGACAATTTCACCTATACGGAAGAAGTAGGTGATAAATCAAGAGAAACCGGTGAGCCTATTATTGCAATATTTATTGACAGAAACAAATGTTATATCTGTACAAATAATCATGGGGTGGCAAGGAATAGACCATTGGAATATGAGGCTGTCAGTTGTGAACTTTTTTCATTAAGGTGGTAATAGCTACCAATACTTCTATGAGTTCTTCCTCTTCTTGTAAAGACTTCGGAATGATGGATAATATGACATTCGCAGCCGATTCTTGGAATGGTGTCATGGCGGTTCCAGATGATGCCAGTTCTGTTTTTAGTTCATTCAGCCGCATACGGGCGATAAAATCCGGGCAGGTTTCAATAAGCGGTATGTTGAATGGTGCGTTCATTGGGTGATGTTTTGTGTAAAGATATAAAAATACCAAACAGATAGAAATATGACAATAGAAGAATTTAAAGAATACAATACTTCGGATAAGTAGATGAAGTCTGTTGTCCTTGAAGCTTTAAAGCAGGTTGTTTCTAATATCCCCGTCGAACTTGTCAAGCAAATGTTCCATTAGCCACACACGCTCTTTTCTGTCTAAATGAAAACGGCGATCGAGTTCTTTTTGAAGGAACTCTCCGAACTCTACTGTACGGCGGCGCAGGTAATTCCATTCACGCTCGTATTCTTCGTAGTTTTCATCATATAACAGGGGTATGGTCAGGGTTGAATTTGATAGTTTTTTGTAAATCTGTCATAGTGGTTATTAGATTTTGTTTAATAGGCTTGAATGAAAGATTGCAGGAATTGCCACATCCATTGCAACGGTATTGGGGCTTTTCGCCGAGTAGGAACATTTCGAGATAGCGGATAGGGTCTGTATCTTCGGGAAATGAAGTCGTCCATAAGCGTTTGTCCCGATATTTCTCTATTCCGTCCATAAGGACTATTCTTTCATAGTCTTCGGAGGAATAGTTCAGAAGTATTTCTATTTTATGGGTCATGGTAATATGTAGATTATGGATAAAGATAAAATATTTGAATCCTTTGCGATACGTGATTACGTGGAAATATGTAAAGGAATGAGGTACTGGGAGTTTGTAACATATTCACAAGAACTCTTGTGTAAGTTGGACGGATTGAATCTTTCAAAGAATGGCTTCTACAATGACAAGGTAGGTGTAATCCAAAGATTGAAAGACTTCATCAAGTACGCGCAGTATCATGTGGCTACTGATGGGGGCTATCCTGCCGGTGCTTCTCAATCTGATTTCGCCTATTGCGCTCAGATTCTTCAAGCACTCTATAAAAACCAGTCTCGCGGATAGGTCGGGCGAACTCGTAAAGTCGAGCGTCTAACTCCTCTATGATTTCCCTCCTTTTTTCTACCGTATAGGGGTCGTAGGGGAAAGAAGCCCGCCAAGACTGAATGTCGGTGATCTCGTTGAGGAGCATTTTTAATTGTGTCGTAACCTCATTGCACTTGCGGTTAAGTTCAAGTTCTTGACGCTCGTGGTAGGAAAGGGACGATACGCTGCTTTTTTTCATCACGGAGGTGATGGATTCCAATACAGCGATCATTTCATCGGCTTGCGAATTGGAAGCCGGGATATGCTCCAACACGGATTCGGCAACTGATTCTTGAAAAGGGGACATCTTGAACCCGGATTCTTCCATATCCCTTTTTAAGGATTCTGTGGTCGGTTTTGGAATGTAACGAGATTCGGTTTGAATGTTTGGGTTTTTATTCATAGACAAATATTTTTTGCAAATATATAATAATCGTACACTATGTCAAGAGAAGGAAAGGAAAAAGCAAGTGATACTCAGGAAAGGACAGTGGATCGTCTTGTCTTGTTTATCGACTATTTGCGGGCAAAGAATATTGTAAAAAACAAGTATGATTTTGAAAAACGTTGTAGTTTGGCTGTTGGTTATGTTTACCATACCTCGCTTAACAACTCAGGCAATCTGGGAAGCGATACGATTGCCCGCATTTGCAGAGAGTTTCCGGAATTGAATATAAGATGGTTGTGTACAGGTATAGGATCTATGGTGCTTCTGGAAAATGAGGTCGAGGCTCATTATAAGACGGCTTATGAGGCTGCTTGTAAAGAAATAGAGGCATTGAGGGCGATAATAGAAAAATTGGATTCTGCTCGTGAAAAAGAGGGTGAGTAACCATGAACCAGCTTGAATTGATACAAAGTAAAATAAGAAATATGTTATTTTACTTTACCTACTCAAAGTAAAATCTACGAGATACGCGGCCAGAAGGTAATGCTGGATTTCGACTTGGCGGAAATGTACGAAACGGAAACAGCCCAGCTTAAACGGGCTGTAAGGCGCAACATAGAACGCTTTGAAGGGGAGGATTTCATGTTTGAAGTAACACGCGAGGAACTTTCAAGATACCAAATTGGCACCTTGAACAAAGGAAGGGGTAGTAATATCAAGTATCTACCATTCGCTTTTACAGAATTGGGTGTAGCCATGTTCCTTATTCGGTGGTCTGCATGATTTCGCCGGAAAGATCCGTAAACTTGAAAAGATTAATCCATAAATAAGCGGCAAAAAAATTACCAAATTGTTGCAGGTAATAAAAATATTACCTATATTTGCAATACGATAATAAACATCGAGAATTTATGCCTACAATATTTATCCTTTTTGGTTTTCGATTTATGTTCTACGCAAACGACCATGAGCCTATTCATGTTCATGTGATAAAAGGCGATATAAGTGCGAAATTCTCTTTATTTCCTGTCGAATTGATAAAAAACAATGGTTTAAAACCGTCGGAAATAAAACTTGTCGAATCTGTGATAGAAGAAAACCAAGAGATAATATCGGAACATTGGAATGCATTCTTCAATAAAGCAAAATAGTAGGTTATGGAAAGTATTGTAATAGAAAAAGTTTGGATTACAGATTCGGCGGTATGGATTCGCACCGTTGAAGGGAAAGAGGCTTGCGAAAAATTTTCAGATTTTCCAAGACTAAAATACGCTACACAAAAGGAGCGTTTAAACTTCACTCTGAGCAAAGACGGAATACATTGGAATGATATTGACGAAGATTTGAGTTTTGAGGGCTTTTTTGCAAATAAAAAGACAAATACTTTATATAACTTATTTATCGCTCACCCTGAACTGAACGCTTCGGCGATTGCCCGGAGATTGGGCATATCTCAAAGCCTTTTTGCCCAATACATCAGCGGGACAAAGACGCCTTCTGCAAAACGAATGGAAGAGATTTTGGAATCGATCCGTTCTGTTGGACGGGAATTGGCCTCTTTGCACGTCGCATAAGCACTGTTGTGATACAAAACTCCTAAAATATTTAAGAATAAGATTTTTATGAAATAAACCCGTGTGCCGCCTGTTGGATATTAGCAACCATTACAAGTAATCGATATGGAAACAGCAAGGAAAATATATGCGCCTCATGAGTTGCAACCGTCAGAGCCTATACATCCGGGCGAAATGCTAAAAGACGAATTGGAGGCGCGGGGGATTTCACAACGGAAATTTGCCCAAACAATAGGCGTTTCTTATTCCGTACTTAATGAAGTCGTGAACGGAAAACGTCCTATAACCACAGAATATGCATTGAAAATCGAAGCGGCAACGGGTATAGATGCCGAATTTTGGCGGGGGCTGCAATCCGACTATGATATGCAAACAGCCCGGCGCGATAGTAAACTTTCTTCTATTTTAGAGAACATACGCAAAGTTGCGGCGGTTCTTTAAGATCTAAAAGTAGGTAAGGTTGCTTTGTGGTAGTTGTAAATTGATTTTTAATAGAATGGAAAGTCGAAATCTATCTTAAAAAGATGTTTTTGTGAGATACTATTGTTTGTATTTATCACTATTGGCTAATGAAATTCATATTGAATCTGTTTGATTGTGAAACCGAACGGATTTGTTTTTTTGAAAAAGATCATATTACCCAAACAACGTTCTCCGTATAAGCTATTTTTTGTGTTTTTTACCATAGAGTACCCAATCGATTACTTCGCGATTGGCTTCATCGATTTTTCTTTGATTGAAATTGATATAAATATCCGTAACACTATTTCCTCCATGCCCGAGTGCTGCCGCTATCGTTTCTTTTGGAATATCCAAATCTGCCGCTATTGTCGCCCAACTATGTCGCGCCCAATAGGTTGATATGCCGGGAAAGAGAGGCTCAAAAATCTTTTTCCCTCCCCGGCCTACACGCTCTACCTTTCCTATACGCTTCATTTCCTTGTTCATTCTTGAAACAAACGATTTATAGTCCGACCTGTTGTCCATGATATTAAGCAGATATTTTTCACCTCGATATTTGTTAATAATATCCATGGCCTCCGGTTCAACTTTGATAGAATAAAGCCTGTTCGTCTTTGCCCTATAATACTCTATCCTACCGTTGTTTATTTCCATGAGATTGCAAAGATCCACGATGTTTATGCCGACAAGAAAAAATATCAACTTAAACATATCAAGGTACTTTTCCGAATGTTCCTCAATAGGAGAGAATTGGAACAAAGTCCGAAGTTGGTCTACGGAAAGAGAACGTTTTGGCGTGGCAACAGGCCGTATTTTGAATTTACGGAAAGGATAGAACGTCGTTATCTCGTCATCGATGGCTTCATTGAATACGGCCCTTATGTTCCGTAAATGAATGTTCCTCGTATTTTTCGATTCTGTTTGGGCAAGGAAATTTTCAAAAGAAGTAAGCCAATCCTTTGTTATGTCTTCAAATTTCAGATTGCCCAAATTTTCAGCAAATGATTCCAGTCTCCTATATGTTTGCAGATATACGCTTTTTGTGCCTTTTTTCTCTTTCGAATCAATAAACGCTAAAAATCTATTGGCAAAAAAATTGTCCGTTGTATCCTCTTCCGGATTTATCTCTTTTAAAATACGGTTCTTTATCTGTGTGGCATCGCACCCGTTTAGTTCACCGGAAGCAGCAATTTTCATCAATAACGATTCAATCTCTACCACTCTTCGGGAGATGACGTTATTTAATACTTGCTTGTCCGGCCTATTTTTAATTTTATTTGAAATGCCGTCCCACTGATCCGGCATAATAGATACGCCAAGCGATATAAAAGCGGTTTTATGCTTATGCCGTATAGCTAATTTTAGAGGAGAGGGCGATTCCCCTTTTGTTGAACGTGTATCGAGATAAAAATTTATACTTGCCATATCGCCTATTTACTTGCACGCATATTTGCACGCATATCGATACACAAATATACATAATAGGACAAAAAGAGACAAAATAAGGTATGTTTTTGTCCTATTTTTAACAAATGAAAGAATAA
>ENA-UOOD01003920-UOOD01003920.1-human-gut-metagenome-genome-assembly--contig:-CS67-NODE-3920-length-11953-cov-10.550092_pt1 | contig 11953 bp, 13 predicted proteins | sample MGYA00242464_ERZ724011 | MGnify/ENA metagenome assembly ERZ724011 | reverse complement strand
AAAACCTTTAGCCTTTTTTATTTCAATTATTTTTCACTTGCGAAACTTGAGTCAACTTAAATAGAGAACAAACGGTTACATTATGAAATCAAATACAATCATACCACTATTAGTGACGTTGTTTGCCACCATCGGGTGCTCAAATAACAAAGAGTACAATTACGGAATTGAGTATATGCACGGGAATGTGAAGTCCGTGGATCTTTCGGTGTTTGAGGCTAAATCCAAGTTTGGTGAGGTCATAGAAGATGAGTACATCTACAACGAATTCTATTCATTCAATGCCCACCATCAGATTGAACAGATAAGGATGATTGAAGATGAGCTAAAAGACTCTCCGAGTCTGGTACTAAAATTCAAATATGGCAAAGACAACAACTTACACACCTTAAATGTATATAATTCGGATGGAGAAATTGATAGAATTAATGAATTTCAATACAGCAACGGCAAAATCAAGAAATGCGACAGCTATGAATGTTATAACGATGAGAGGGATAAATATGGAACATTAAATTTCTCATACTCCCAAAATCAGATGATCGTTGAAATGATCTATGATCACGATAAATACACCTATATTATTGATTATAATGACAAAGGCAGAACTATAAGAATAACGTTGAAAGGTAATGGATCAAACAAGAACAGAGCCATAAAGATAGAAAGGGACAAAGATGAGAATATTCTCAAAACCACGAATATTCGTGAAGAGCTAATATCTCTTGATCATGTACAGTTATTGCTTGTTCTCACAATGGAGCCTTCACTTGGTTTAGAATATATCGAAGCCGAGAATATATATCTCTATGAATACGAATTCGATGAACATCATAATTGGATAAAAAGAATAGTTTACGAGAATGACAAAGAGCATCCTCAATACATCTATAAACGGAGCATCGAGTATTACGAATGATTGGCATATACTCGCAAAGTAATTGAAAGTTTGTCTCGATATGTTCAAGCAAAATGTGGTTTGTAAAAGGAAGTGAATCCGCACAGAATCATCCGCCAGCAAAAGTTCCGTGTCCGGTGATGCATAACAACCGATGCAAGTTGGTACACGGAAAGACGGGCTGGTGTACCGAAGTGGATTCGGACGGAGTTTGGTACAGGAAAGGCGGCTCTGGTGTGCCAAAGCATCATCTGGTGGCAGTTGGTACACCAGACAGGGCATTACGGTACGGAAACGCAGACGTGACCAGAGAAACACATAACAGCGGGGGGCATACCTCTCAACAAGGGTTTTCTGTACAAAATCAACGTATTCTGTACGAAGTTTACTTTTTGGAGAAAAGGACATTAATGTACAAAGAACAAAAACAACACCGAATATGAAAAGAATCATCAGAATTTTGATTGTCGTACTGGCCGTAGTCTGCTGGGACGCAGACTGTTGGCTGGCCAAGGCACAGGAGGCGCGAAAGGCGCAGACGGTTAACGAGCAAGATATGCAACTCAGATGTGACGTGACCGATTATCTGTTTGATTGGTTTACGAAACAAATGAAGTCTTTTATGCGAATGCCGTCTGGAGATATGGTTTTTAACGACATCTCTATAAATTCGGAATCAATGGTTATCGATAATAAGGTGCTATATGATACTGCTTATCGGGCGATTGACACAGAGGAGACAAAAAGTAACATCTTTTATTATTTTCTGCGATATTCTGATCAATGCACACCTATGACCTTGTTGTGCATTGACAGCGGCAGGAATATTATTTATCGGTTCAGGAACAAAGCCAAGGATGAATATAAAGATGTGAATATCTCGGTAGAGGAACTGAAAGAGTTGCTGGGGATCAGCGAAGTGACTATGAGTTTGAGACGTACGGCATTTTCCAAGTCTTTCAAGATTATGGATAGCCCTTTTGAAATCTTCTCTGACCACTGCACATTGACCACTAATATGGATATGAACTATTCAGAAGTTCCTGATGATATTATGATCAGTGACGAAGATTTCCAATCTATACTACTCGAGGGAATTACCTCAAAGAGGGATAACTCGATAATGCCTATAATAGCATTGTATCTTGAACTGGATCTCGAAGAGATATTCAAAGATGTTGAAGGTAAAAGCAAAAGCTTTTATGTGACATATTCCAAACTGGTGCGTCTTTTTCATAAATCCACAGAAAAAGAGGATATTACAAAAGTATCCTTACCCTCCCCACCTAAAATAGAAGGTGTCGACCTTGGCGATATTAGAGATTATGTTAGCAATCTGGGAGATTATGACGGGGAAGAGCCGATTCCATTCCAACTTGTTGATACAAAACCGCAATTTGAAGGTGGAGGTGTGGAGAATTTTCAAAAATGGATAAGCGAACGCATTATCTATTCTCCTATCGCAAAAGCGAAAGGAATAAGTGGAAGGGTGACGCTTAGTGTAATAATAGATAAGAAAGGGAATGTCGGCAATGTGAAGGTTCTTAGAGGAGTGATTCCTGTGCTTGACGAAGAAGCTGTCCGTGTGGTGAAAACATCGCCGAAATGGACGCCGGGCTATTTGAACGGAAAGGCGGTTAATGTCAATTACACCATTCCTGTGACATTTACTCTTTAACAATGTAATAATATTCAAAATGACAACAGAAGACAAATTCGAGTACTGCGCTCATTGCAGTAAGAGTACCTTCTCTATGGAGGAGGGGCGGAGGTGTTCGCTGACGGGAAGAGGACCGGAGTTCGAGGATCATTGCGAGCATTTTGACGGAAACGAAGCGGAGGTAGCGGAGGCTATCAAGGCAAAAGAGAGGACGGTCGAGGAAAGTGTGGGGATTCACGGATTTCTGGCGTTCTACTTGTACTTCTGCGTTATTGGCGGAATTATCCTGACAATCATCAGTACATTGGTTTCCATTGTGCCAAGAGCTGATGAAGGATTAATGAAAGGAGCCTATTCCGTTGTATCCGCTTCAAGGGCCTATTCAATCAGTTGGCCATTATTGGCCTGTGACATCTTGATGCTGGTAAGCTTTGTCTCAATAGGAATTTACACTGTGGTGGCATTCCACAAACGACTGCCTAATGCGGTTGCGCTTGCCAAGACTCACCTGATCTGGGCAGCGGTTACCAACGGCTTGGTGTTGTTGACTGGGAGCGTTGGAAACGGGGTATTTGACAATCCTGTCCGTTTGATAATCTCATTGGTCTGGGCAGGCATATTCTTTACTTACCTGACGGTTTCGGAAGATGTCAAGATTTTGATTCCGAAAGAGACGAGGCATTTGTACAAGGGAGACAAAATCGCTTTGATTTCCATAATAGTGGCGATTTTGCTCTTGTTCGGACACGGAGTGCTTGAAGCGGCAGGGGCTTCATTCACATCCAGTACAGACAAAAACATTGACAGGCAGATTGAGTTGACAAACGCACAATTACCTACGATGCTGTCTGAGGGGGTGGAATATTGTAGCATTGAACGGGATGGGGAAAATGTGATATTCCTGTACAAACTCAAGAACGTCCATATTGATTACATTCCGGCAGCCGCTCTTGAAGAGGGATCGCTTATGACAAAGGAACGACTGATCTATGGTTTGAATTCGACGAAAGACAAGTTTATGGACATTGCCGCCAAGAGCCATAACTTGGAGTTCAGGTACATCGACGCTGATGGGGCAAATGCATATTCAGCCAAGATTTCCCCGGAAGAATATGCCAAGGCTTGTGTAGATGGTTTTATGTATCGCACCGAACCTGAAACATTGAATCGGATTTTGGAACTTGGAAGCAATATGATTCCTGAAGAATTGATTCCAGGCACAAAGTTCAACTCCATATCATTTGTGGATAATCAGATTGTCTTCAACTTCACAATTACAGGAGTGAATTCAACCGAGATGCAAGGGATAACAAATGGGACCCTTCGGCAATATTTAGAAGACAATTTGGCTGTCCTGTATGGTGATGCAATCGAACTGGCGATGATGAACAAGATTCCGATCACCTTTGACTTCAAATCCGACACAATCGATTGGTGGGAACAAAGTGTCACATTCAATCCTGACGAATATGAGGCCATCTTAAATGCCGGTGGCAATTAAGGTTTTACAAACCACGGGCACAGGATATGGCGACAGAGTGGCGTGCAGGGCATATTCTTGTGCTCGCCCTTGATTTTGTGGAGAGAGTCAGGCACGGCAGGATAGGCTATAGAGGTGTATATGGCAGGGTGATGTGGCCGTGGTTTACAAAGGGAAGGAAATCCGCACAAGAATATCCGATGGCAAAAGTTCCATGTCCGGCGATGCATAACAACCAAAGCGGTTAAGTACACAGAAAGGCGGGCGGGTGTACCAAAGTGGATTCGGAGGAAGTTTGGTACGGGAAAGGCGGCCTTGGTGTACCAAAGTGCCTTCGGATGGCATTTGGTACAAGAAAGGCAGCCCTGGTGTACAAAACCTTTATTGGATAGCATTGGTACACCAGACAGGGCTATAGGGAACACAAGACAGGCGACACGGCTATGGTTTGCGAACGGTCATAAAAAGGGCAGGAAAGTCCCTCATACAAAAGCATTTAAAGAGAGGCACTTTATTTAATATCGGCACTATTATGAAAGATGACAATTTCAATAATTTAGAAGGATGGCTGAGTGAAGAGATTGATTCTATGGGGTTTCAGACGATGGAATGGGTGATTTGCCGTATGGTTCTTAACGGCCTCATACCTATTGAAGATGTCTTATCAGCTGCGGGGTATTCAGAATCCGAAGCAGGAACAATAATTAATAGATGGAATGAAGGAGCAGAACCTGGTATAGACAGTTGGATTGAACGTCTTAGTAGGATTCCCCGGAATGAAGTTTTAATGTATTTAACTAAACAGAAGTAATATGGTAGAAATTAATTTCTTATTGGAATATATTAAGAAGAATGGACTTGCTGAGGCGGTTCTCCAAAGATGTGTCGAAAAAGGGGCTTTCGTTGACAGAGATTCCGATGACAGATACGGTTTCGTTATTCGTCTTAGATCTTATTATGTTAGGGCAAAAATTGAAGACTTATTGATACCCGATGATAATGAAAAAGCCTTAGATGCATTCGTTTCAAAATATGGGATTGATTATTTAAAATGGTTATATAATTACGATCGAAATCAATAAAAACTTTTGAAAATAAGAATGACAAAACAATGAGCATTGTGGTGCGACTATATGTTCTAAAGCGTTAGTATATGGCAATCACATTCAGCATAGTGGCGATCATCGCTATCGTGTTCATTCTGCTTTATATGAAAGAGAATGAGAAATGCGAGAATCTGAAATACGACAACGAGAAATTGAAAAAAGACGCTGCACAAGCAGGTATTGTAAGTGCGGCGGCCTGTGAATATGACAGCCGTAGATTGGACAGGGATCTGATTATGGAGACGATACGGTACAATGGGTTTGTGCCGGAGGCCGAGGACAATTGGATTTTCTTCAAGAAGCAGGGAGATACGTACGGAATTGTCACCGAGAGGCTGCCGATGTTCATAATTATGAGGCATTACGACTTGGACAAGAAGGAATGGAATATGGAACTATTACGTCAGGCGGCACACAAGGTTTCTGATGAGATCATTATGGCTAAAGTGCAGCTCACTGGCGAAAATGAGAATGGAATCTCCTTTCAGATCACCTCCTTCGAAGATAATTATGACCATCTGAAAGACTTTCTATGCCAGTATTTAAGCATAATCGATGAGTCTTATGCTCGCTTATTCGACATTTACAACGAACTTGAAAACAAGAAAAGCGAGATGACTCTGACAAACCAAGGGCAGTCTTTGAATATGGCGGCGTCAAAAAAGGTCGTGTCTTAGGAAACCTCAGGAGAAGATGATGGATGCTCTAGATAATTTTACAAACCACGGGCACAGGATATGGCGGCAGAGGCGCGTGTAGGGCATATTCGTGTATCCGACACCGCATCTGGAAATGGGGTCGGGCACGGCAGGTTGGGCTACAGAGGTGTGTACGGCAGTGTGATGTGTCCGTGGTTTGTAAAAGGGAGAAAATCCGCACTGGATTATCCGATGGCAAAAGTTCCGCGTCCGGCAATGCACAACAATCAATGCGGTTCGATACACAGAAAGGCGGGCTGGTGTACCAAAGAGCCTTCGGATGGCATTTGGTACCGGAAACGCGGACGTGATTGGAGAACAACATAACAGCGAGGCGCGCAGTCTCTCAACAAAGGTTTTCTGTACAAAATCAACGTATTCTGTACGAAATGAGATTCACTGTCATTTCATACAGCATTGTTGGGGTTTGTAAAACTGATTTTGAGGGGTGGCCGGGATTGAGGAACTTTGCGCAACCGGGATTGAAGGGGGGATGATAATCAGAATTGCAGCCGAGTTTACCTTTTGGAGAAAGGGACATTAATGGACAAAGAACAAAAACAACAACGGATATGAAAGGAATCATCAGAATCTTGATTGTGGCGCTGGCGGTTGCCGGGGCGGATGTGAACGGCTGGATGGCGATGGCACAGGAAAAGCAAATCTCAGGAATGGAACAAGGGGCTCAAAAGACTCCCGACCATAATGACATCCTCCGATCTTGCAAGGAGTTACGAAGGAGTGGTGAGTTCAAAAAGGCTGTGGATGAGGGGATACGTTACATCGCGGCCGGAGGGGAAGACAGCCTGGCTGTGGTTATGGATGTGCTGACAACGGATGTGGAATATTCAGAAGCGATACTTCGAGGCAAAATTTCAGGGGATCCTAAGAATATCATTCTATGGCGGGCAATACTCTCGCTCTTCTATAGCCAAACCGAGAATTACAGGATGGCGCTTAAAGAGACTCTGAAGATGAAATGGATGCTGAACGGAACCGGGGCGTTGGCTGAATATATAGGCGGGTATTATTACAAGCTTGGAATGCCTGAGGATGCCGTGGCCGAACTGGAGGAAGCTGATGACTCGGTGATTCAGAATGATCCCGGATACTACCATTGCGTCTTGGGGCTGTGCCACCAGCTTGCAGGCCACTATGCGAATGCTGTTTCTGAATATTCCAAAGCAATCGATGCCGGCTATACAGCAGAGCCCAGCATCTTCATAAGGGCAGGCGTGTGCCATGAGCATCTTGGAGATTATTCCAAGGCTATGGATCTTTACAATCAGGTAGTATGTCAAGACACCCCATCGGCATATCTTTGCCGTGGCAGGATCTACTTGGAGCAGGGGCACAAGGATCTTGCAGACGCTGATTTCAGGGCCGTGGTCGAAAAAGACACAGTTTTGACTGAGGGTAACGACAGACAGTTCGCATTATATTTCCTCGGGAGAAACGAGGAGGCGCTGGACTGGCAGAAAGCGCTGGACACAAGGTTTCCTGACAGCAAAGAGGTCGATTTCAGCAGGGCTTGTCTCTATTCTTTATTGAACCGGCCTGAAGACGCTGTCGCAGCAATGGAGGCAGCATTCAAGCACGGGTTGGTATATTTTAACCTAATAGATAATAATGAATATCTTGACGCGGTCAGTAATATTCCCGAGTTCAAATCATTGGTAGAGAAATACCGCACCAAACACAATACTTTCATAGAAAGCATCCGCAAGGAAATCCGCTCCGAGTGCTCCGGAGGAGACACTGGGCCCGCATTATGCGATTCATAGCCGGCAAGGCAATCGAACTTCATAGGACAGTGGAAGATTTGGAATGGTTCTGAGAGAGAGGATTCTATAGGGAAGTCAATTATTATATTCATTTTCGATTGTTTGCAGGCATACAATGAAAAAGATTATATTCCTTTTAATTTGTTGTTGTGTCAGTTTTAACGTTAACGCACAATGGTATAAAAAATATCTTTCAGGTGATGAATCGAAAAGAATTCCATCTGAATGGAGTTTCATCTATGATGCCGGAGACAAATCCATTGTTCTCTCAGAATCAGGGATGTTGATGATAGTTTTAAATGAACGACAATTCTTTTTAACAAAGAACGATGGAGCGGTTCCTGTTTCAGTCGAGATGCTCAAAAATGGGGCTTTAATAAAGAATGGGAATTTTGCTTTTGCCATACTTACAGACAAGCACGCATGTGGATCAGAGGGCTTTAAAGAGTACTTGGATTCAATTAGAAATGGAGCTATAATCCGAATTGCCGCTCCTATATATAATGATTTTGATTTTGACGTGACTACCACCAAGATGTGCGAAAGGGTGATTCAACATCAGTTTAGTTCAACGGAAGAAAAGGCAAAGGTTGTGTGCGACACGGTTCCGCAGAAGCCGCCAAAGAGAATGGTGGAGAGGCCGAGGCTGCTAAGTCGTGTCGGAGAGCTGGGGTTCAAGTACAATGATTTGTTTGGAAGAATTGATTGTTGGGAAGACAGGCATAAAGACATTGCGCCGGATTTGCCTCCGCTTAAAGGGATGAAATACAGGACTTTCACGACACGTCTTCCCAAAGCCCGAAATTTTTCGAGGGACATCCTTGCGGTCAAAAGCCCTAAAAAGGACACTCTGCTGACTTGGGCTGCGAATATGATAGCCAAGAGATATGGTGTCACCATTCCGTCCGACAAGAAGTTCAAGTCTTCTGGCGAGATTGCAGATTTTGTCATGGATAACAAAATTGCTTCTTACCGACGAATTGAAAATGAATTAACTGTGGAAGATTGGGTTCCCAATGAACAGGAAGGTGCATTGGTAGCCGATGTGTGGCATTCCGGGGATCTCTACACCTTCTTCTATTCGTCTTGGATTGACTCTGGCTTCCATCTCAGCATGACAGAATCTTGGTTTACGATAAACGCTGCCACGGGCAAGGAATATACCCTGTTCGATTTCATCGACAAGCGGGACGAGGCGGCGTTGGTCGGTCTTATCGCAAAATATCTGTGGAATCACCACGACCGTTGGGTTGACTTATACCCAGACAGGTTTCAAGAACATCCTGAATGGTTGCTGGATTGTAGCGGAGCTGCCCTGACCAAGAACGGCCTGATTGTCTATTATCACGCCCCGCAAATCGGCTGCTACGCCGACGGTCAGTTCAACGCCGTCATCCCCTACGAAGAACTCAAATCCCTTCCGCACGGGTTGCTGATGGATATTCAGTGAGATCTACTGCTTTGGGGCAAGAGAAATGGAATAATCGGACAAAAATGCGCTTAACCACCTTGGAAAAAACGGACAAAAATACATATTATCGCCTTGGAAAAGCGGACAACGGTACGATTAAGCGAAAGATTGACAACAGGATAGAAAGCGATATGGTCTTCTGCAACGACAACGTTTCCGTGAAAGGTGCATATGCTGATGTTTCTCAAAAACGTGCATATTGACAAGGATGTCATCTACAAACTGGATCTGCAGGGAATCTCGTAAGGAGCCCAGGGAATAAGAGGCTACGCCGACAGTGTGAAAGGCATCGACTTCCAGGTGAGCGAATCTGATCGCACCTGGAACACAAACTCAATCTCTGTCAAGAGGATACGGTTTTAGGTGTGCAAGGTTTCTCGCACCTAGAAGTCCAAGGAGCCAATAGGACGTTCTGGATTGAAGCCACGTACTTCCAGGTGAGCGAATCTGATCGCACCTGGAACACAAACTCAATCTCTATCAAGAGGATACGATTTTAGGTGCGCAAGGTTTCTCGCACCTGGAAGTCCAAGGAGCCAATAGAACGTTCTGGATCGAAACTGCGGTACAGGAAACGCGCTTCTGGTGTACCAGACAAGGGTAAGACATCAAATGCGGAGCTGGAGGAGAGAACCGTATGCGACCTGGCGGGCATATTCATCAAGCGAACATATTCCGCAGGACTGCTTATGGACATCCGATGAACCAATTTTGCTGCCACCGCATACATTCCTTTATTTTTATTTATATTTGCGGTAATTATTACCGCTATGGCGACAAAAATTAAAAGAATATTAAGTTCAGTCCCACAAGACTCTCTGTTCTTCTCCTCTTGGCTTGCAGAACAAGGCATAGACAGGAAAGAACAGACGCTGTATGTCCGGAGCGGGTGGCTGGAGAGAATCGCGAACGGTGTCTATAAGCTCGAAAGAGCAGTCCATCGCTTTTTGGAATACGGAAAAAGAAGCATCTCCCCAGACCGCATCACCATCCAGTAAATGCCAACTAATTATCAATGAATACATAAGAACTATGCCTTTAGTTGAACCCTCCCAAAGAAGTTCGCTTATTTCCCTGAATATAAAAACATTACACACCACTCTTTGAATATCAGCCAGTGGCAGCCAAGCAATTAGCTATCAACCAATCAGGCATATTCCTATAGCGGAATCAAGCCAAAGACAACACATTATACCACTCATTCACAGAGCGATGCGCATCACGTCACATTTTAGAGAAGATGTGTACGAAACCTCATTAGGAAGGTGTTTGGTACACCAAGAGGTCCGGTACGAAATTATCTTGCGATGACAGTTGGCACACAGGAAGGGCGGTCTGTATACGGACTGTATGTGGGAATGCATTCATCAAACGCATCATTACGAGTAACCTGAGGGTTAGCGGACATATTCAAGCAAGCATATTCATTAGAAATTGCGGCGAGCGTTTCGTACGATATTCTTTGATTTCGTACATTTGTCGGGAGGGAGTTGGTGATTATTTGGAAATAATCTGTACATTCGTGGGCGAAAGATCTGGAATTGATGGGGAAATATCTTGTCATAGAGACTACGGCCAGCCTTCTGCGGATTCCTTTGGAGAGCCTTGTGTATGTCAAGGCGGAGGGAAACTACAGTCGGATATTCACTGTCCTTGACGTGGTGAAAGGCAGCAAGGGCACGTTGGTGACGTACAAGCTGGGGTGGATCCACAACAGTTTGTCCGATGTGATCGGCGATGTCGAGAGCAAGACTATCGTCAGGGCGGGAAAAAGCCACATCATCAATCTGGATTTTGTCTCTGAGATCAACATCTCACAACAGACGTTGGCCTTGTCAGACTGCGACAGGTTCAATGTGGTGCTTTCCGACGGGCTGTCAAGAGAAGTGCTGAAAGCCTTGAAGTCCGCTCTTGGCAATGACAACAACGACTAAACGAAGACTCAAATGAACAGACAGGACTACGATAATGTACGAGACGACGAAGTCATCTTCATAGGAGGTGACAAAGGTCGGAACACCAGCGGAAACAAGCCTCCCAGGCGGCCAAAGTGGCTGATCCCTGCCATCACGTTGGCTGTGCTGGCCGCAGTGGCCTTGATCGTGGTCTGCGGGAGAGGCGAAAAGGCCGTGAGCGACGAGCAGACGGGACTGTTCGAGGAAAGCGTGGAGTCGAAAAGCGATTCTTTGATGACCGTCGCCACGGAAGACCCGGACTCCTGCGGGACGGCATATTCAGAGAAAATAGACACCACGGTCGCGGGCGGCGTCCCGCTGACTTTGTACATCCCGCACTGCGCCGTTCCGGAACTTTCAGTCGGCGCGCCCGAAGCGGACAAGAGTGAATATGTCCTCGCGGCCCAGGCTGCGGACATCCGCGCGGACAACCGCGAGATTCTCGGATCCTTTGTGCTCAAAGGAGAAGTGCTGGCTCAAGGAATATCCAAGAAGGGCTATTGCGCCATCATCGACGGCCGGATCACAATCGGAGTCGCCGAAAACACGGACCTTTTCGACAAGGCCGTCGAGACGGAAGGCTACTTTTTCAGGCAATATCCTCTCGTGGACAACGGCTCGCCAGTTGATAACAATCTGAAGAGTTCCACTGTCCGCAAGGCGCTTTGCTCGAAGGCCGGCGAGATATTCATAGCAGTCTCCCGCGAGGAGATGACGATGCAGGATTTCGCCGCCGCTCTCGCCGCATTCGAAGTGGACAACGCGATCTACCTCGTCGGAAGCGCCTCGTCCTACGGCTGGTATATTCCTAAGGAAGAGGAAATTGTGGAATTCGGCATCAACGTACACCGCCGTTCCTACCGGAACGAGTCCTACATCCGCTGGCGGAAGGCGGAATAAC
>ENA-UOOD01003907-UOOD01003907.1-human-gut-metagenome-genome-assembly--contig:-CS67-NODE-3907-length-11990-cov-6.137579_pt1 | contig 11990 bp, 15 predicted proteins | sample MGYA00242464_ERZ724011 | MGnify/ENA metagenome assembly ERZ724011 | reverse complement strand
AGTAATTGTAGTAATGTTAGTTGGGAAAGCTTGTGGTTATAGTGAAGAATCGATAATGAGTTTAGTGAAATTTATTATAGGTTTTGGAATTATAGTAAATGCTAAATTTATTATCAAAAAAAGTAAAGACATAAAAGAATATGCTATTAAATTTTTCACTAAAAACTAATTAAACTTTTCTTTTTATAAATATATTTTTATATATAAGTGTACTTATAAAAGGAAAATGAAATATGAATTTTAAAAATTGCGAATTATATAAGATAAAAAGAAAAAGAGATTTATTTATTTTATTACATATAGATGAAAATAAATTAAATGAAGAATTATATAAGTATAAAGTATGTATAAAGGATAAAAAAAGACTATTAGAAAAGCCAAGCGAAGAATTAAAGAAGATACAAAGAAACATTTTATATAAATTATATCAATTAGACTTTCCGCAGTATGTGTTTTCAGGAATTAAAGGCAGATCTGCATTTGGCAATGCAATATATCATATTAATTGTAAATATATGCTGAAATTAGATATGAGTAAATTTTTTCCTAACACTCACAGAAATAATATATATGAATTTTTTAAAGATAAATTGAAAATGAGTTCAGATGTATCATCGATTTGTACAGATATAGTTACGGTCAATTATGAAAAAGAAGATGTAGAAATAGATTATGAAGTATATGATTTTTTAAAGAGAAAGAAAATAAAAAATACAAATCATTTACCTTCAGGGACACCAACTAGTCAAATTTTATCTTATTTGGCTAATATAGATATGTTTGATAAGATTATTGAATATACTAAAAAACATAAATTGCAATGTTCAATATATGTAGACGACATCACTATATCATCATCAAATAGATATATTACAAAAAAAGAAGAATCCGAAATAAAAAGAATTATAAAAAAACACAAGCACAATTTAAGTAAAGAAAAAACTATAAGATATAGTGTAAATGAATTTAAGAAAGTAACAGGCTTTGTAATTGATCCTAACAATAGATTAGTGATACCAAATAAAATTAAGTCTAAAATCAAAAATCAAACTAAATTTATTAGAAAAAAAGAATTAGATGAACAAAGAAAAAATAGTATAATTGGTTTGACTAATTTTGCAAATATATCTGTAGAAGGAAGTTATAAGGGATTAAGGGCAACATTAAAGAATATTTCAACTAGTAATACTGTTTAAATTATGATATAAATTTTAAAGAAATAATGAATTGGGAGGGGTTAAAATGGTTAGAATTGTAGCATTAAATGATAATAGATGTAGTAATGAAAATTTTGGACATGAACATGGAATATCATTATATATAGAATGTTATGGTAAAAAGATATTATTTGATTGTGGTCAAACTGATATTTTTATGCAAAATGCAAAAAAATTAAATATTGATTTAGAGAAATTAGACGCAATTGTTTTAAGTCACGGCGATTTTGATCATGGAAATGGTCTAAAATATCTAACCACTAAAACAGATTTAATATGTCATCCAGATTTTGAACTAACAAGAATTAGTAAGAGAACAGGAAATAATAATGGATTAAATCAAACCAGAGAAGAATTAGCACAAAAATTTAATTTGATTGAATCAAGAGAGCCATATAATATAAGTGATGAAATAATATTTTTAGGACAAATAGATAGAGAAAATGAATTTGAAAGAGGACAAAATTTACCTGCATGGGATGAAAATGGTGAAACTTATGAGCATTTAGATGATTCAGGTCTAGTGATAAAAACAGAAAATGGATTGATAGTATTTTCAGGGTGTTCACATAGTGGTATTTGTAATACAGTTGAATATGCAAAAAAAATTACAGGAGATAGTAGAGTATTAGCTGTTATGGGCGGATTTCATTTAAAACAAGTAGATGAATGTACAACAAAAACAATTGAATATATGAAACAAAATGGTGTTCAAATGGTATATTTAGCACATTGTACATCTGATATTGTATGCGAAGAGTTTTTAAAACAAATGCCTGGAAGAGCAACAATAATAGAAACAGGTAAGGAATATGATCTTAGAGATAAATCAATGGAAATAGAAATATAGAAAGGTATGCATTTTATGGTTAATTTAGAGTTGTATAAAATATTTGCATTAGTTGCCAGAGAAAAGAACATTACAAAGGCTAGTGAAATATTACATATATCACAACCAGCGGTAACTAATCATATTAAAAATTTAGAAAGTGATTTAAATATAAAATTATTTAATAGGACTAATCATGGAATAGAACTAACAGAAGAAGGTCAAAAAATATATAATGAAATAGAAGAACCTGTTTCCATATTAGAAAGTATATATAATAAATATGGAAATGTGCGAAACATTAATTTAGGTATACATGTAAGTATGTATAAATTATTTAGTAAAATTATAACAAAATTCTGTGCAGAAAATGAGAATATCAATGTAAATATACATGATACGAATTTAGTTAATATGTTAGCTCCTGAACTAAATGATATGCTTTTAAAATTAGAGAATGAAAAATTGGATTTAGTTATTTCTAAAAAGACTGATTCATATAATACAAATAAATTAGAATTTATAAAACTGGGTGAACTACAAGATATTTTAGTTACTAGCAATAATTCAAAACATGTGTCACAAACTATAAATATTGATTTATTAAAAACAGTTTTACTTTATATGCCACGAAAAGGTTCTATAACATATAATAATTTTCTAAATGCAACACAACTTACTGAATCAGAATTAATAACTTCAAAAAATATTACTTATAATGCAATGCTAGAATTATTACAAGAACAAGATTCTATTGGACTTATAACCAAAGAATATATAGAAAAAGAATTAAACAATAATGATGTTACAGAATTAAAAACAGATTTCAATATTCCTAAAGTTGAATTTGGAATATATATTAATAAAAATAATAGATTTAGTGAATTAAATAAATTCATAAATACTATAAAAGGTAATTAAATATACAAAAAGGATTATGCAGTTATAACTAAAAGTTATGACTGCATAATTTATTTGTATTTTACATAGTATTTGACTGGATTTATAATAGAATTAGGAGGTATGGAAAAATGAAAAATAATAATTTAGTTATTAGTAGATGTGTGCCATTACCTAAAGGATATAAATTAGCAATATGCCCAATATGTGGAGGAATTCATTTAACAGGTATAATAATGTCAGAATTTGCAGATGAGCAAGATCCAGATATTATATGCAAAGATTGTGGAGCTTTAATAAATGACATTACATGTTAGAAGGGAGAAAAAAATGAGTATAAAAGAAAAATTAAAAGAAGATATAAGGACATTTCAGAAGGCTGATTATCCTGCTCCTCGTAAACATATGTCATTAAAAAGATGTATTGAAACAATTACAGGTAATCCAGAATCAAAAATATCTTTAAGAGATGGAAAAGCTTTTATAAACATAGGAAAAAGAGAAATGGAATTAATTCATTTATATTGTCCAGATTTTAAAGATTCAAGTACATTCCTTTTTGATGAATATGCTATTATTGCATTTACATACGGAAAATATCTTATAACATATAATCTTGAAAGTGATACAGAAATAGGTTTTATAACAATAGATGAAGAAAATGAAAAGGGATATACAGCTTATGAAACAGGAAAAAACTACATGATGAAAGATGTTATAGGTAAAGGAACCAAAAGAACAATAGACGATATTATAAGATAATCATATATTACTATTTTAAAAGATTTTAAGTTTTATAGAAATTAATACAAATATATAAAAAACACTTGAATATTTAAAAATAATTTGATAATGTATATGTAAATTAAACAGATTGATATTTATATAAATAATAATAAGCTCCAGAAGTTGTAGATAACTTAAACAACGGAACCAGTAATATAAAGACTTTCAAAAAAATGAGAGTCTTTTCTTTTCGCACTTGCTGACAGTCTCACCATTGACAAAAGTTTCCATAATATGATATAATGCATATGACTTTACGTAAACAGAAAAAACTATCTGGATGGGGGAACGTTATATGGAAGAGAGCATAAATGAATTTGAAAAAATTATGGATCAATATATTAAAGAAGTAAATTATTTTGAAGCATTAAAATTAGGAACAAAATTTCCATAAAATCCAAAAATACAATCTAAAATTATAAGCATATATATAAAGGAAAAAGAATATGAGAAAGCAATAAAATTAGGAGCAAAATTTTCAGAAAATCCTATAATACAAACCCAAATGATGAGCATATATATAGAACAAAAAGAATATGAGAAAGCAAAAGAAATAGGATTAAAGTTTCCAGAAGAAGAAAAAATACAATCTCAAATGATAAAAATATATATGAAAGAGGGAAACTATGTTGAAGCAATAAAATTAGGAGCAGAATTTCCAGAAAATCCTATAATACAATCCCAAATGATGAGTGTATATATGAGACAAGGAAAATACTATAGAGCGAAAAGAATAGGAGAAAAATTTTCATGGCATAAACCAATACAATTGCAATTAGGAAAAATATATAATATACTAGGGCAACCTAAGAACGATAAACCACAAATAGAAAGAAACAATGCTAAAATTGATAACGATACAAATAAAGCGACAAATGAAGATACAATTTCTATGGAATCAAGAGAAATTCTTGAATGGATAGAAACTTCACAAAGGACAGAAGCAAAATCAATTGTAGATGAAATAAAAAAGCAAAAATATTATCCAGCAATATTATTAACATGTGCCCTATACGATAAAAATGATATGACAAAGGCAAAAGAACAATTTGCAGAATTTTTAGAAAAGGAATTGGAAATATCAGGAGAAGATGAAGTAATAAAACGAGTAATAGGACGATTAAAATTGAAAGATGAAAAATTTGATAGAAAATATTATGAAAATTTTTTAACAGAAATAGAAGAAAGGAAACAAGAGAGTCAAGAAGAAATGATAAGATAAAAAATATGATGAAATTACATATTAATTACTATTATATTTTGTTAAAATTTTCTACTTGACAATCTAAAAGTAATAATGTATAAATAAATTAACAAAAGATGAATATGTAAAACAAAGGAGGAGATAGCGTGATAGTGGATGGCAAAGGTAAAATATTTGAAGATAGAAGAAAAGAAAACAGTAAAAAAGTAAAAAACGACAGAAGAAAAGAAACACAAACAGAGAAAAAGAACAATAACAAAAAGGGGCTGTAGACAAAAAGTCTACAGTCTTTTTGATTGATGTTTAACTAATTAGCAACATCCACCTCTACCTCCGCCACAACAGCAGCATATTAATATAAGAATTATTATTATACAGATGCAATCATCACCAAAACCAAATCCGCATCCACATCCTCTATTCTCTGGCATATTATTTCACCCCTTTCAAATTTTACGAATTAATTATTTATGAAATAAATAATTATCTATGGATTAGAATTAGCAACCACAACCTGAGTTGCAGTTACAGTTGTTGTTACAGCCACAAGAATTGTTATTATTGCAGCCACCACAACAGAAAAGTAATAAGAATAGGATTATAAACCATAAAATTTCCCCGTTATTACCACAACAACATCCCATTTAACATACCTCCTTAAATGCTTTTTTGTTTTGCTCTTTCGTATGATATATAGTATTCGAACTATAAAAAAGTGTTACAAATTCAAATTTGACATTTACAAAAAATATGCATTAATGATATAATTTATAAATAAATAAAATGCACATAAGAAAGGACTGTTAAAAATGGGAAATATAGTTCTATTAGATGATTTAACAATAAATAAAATAGCAGCAGGAGAAGTAATTGAAAGACCAGCATCAGTAGTAAAAGAATTAGTGGAAAATTCAATAGATGCAGGGGCAACAAATATAAATATAGAAATAAAAAACGGTGGCATTTCATATATAAGAATTACAGATAATGGAAAAGGAATTATGCCAGACGATATGGAAATGGCGTTTGAAAGACATGCAACAAGCAAGATAAGGAATGCCTCAGACTTAGAAACAGTAACATCAATGGGGTTTAGAGGAGAAGCTTTGGCCAGTATTGCGGCAATAAGCAAAGTAGAGATGATATCTAAGACAGGAGAAAATGAGATAGGATATAAAGTAAATGTACAAGCAGGAAAGATAATTAATAAAGAAGAAACAGGATGTTCAAAAGGAACAATAATAACAATTACAGATTTATTTTTCAATACACCAGTGCGCTATAAATTTCTAAAAAAGGATTTTACTGAAGCGGGGTATATTGAAGATGTAATAACAAGAATTGCATTAATACATCCAGAAATAGCTATAAAACTGACAAGTTCTGGTAAAACTATTATCCAAACTTCTGGAAATGGAGATATTAAGTCAGTAGTGTATGGTATTTATGGAAAAGATGTAGCAGATAATATATTAGAGGTAAATTACCAATATGAAGATATAAAAGTGACAGGAGTAATTGGCAAACCAGTAATAGCACGTTCAAATAGAGGAAACCAGATATTTTTTGTTAATAAAAGATATATCAAAGATAAGACTTTGACAAGTGCAGCAGAACAAGCATTCAAAGGATTATTAACAATAGGAAAGTATGGATTTTTGATATTGAACATAGAAATGAGCCCAAGTAAAGTTGATGTAAATGTTCATCCTGCTAAGTTAGAAGTAAGATTTCAAGATGAAAATACAATATTTAAAGCAGTTTATCATGCAATAAAAGAGACTTTGTTAAAAGGCGAATTAGTACCAGAAGATAAGCCGGTAGAAATAAAAAGACAAGAAACGATAGTAACACCTGGTGAAACAGAAATAAAAAAAGAATCTATTAAATTTAGTGACCTGTTACAAAAAATGGTCTCGAAAAAAGAAGAAAAAGAAGTAGAAGATCCATTTGAATATAAAGCTAATCCAATAGCAGAAATATATAGTAATAAATATGGAGTAAGAGAAGAAGAAGAAAGTTATAAAATACAAAATAAACAGATAACAGAAGAAACAGCAGAAGAAGACGAACTTTCAAAAATGGATACTCATGTTATAAATACACAAGAAATAAATGAAAGAATAATGGGCAAGATAACAGAATTAGATAATTTAAAAATAGAAGAAAATAGTAAAAATTTTGAAGAAATGTATGCAAAAACATTTGGAAATCTACCTAAAACAGAAAACAAGGAAGAGCCAAAAGACGAAACTAAGGTGAAAACAGAAGAACTAGAAATGACAGAGAAAATATCTATGTTTGATAATATGGAAGATAAAACTATACCAAAGTATAAATTTATAGGAATAGCATTTGCTACATATATAATTATAGAAATTGATAATGAATTGTATATAATAGACCAGCATGCAGCTCATGAAAGAATTATGTATGAGAAAATAAAGAAAAATTTTTATAGTGAGGGAGAGAAAGATTCTCAATTAATGCTATTGCCAGATATAATTAATTTAACACATAAAGAAATGGATATTGCAAAGGAAAATATACCAGTATTTGAAAAAGCGGGTTTTATGTTGGAACAATTTGGAGAAAATACTATAAAATTAACAGGGGTACCTAATATTTGTATAGATTTAGATACAAAACAACTATTTTTAGAGACTTTAGATGAAATAAACACAGTAGCTAGAACAGCAAAACAGGAAATAGAAGAAAAGTTTATAGCAACACTTGCTTGTAAATCAGCTGTAAAGGCCAATATGGTTTTAACAAAAGATGAAGTGGACAATTTAATGAAGCAATTATTAGTATTGCCAAATCCATTTACATGTCCACATGGAAGACCAACGGCAATACATTTAACAAAAAATGACATAGAAAAAAAGTTTTCAAGAAGATAATATACTAAAAAGGATGAGGTTAACATGGAAAAACCAAAAGTAATAGTTATATGTGGACCAACAGCATCCGGAAAAACCAAACTTTCGGTGGAATTAGCGAAAAAAATTGACGGAGAAATAATATGTTGTGATTCAATGCAAATTTATAAAGATATGAATATAGGAACTGCAAAAGTAACAAAAGAAGAAATGCAAGGTATAAAGCACTATTTAGTAGATTTCGTTTTGCCAGACCAAAGATATAGTGTTGCGGATTATAAAAAAGATGCAACAAAGGCAATACAAGAGGTTCTAAGTAAAGAAAAAGTTCCTATAATAGTTGGTGGAACAGGGTTATATGTAGACTCTTTAATATACAATATAGATTATCCAGAAATAAAAACAGACTTGGAATATAGAAAAAAACTGGAAAAAGTAGCAGATGAAGAAGGATTAGAAAAATTATATGAAATGGCAAAAAAAATAGACGAAAGAGCAACATTAGCAATTAGTTCTAACGATAGAAAAAGAATAATAAGAATATTAGAAATATATCATTCTACAGGGAAAACAAAAACAGAGCAAGAAATAGAATCTAGAAAAAATGAAGTACCATATAATTATCTTGTGTTTGCTATAAATATGGACAAAGAAAAATTACATGAAAGAATAAATAAAAGAGTAGATATAATGATTAAAGATGGACTTATAGAAGAAGTAAAAGGATTATTAGAAAAGTATAAACAATTTCCAACGGCAATGCAAGGTTTAGGATATAAAGAGGTTGTGGAATATATAAATGGAAGCATAAGCAAACAAGAAATGATAGACAAAATTAAAAATGATACTAGGAAATATGCTAAAAGGCAATTAACTTGGTTTAGAAAAAATAAACAAACAATATGGCTAAATGGCTTAGATGAATTGCAAAATAATTTAAAAATTATTTTGGAGGAGTACAAGTGAAAGATAAAATAAAAGAGAAAACAAATAATACTGCAAAAAACAATAAAAGCAAAGAAAAAATAAGTAATATAAAAATAGATAAAAAGAAAATAGGAATTATACTGATTGTATTTTTAGTTACTATTTATATAATATATAAAGTCGCAAATTTGATTAGAAACCCATCAGAAACTTTTTTTGTGGAAAAAGGAAAAATATATGAAGAAGAAAATGCAATAGGCTATATTTTAAGAGACGAACAAGTGGTAAAAGGCGAAAATTATAAAAATGGCATATTACAAATAAAAACAGAAGGAGAGAAAGTAGCAAAAGGAGAAGCAATCTTCCGATATTATTCAAATAAGGAGGAAAGTTTAACAAAAAAGATAGAAGAGCTGGATATTAAAATAGATGAAGCAATGTCAAACCAAAATACTATATTTGTAGGTGATTTAAAAATATTAGAAAATCAAATAGATGAAAAAATAGATAGTACTTACAACTTAAATGATTTGCAAAAAATAAAAGAGTATAAAAAAGATATTAATACATATATCATAAAAAAAGCAAAAATAGCTGGAGAAAAAAGTCCAGCAGGCTCATATTTAAAAAAATTAATAGATGAAAGAAGTAAATACGAAAATGAATTAAACTCAGGAGCAGAATATATAATATCACCTAGAAGTGGAGTTGTATCATATAGAGTAGATGGATATGAGAATACATTAACAACAGAAAATTTTGATTATTTAACAAAAGATTTTCTAAAAGGGATAAAACTAAAAGTAGGACAAGTTGTTGCAACTAGTCAAGAAAGTGGGAAGATTATAGATAATTTTAAGTGTTATATAGCTTGCATATTAAATTCAGAAGAAGCCAAGCAATCTAAAGTGCGGTGATAAACTAAAACTAAGATTGCCAAGTGGAATAGAGGTAGATACTACAATAGAAAATATAATAGAAGAAGATGAAGAACGAATAATAGTATTTAAAATAGACAAAGCTGTACAAGAATTAATAAATTATAGAAAAATATCACTTGATGTAATATGGTGGAGTGAGAGTGGCAAAAAAATACCTAATACGGCAATAGGATATGAAGAAAAAAATGATAAACAAGTTCCATATGTAATACGAACAAGAGCAGGATATACAAATAAAATTCTAGTAAAAATATTAAAACAAAATGAAAAATATGCTATTGTTGACAATTACAAAAGTGAAGAACTAGAAGAATTAGGTTATGATGTAGAAGAAATAGAGAACAGAAAAAAAATAGTGCTGTATGATGAAATAATAAAAAATGCAAAATAAATATTACAAAAATATTACAAAAATATTAAAAGATAATTACAAGACAAAAAAGTATTGACATTATTGTAGAAAAGTTAGATACTATACATAGAAAATTTACCAGAGATAAGAATATTTAGGAGGTTGTTTAAATGTCAGGAGCAATTATGAATAAAGTGTGGGATTTATTTAAGATGCCAGCAGAGGATAAAGATGATGAAGATGCAGTAGATTATGATGAAGTAATTGATAGAGAAGAACAAGAAGAGGAAGATAGTGGAGAAGAAAGAAAGTTTTTTGGAAAAAGAAATAGTAAAGTTGTAAGCATGCCACAAGTACAGCAAGTAAAAATGGTAATAAGTCAACCAACAACATTTGAACAATCAGAAGCAATATGTGATTTATTAAAAGAAAAGAAATCTGTAATTGTAAACTTGGAATATGTAAATAAAGATGTTGCAAGAAGAATTATAGATGTTGTTAGTGGTGCAGTTCACGCATTAGATGGGCATATGCAAAAGGTGTCAAATGCAATATTTTTAATAGCACCATTTAACTATGATATAGAAAATGAAATGGTAAGAGAAGAAATGAGAAGTAAAATTTCAGTATCTTGGCTAAGAAATGGTAACAATACTGTTAAATAATATTGTACAAAAGTAGGAGGAAAAATATGTATACACCATTAGATATAGAAAACAAAAAATTCTCAAAACAAATGGTAAATGGATATAGCGTAGAAGAAGTTGATGATTTTTTAGACGAGCTAACTATAGACTATGAAAAGATATACAAACAAGTGGGCGAAGCAACAAAAAAAGCATCTGATATGGAGGAAGAATTAAAAAAATATAAAAATATAGAAAATACGTTACAAAATACTTTGGTAATGGCACAAACTACAGCTGATGAAATAAAAGAATTAGCAAAGCAACAAGCAGATCAAATAGTAAAGGAAGCACAAGGAACAGCAAAACAAGAAGTTATAGAAATAGAACAATCAATAGTAACGAAAAGAAAAGAATTAGAAGATTTAGAAAAACAAATAGATGTATATAAAGCAAAAATGGAATCACTTCTAATATCACAACTAGAATTATTAAAAGATATGAATAAAGATTAAAAAACTAACAGGTATTTCGTAAGAGATATACCTGTTAATTTTATATGAAGCAATAATGCACGCCTTTCTCATAAAGTGGTTAAAGCACTTTCTAGTGCTAATTTAATCATATTATTCAAAGATTTTTCTCTTTCTTCAGAAGATATTTCCTGTTGCTTATAATAAGAATCCACAACTGTTAATAAACAAGAAGCTTTTTTATTAAAATATTTAGCTAAATAGAATAAAGCAAAAGCTTCCATTTCACAAGCTATAATATTTAAGTCTTTTGGAAATCTGTTTATAAATGCAGGAATGTCATCCAAATAACCATCAAAACAATCATTGCATAAGGTATTTCCTTTTATACAATTAATACCTATTTTTTTAGCAGTTTCTTCAATAATAGCATTTAGTTCTTTATTAGCCTCAATAACATGACAATCATTTTCGTTCCACTCGAAAGCAAAATTGCCTTCTGTATAAGAATTCTCCACTAAAATGGTATCAAAAATATTTAAAGCCTCAGAATATGCACCACAAGAGCCGATGCGAATTACTGTATCAACATCATAAAATTTAAACAATTCACAAGCATATATTCCCATACTTGGCATTCCCATTCCATGTGAAAATACAGTTATTTTTTTACCTTTGTAAGTACCAGTATAAGCAAACATATTTCTAACAGTATTTACAAGTTTGGCATTTTCTAAAAAATTTTCAGCAATATATTTTGCACGAAGTGGATCTCCAGGCATAAGTACAGTTTTAGAAATATCATCTTTTTTTGCATTACAATGAATTGGCATTTCAAATCCTCCTTATATAT
>ENA-UOOD01003899-UOOD01003899.1-human-gut-metagenome-genome-assembly--contig:-CS67-NODE-3899-length-12011-cov-4.568752_pt1 | contig 12011 bp, 8 predicted proteins | sample MGYA00242464_ERZ724011 | MGnify/ENA metagenome assembly ERZ724011 | reverse complement strand
GTGAGCTGTCCGTAGTAGTCGACGAGGTAGAGGTAGTCATTTGGTTCGAGGCTGATGCTCCCGTAGTCGGGGAGCAGCTCGCGGGTCACGGGATATTCACGAACGGTGACGGAGGGGTACCCCGCGAGTACGCCGACCACCGAGTCGCAGAGGAAGGAGGGCACCCAGATGGACGAGACGCCCCTCGCCTCCACGACGTATGCCAGGCAGCTCCTCCCGCAGTTGAGGGCGAGCGCGTCCCGATGGAGCTCCTCGCCGCCATAGCGCTCGAACTCGATGAAGCCGCCGACCTCTCCCGCAACGCCCCTCATGTCATGCTCCTTGCCACGCCATGGTTGCTTGCTTAACAGTATCATCATGTGTGAGGAATGACACCTCGGCACTCTGGAGGAGACATGAGAAAGCTTGCGATCATCGGCGCGGGCCCCATGGCGGGCATCATTGCCAACCGTGCCCGAGAACTTGGGGTGGAAACCCATTGCTTTGCATGGAGCAAGGGCGCATCCGCAAGAGACGACATGGACTTCTTCCATGACGTCTCCGTAACCGAAGTGGACGAGATCGCTCGGATGTGCGAGGAGATCGGCGTCGGCGGCGTGGTGGCTACCACCGAACTCACGGTCTATCCTGCGGCGTACGTTGCGCGCATGCTTGGGCTCACGGGTCTGGACCCCGAGGTTGCCGCCCAGATAACGAACAAGTATCGCAATCGTGAGAGGTGCAAGGACGTGGAGGGCCTCAGCCAGCCACCATATTGGCTCGTTCGCGGGCCGGGGGATCTCGAAGGGGTCGACCTCTCCTTCCCCGTAATCGTCAAACCAACCTCAGAGGGGGGCAAGCGTGGCGTTACCGTCGTGCCCACCCGCGAGGAGCTTGCTTCGGCGCTTGAATACGCAGAGGATGAGAAGAAGGACAGCTCGGACATCCTTGTTGAGGGACTGCTGGGAGAGGGCGTCGAATATTCCGTCGAGAGCCTCTCGTTTAACGGGAGGCACAGCATTATTCAAGTGACTCGCAAGTGGAGCACGGGAGCGCCCCACTGCGTGGAGGTCGGCCACCACCAGCCCGCCCCGCTTCCCGAGGACACGAGGCTTGCCGTGGAGCATGCCGTGGAGCGCGGCCTCACTGCGGTTGGGCTTACGAACGGGCCATGTCACACCGAGGTGAAGATCTGCGACGGGAAAATCTACCTCATCGAGTTCAATGCACGCCCTGGTGGGGGACACATCACCTTTCCGCTGACCGAGCTCAGCACGGGCTATCCGTATCTCACCGGCATCATAGAGACGGCCTTCGGAAACGACGTGCTGCCCGAGCGCGCGAGCCTCAAGCACCGCTATGCGGGCTTCTGCATAGTCTGCGAGCAGACCAAGTGGCTCAAGCCCGTGTTTGACACCTGCCAGAATGAGAAGTGGTGCTACGAGAAGCACTATGTCTCTGAGGAGCTTGTCACGCTCCAGCACAACCAAGGCTATACGACGAACTACATCATCTACTATGACCCGGATTCCAGGCCATCGTTCCTTGAGGGAAGGGTCTAGCCCGGCAGCTCGACGCCCGAGAGGGCGGCGACGAAGGCCTGGTTGCTGCCGGGGAGCTCGTCCCATGCCCACGAGCCGTCCGCCTGCCTCGAGCACGTGAGCGTGCACCTGACGGTCTTGGTCTCCACGTCGCCGCCCATGAGGCGCTCGTTGTAGAACTCGGTGAACTTTGAGCCGGCGTCCGCGCCGCCGTTCTCCTCGCGCCAGGCGGCGCTGTCCTGCTGGGCGCGCTCACTGACCTTCTCAAAGTCCGCGTTGGTCACGTCGAGCTCGACGGTGGCGGAGTCTCCCTCAACGTTCGTCGAGGCAATCTCGAGCGAGAGGTTGTGATAGTAGGCAAGCTGGTCATCATAGGTGCCGTAGCCGGACTCGGAGCCGTCCCCGGAGGCGATTCCCATCTGCGCCAGGTTCTCGGGGGTGGGATCGGCGAAGAGAGCCTGGGTGGCGCCAACGAGCTCCTCGATGGCAGCCTCGTCGCTCTGCTCCGCCTCGCTCTCCGTGCGGTCCGAGACGATGGTCTGGTCCGTGGGATCGCTCTCGACGGGAGTCTGAGCGCCCTGGCCAAAGCAGGCGGTGAGGGTGAGCATCGTTGCAAGCGAGAGGGCGGCGGCCATGCGACCGAGCGCTCGGGAAGTGTTGCGCACTGCGACTCCTTTCGTCGGGAACGTTGTGACACGTCCCGCCCGCGGTATCTTGAGAAAGGATACCCTATAGGGGGAGTGCGATACCGATGCGGAGGCATGATGCACAATCGCTCGACGGACGTTGCCAGGGGCGTCCCCGACATTGCCGTTGTGATGTCAACGTATAACGGATGCGAGTTCGTGTCCGACCAGATCGAGAGCGTCCTTGCGCAGGACGTCTCGAGCCTTGCGCTCTACGTCCGCGACGATGGCTCCACCGACGGGACGCTCCAGATCCTCGAGGAGTACGAGCGGCGTGGGCAGCTCACCCTTCTGCGTGGCAAGAACGTGGGCGTGGTCGCCTCGTTCATCGAGGCGATCTCCCTCGTCCCTCCCGAGGTGCCCTACATCGCCCTGTGCGACCAGGATGACGTGTGGCATCCGGACAAGCTCAGCCGCGCGCTCGAGGTCCTCTCGTCCCATGACGGCGAGAAGCCCCTCTACTACTGCGCGGAGTACACGTTCTGTGACGCGGAGATGCGCCCCCAGTCCCGTTCCCATCTTGCGCGGGGCCCACTCGACCTTGCGAAGATGCTCTACGAGAACGCCACGTCGGGCAACACCTGCGTCATCAACCGTGCCCTGGCGGAGCGCGTTGCGAGGGCGGGCGCGCAGGGGGTCTACTGCCACGACTGGTGGCTCGCCCTCGTTGCCTCCGCGCTCGGCGAGGTGGTGCACGACGACTTCTCCTGCCTCGAGTACCGACGCACCGGTTCCAATGCCAGTCCCACGGGATCGGGCAGGATGGCGATACTCCGCTATAGGATCAGGACGTTCTTCGACAAGGGCGAGCTGAGGAACGTAACCGACCAGCTGGCGAGGCTCGACGAGGCGTTTGGCGAGGAGATGCCGACCGAGAGGCGTCAGCTCCTCAGCAGGTTCCTCTTGGGAGGCAGGCTGAGGAAGGCGTTTGCGCCCATGCGTCTTCGGCAGCGGCTGACGGACGAGCTGGCGCTGAGGCTCCTCTTCCTTCTTGGCCTCCTGTAGGATGCGGTGGGACTTGCCATGAGTGACGTTACCGTAGTGATGTCGGCATATCGAGAGGACCCGGACCTCTTCCGTCAGGCGGTGGACTCCATCCTCGCTCAGACCATGCCCGACCTCGAGCTCCTCATCGCGCTCGACGACCCCGGCAACGAGGTGCTCCGCCACGAGGCGGAGGGGTACGCCGCGCGTGATTCCAGGGTACGGGTCACTGTCAACGAGAAGAACCTCGGCCTCGCGGCATCCCTGAACCGCGCCGTCTCATGCTGCTCCTCGAGGTACGTCTGCCGGATGGACGCGGACGACGTGGCCCTGCCGGACAGGGTCGAGCGTCAGCTCGCCTTCATCGAGGCGGGTGGGTATGACCTCGTGGGTGGCGGACTCGACGTCACGGACGGGGCGGGGGAGCTGCTCTATCATGCGCAGAGGCTGCCCCAGTCCCCCGAGGCCGTGCGCAGGGCGCTCCGGTGGAACAACTGCGTGCCGCACCCCTCGTGGCTGGGAAGACGCTGGGTCTTTGAGCAGGGGTATCGCCAGATTCCGCTCTGCGAGGACTATGACCTGCTCATTCGTACGGCGCTCGCGGGCGGGCGCATGGCCAACGTCTCTGGGGTGGTGCTGCGCTACCGGATGGGGGAGGAGAGCATCTCCCGCTCGAGCCTCTACGAGCAGTACCTCTACATGCGCTATCTCACCAAGCACTACGCGCGCGGCCGCGCCGTCGACGTGGCGGAGGCGCGGACATGGGTCGCCGAGCGCCTGGACGCCGGCCGCTCCTCGCGCTATCTCAGGGCAAACGGCCTCTTCAACGAGGCGATGGGCTGTCTCGAGGGCCATCGGCCGTTCGGGCTTCTCGCCCTGCTTCTCAGAATCGTCCTTACGTCGCCCGCCTACGTGAACAAGATGTTCCGCCTGTTGATGGCGTCCCTTCAGTAGGGGCTAGCGGCGCTCCTGCGCGTAGCACTCGACGAGGGCAACGGATGCCTCGTCCACGGCGGCGCTTACGACAGCGGGGTCGTCTCCGACGCACGTGACCTGGCCGATACGGCTCGTCCCGTTCTCAAAGCGGGGAAGGTCCTCGCCGGGCGCGTAGTCGAGCGAGGCGTCGAGCGTCAGCCCGTAACGGTTCTCGATGGGGGAGAGGACGGACGCAATATCGACCTGCGCGGCGACGGCGGGTCGCATCGTGAGGAGCAGGCGGCCCTCGGAGGTGCCGCGGAGGGAGCTGCGCGGAAAGACGGGCTGCTCGCCGAGGGCGGCATCGACCATGGCATCGTAGTAGTCAAAGCCCAGATGGCCGCCGACGACCTCTGGTATGCAGGTCGCGCCGGCACGTACGCCCACCTCGATGACCCAGGCCCTTCCCGCGTCGTCTACGAGTACATCCATGTTGTAGAAGCAGGACCTCATGCCGATGGCACGCGCCGTACGGGCGACCTGCTCGGCTATGTCCGTCTGGTTGAGGCACTTCTTGGTGAAGCCGGCGCTCATGCGGTGGCCCACGGGCACATTGGTGCTCCCGTTGCCCATGACCACCTTGTCGTGGAGCGCCATAAGGGCGACGGACCCGCGCTCGTCCACGTAGCCGTCGACCCCGATCTCATGACCCTCCACAAACTCCTCCATCAGGGCATAGCCGCAGAGGGAGGCGCCGATGGCCTGCTCAATCGCGGGGCGCACGTCGCCACGGGAACACGCTCGGACGATGCCGCGGCTGCCGGAGCGATCGGGGCACTTGGCCATGACGCCGTTCCAGGGGATATCGGCGTCATGAGAGCGGAGCAGCTCGTCCCACGCCGCCTCCGCCTGCGAGGAGCTGCGCACCTCGACGAACCGTGCGGTCCTCACGTCGCCTGCGGCGAGCGCGCGCTTCATGTCAAGCTTGTTGGTTGCCTTGAAGGCGGTCTCGTAGGATGGGCCCGGTAGGCCAAGCTCGTCGACGACCGCTCCCAGCGAGCGCAGGGCGACGTCAGTTCCGGTGGTGAGCACGGCGGATACGCCCCGGTCGTGTGCAACCTGAACCACGCTTTGTTCATCGGTCGTGTTCACGGGGACAAACTCGTCCGCAAGCGCGATGCCGGGATAGGGGCCGGGGATGCTGAGAACGATGGCCCGCATGCCGCGGTCCTGCACGTGACGTATGAGGGGCACCTGATAGATGCCCGCCCCGAGCACAAGCGCGCTCTTAGCGGCCATCTTCAGGCTTCTCCTTCTCGTCCATGTGGGCGAGCGCAATCTCCTGCGCGAGCTCGTTCACCTTGGTCTTGAGGCGGGAGATCTCCCCGGAGTTGGTAAAGACCTTCCAGAGCAGGAGCACGATGATCGCGAGGTAGACGAAGTTGCTTGCGGACATGAAGCCCAGGTTGTGAGCGAGGACGATGGCAAGGTCCGGGAAGACGGCGAGAATGACGAAGATGGCCGCGAGGACGACCCAGAAGACGGCATCCTCGACGAGGATCTTCTCCTTCTTGACCTGCCTGCCCACGACCACGAGGGCAAAAAGGGCGCCCAGGACGAGCAGGACTCTGAGATAGACGGGAAGCATGTCACACCTACCGGAGGAATCGGGACATCAGGATGGAGAGGCACGTGCGGCTCATGTACTTGATCACGTTACCGAGCTTGAGGTAGCTCTCGCCACCCTGGCGCTCCTGCATGGTGGCCTGGATCTCAACCACCTTGCCGTACCTGCGTGCCACCAGAGCGACCATGTCCGGCTCGGGGGCAAGGTCAAAGGCGGTGGAGAAGAGCCTGATCATCTTGCGGTTGTACATGCGCATGCCGCTCGTGGGGTCCGTGATCTTGGCACCCGTGGTGAGCTTGATCAGGAAGGTGATGAGCCGGGAGCCCGCACCGCGGGCGCCGGACGGCCTGACCGTGCCGTCGAGGTAGCGGGAGGCGATGACCATGGCGGCACCCTGCTTCTCAAGCTCGTGCGCCATGACGGGAATGTATGCAGGGAGGTGCTGGCCGTCCGCGTCGAACTGCACCACGGCGTCGTAGTCGTGTCTGAGCGCGTACTTCATGCCCGTCTTGAAGGCTGACGTGAGGCCCGTGTTGATGGGGAGGCAGGCGCCGTTGAAGCCGTTGCGGCGCACCACGTCCCAGGTGGAGTCCTTGGAGCCGTCGTTCACGATGAGGCAGTCCACCTCTGGACAGGTGTTCTGGAGCGAGGAGACCGTTCCCTCAAGGCACTCCTCCTCGTTGTATGCGGGCACTACGGCAAGTATCTTCATGCGCTGTAACTCCGTCGATATGCGAACTGAAAGCTAGTCTAGCGATTTGCCTATTTCAATGCCATGAGTTTAGTACTTGTAATACAGGGCCTCGGGCACGCCACGGGTGATGTTTGGCGTGAAGTAGGGGTCCCCGTAGATGAAGATCTCCGGCCATCTGTATCTGAGCAGGGAGATCTCCCGGAGCTCCCTGACCTTGGACGCGGGATCACTGTCATCCCCACGTGAGATGGACTCGTAGTGGTAGAGCTCGACGTCGGGGTCGTAGACCACGAGCAGGCCAGCGCTTCCCAGCTTGAGGCAGAAGTCGACATCGTTGAACGTGACCGCCAGCTCCTCGGTAAAACCGCCGACCGATTCGAATACCTGCTTCCGAACCATCATGCAGGCAGCGGTGACGATGCTGAGGTTGCGCTGGAGATGGGCAAACTGGAAATAGTCGGCAGTGCTCGTACGGGGGAGATCGCGGAAGAGGTGGTCGACGCACCAGGAAGTGACGCAGACGCCGGCGTGCTGGATGGTGTCGTCGGGGTAGTAGAGCCGCGCCCCTACGGCACCGACCTCGCTGCGAGCGCAGTTGCCCAGGAGGAGCTCAAGCCAGTTCTCTGTGATGACCTCCGTATCGTTGTTGAGGAGGACGTAGTAGTCTCCCCGAGCGTGACTGGCGCCAAAGTTGACGATCTTCGAGAAGTTGAACTCATGCTCCCAACGAACGACGCGCAGCTTTGCTCCGTAACGCTGTTTAAGCTCCTCGTAGAACGAGAAGGTCTCCGGTCTGACGCTGTTGTTTTCGACGACGATTACCTCAAAGTTATCGTAGGTGCTCCTCTCAAAGATGGACCGGACGCAGGCGCCGAGCAGCGGGACCTGATCCTTGTTGGGGATGATGATGGAAACGAGAGGGCTCGGCGAGGGCACGTCGTAGATGATGCGGTAGGTTGCAGATCCCTCGCGAGCAACGACGGTTGCGGAGACGCCCGCGCGCGCGAGGTGGTTACGGAGCGCTCGCTCCCCGGCCTGGATGGCATAGTCCTTGGCGCCAATTTCTCCGCTGGTGGACGACTCGGTGATGCGCCAGTGATAGAGCACCTTGGGTACGTGGTGGAGCGTGCGTCCCCGTTCGGCGCACTGGAGGACGAGGTTGAAGTCCTGAGCTCCGTCAAACTCGGGAGTGTTGGGCGGCAGCTCCTCGAACAGCCTCCTCCTGATAGCGAGGAGGTGGCAGACGTAGTTGTTGCTCCTCAGGAAGTCCAGGCTAAAGTCCGGCTTGAAGAACGGGGTCAGATGGCTTCCGTCGGGGAGAATCTTGTCCTCGTCGCAGTAAATGAGGTCGATGTCGTCATGTTCGTTCACGGCGAGGGCGTATTCGAAGAAGAGGTCCGGCTCGATGGTGTCGTCGTGGTCCAGGAAGCAGACGAAGTCGCCTGTGGCGAGCGCGGCGCCGGCATTGGTGTTGAGCGAAATACCCAGATTCTCCTCGAGCGTCACACTTCTGACGCGCTCGTCCTCGGCGCATGCCGACTCCACAAGCCGCGCGAGCTCCCCATCGTCTGGGCTGGCGTTGACGAGGATGAGCTCCCAATGCTGGTAGGTCTGCTCGAGCACGGAGTCGAGCATCTCGGTGAAGAGGGGCGCGGGGGTCTTGAAGAGGGGAACCACGATGCTGAACATGGGTTGCTCGTCGAGTGCGGTGGCCCTCTGACGCTGCAGCTCGCGTTCGCTGGCGCGATGGAGGCTGAGCCACTCCTCGTGGTAGGGGTCTGATGCGGCGCTCTTGTAGAGCAGCTCGTTCGAGGCGGCGAGCTTGCCTACGACCCCCCCCCTCGGGGATGTCGAGCAGCTGATAGTCATCGGGGTGCTTCTCATCGGGAACGAGGTAGACATGCATCGTCTGGACCTTTTCGGGCACACGGAGGGAATAGGTCACCCTCACTCTTCCTGGCTCCCCGGGGGCCTCGGCGGCAACGTTGGCACGCCCCATCAGCACCATGTCGTCTGCGAGAAGGTCTAGGCAGTCATCCAGGCAGATGAGCGTCGGTGTCTTGTCCACCTGGTCCTCTCGCAGGCAGAAACTGACCCTTACCAGAAAGGTACCGTCGCCGTAGGCAATAACGGATCCGAGCTCGGCAGCAAAGCGATCCGTATCCTCGGTCTCGGCATCTCGCCGCTCGTCGACACGGAGCAGCTCCTCGCATGCTTCCCGACGGAGGCGGTTGCCGAGGCGTCCAGCGAGCCCCTCGTCGCCGAGGTTGACGCTTCGAGCCTGCGTCTCAAGAATCCTACCCTCCTCGTCGAGCCTTCCAATGCAGTAGGCGCCTGTTTTAGCGGACAGTCTCGGCGTCACCGCCACATAGGTTGTCTTGCCCCGCTCGGTTGACCCCAGCGGGTAGAGGCGGCAGGGGAGCGGGTTGGGGACGAGCGATCGGTCGATCAGGGTGGTGAGATGCTCGTGAGCGTCGAGTCCCTCGATGACTAGTCTCTCGTAGACGCTGTCCTTGGCATGGCAGATGATGTCTGTGCGTATGCGCATGTCGGTCCTTCCCAGGCCGTCTGTATCGTCCGTATGTAAACCATAATAGCCGGTGGGCTTCTCGGTCCCCCGCTCGAACTCAAATGCTAGAATCCTCCCGGCACAGTTGGGCAGCTCCCCTGCATGTCGATAGGGGGGATCGGCTTCAACTACCCCAAGCCGTCGCTCTGGATACCAAGATTCGAGCAAGATGAGAGGGAAGCACCCCATGCACAAGAATAAGATTCTCTCGACGGTCCTTGCCGTCCTGCTCGGTGTGACCGTTGCGCTCTCGCCGGTGATGCAGCCGCTGGGCGTTGCGTTTGCCGAGCAGGCATTCTCAGCCGAGAGCGCCGCTGCAGCGGACCAGGAACCCGTCTCGACCGAGGCCGTCGAGCAGGAGGGCTCTTCGGTCGAGGACGCGGACGAGGACGAGGGGGCTGTCGCCCCACAGGACATTGAGGCTGAGCCGTCAGGCTCCTCGCTGCCGTCCTCCGAGGTCCTCTCGTTCCTCTATATTGACGTCGCGGAGATCGAGCCCGGCGAGACGCAGAACGTTGTCGTCGCCCTCAACGAGTCGATCGGCTCGACCATCTCGTCGGCGGCTCTCACCATCCAGAACGAGGCCGGCGAGGACGTTGCGACCTATGAGCTCGTCAACTCCGATGCCCTTGCGGCGCTCTTCTCCTTTGACACGTCGGAGCTTGGCGCCGGCATGTATCAGGTCGGCAGCATGAGCGTCGTCACGGATACCGGCTCGTACGTCATCGATTTCAGCGACGCCCAGGTGAGGTCCTTCTCCATCTCCTACGGTGTCTCCTCGCTCTCCCTTGAGGCAGAGGAGAGCCATGATTCTGTAACCGCCTACACGATTGACGAGGAGGGCAACCTCGTGGAGGCCGAGAGCGTGGCGATGGCCGTCTCCTCCGCCCAGCAGGTTACGAGCTCCCGCTCCCGCTCGCGCACCTCGAGCCTTGTGATCGCGCTCGACCCCGGTCATGGCGGATATGACTCCGGTGCCGTGGGGGTGAACGGCGTCCACGAGGCCGATCTTACTTGGAAGATCGCCAACTACTGCCGTGACGAGCTCGTGAACGAGTACGGAGCAAAGGTCGTGCTTACGCGCGGCCAGAACGAGAACCCCTCGCTCAAGGAGCGCGCGCAGCGCGCGGCAGATGCCGGTGCCGGCGTCCTCGTAAGCATCCACCTCAACTCCACGGGATCTGGGGCTGCGTATGGCTCCGAGATCTATGTCCCCAACAACCACGGGTACGACACAGAGACCCACTCCGTGGGCGTCGACCTCGCCGAGAAGATCATCGACCAGCTCGCCGCGCTCGGACTCCACGACCGCGGCGTCAAGACGCGCGACTACGAGACCGGCAACATCTACGATGCCAATGCCGACGGCAGCAGCTCGAAGGACTACTACGGCATCATTCGCGAGTCCCGCGCTCTCGGCATTCCCGGCATCATCGTCGAGCATGCCTTTATTGACAACGTCAGCGACTACAACAACTATCTCAGCTCCGATGCCAAGCTCAAGGCGCTCGGTGTGGCGGACGCTACGGGAATCGCTCAGCAGTTTGGGCTCTCAAAGAACCTCGAGGAGCGCTATGCGGCGGTATATGACTACGATTTCTATGTGACCAAGTATCCCGATGTGGCGGATGCGTTTGGTGGTGACAGACAGGCGACCTTCAATCATTTCCTCTCCAACGGCATGAAGGAGGCCCGCCAGGGCTGTGCCAGCTTTGACGTGCTGAGCTACTACAACCGCTACCCGGATCTTCGTCGTGCCTTTGGGTTTGACCTCCCGAGCTACTACGAACACTATGTGTCGAGCGGAAAGGCCGAGAACCGTGTGGCTACCGGCTGTTCCGCCATGACGGGATGGGCAACCTCGATGGACGGGATCGACTACTCGTCGGTCTATGACCCTTCGTACTATCTCAATCACTATGCCGACCTCAGCGCGGCGTTCAGCGAGAAGCTTGGGACCGTGACCTTGGTGGACGACGCTGCCCTTCTGTCCCACTTCGTCTCCTATGGCATGGCGGAGGGCAGGTCCGGTAACGAGGCGTTTAACGTCCTGGGCTACTACAACCGCTATCCGGACCTTCGACAGGCGCTTGGGACCGATCTCAAGAGCTACTATCTGCATTACGTGAACAACGGGCGCCTTGAGAACCGTAGTGCTACCAGCTGCGCGCTCCAGGGTTGGACGACCTCTCTTGGTGGTACGGACTATTCTGCTGTCTATGACGGTGCGTACTACTACAACCACTACGCTGACCTGCAGAAGGCCTTCACCGTCAACCCCGGCCAGGTTCAGCTGATCGATGACGTTGCCCTTCTCAGACACTTTGTCAACAATGGCATGGCGGAGGGTCGTCGCGCCAACGCGAGCTTCAATGTCAGGTACTACCAGTACCGTTACACCGACCTTCAGGCCGCCTTTGGCACGGATCTCAAGTCCTACTACCTCCACTACGTCACTAGCGGCTGCCATGAGGGACGCCAGACCGATGGCACGGTCCCGCCCAACTGGTCGATGAGCGCCTCGTCCAAGAGCATCATGGGCACGTCAACGACGAGCGCGGTACAGATGGCGAGGTATTACCGGTCGGTTGCCGGCGAGTCTGCCTATCCTGCGAGCGTCTACGCAAGCAAGGGCGCTCCCACCATCGAAGACTTTGCTCGCATCGTTTACGAGGAGGCGACCGCCGAGGGCGTGCGAGCTGAGGTCGTCTTCTGCCAGGCGATGCACGAGACGGGCTGGCTGCGGTTTGGCGGAGACGTCAGCGTGGGGCAGTGCAACTTCGCTGGTATCGGGGCGACGGGCGGCGGGGCGGCCGGCGCCACCTTCGGCGACGTTCGTACGGGCATCCGTGCACAGGTGCAGCACCTCAAGGCCTATGCGAGCACTGAGCCCCTCAATAACTCCTGCGTTGACCCGCGCTTCCACTACGTGACGCGTGGAATCGCCCCTACCCTCGACGACCTTGATGGCAGGTGGGCTACCGGCAATGGATATGGGGGCAAGATCTACTCCCTT
>ENA-UOOD01003893-UOOD01003893.1-human-gut-metagenome-genome-assembly--contig:-CS67-NODE-3893-length-12014-cov-18.658249_pt1 | contig 12014 bp, 7 predicted proteins | sample MGYA00242464_ERZ724011 | MGnify/ENA metagenome assembly ERZ724011 | reverse complement strand
CACCGGTCGATGACCGTCTTTTCAATCGGCTGCAAGCCCTCCTTGCCGCCGACGATCAGCTCGCACATCGACAGCACAAAGTCGGATTTCAGCGTCACGGGGTCTTCCTCATCCGCGTAATTCATGTTGATATCCAGCGGATTGATGTAGTCGCTGCCGACGGGCGAAATGCGGATGATCTGCCCGTGCAGCCGTCTGACCAGCGGCGCATACTCCGCTTCCGGGTCGCAGATGATGATGTCGTCGTCCGTCACCAGAAACACATTGACCATTTCCCGCTTCGCCGCAAACGACTTGCCGCTGCCCGGCGTACCCAGAATCAGCCCGTTCGGGTTGCTCAGCAGCTTGCGATCCACCAGAATCATGTTGTGGGACAGCGAATTCACGCCGTAATACAGCGCGCCTTCGCTTTTCTGAAACAGCTCCTGCGTCGTAAACGGAATGAAAATGCCCAGCGCGCTGGTCGTCAGCCCTCGCTCGATGCGAATCGGGTTCACGCCCAGCGGCAGCGCCGCCTGCATCGCCCGCTCCTGCTGAAAATCCAGCGTCACCAGCGAACAGTTCATCGTCTGCGCGATGCTCCGGCACTGCTGCACATCCGCCTTGAGCTTGCGCTTCGTGTCCGCTGCGTTGACCAGAATAAACGTCAGCATCAGCATCCGCTCATTGTGGTTTTGCAGGCTTTTGAGCATGTCCTTTGCGCCCGCGTCCAGCGTCGTCAGGTCGCTGGGCAGGATATCCATGTCATAGCCGGAACGCACGGCGCGCTTTTGCTCCTCGATCTTCGTCCTGTCCAGCTCGGTGATCTTGCGCTTGACCATCTTCACGGCTTCCGTCTGGTCGATGGCGCGGATGTGCATGGATACGATCAGGCTGCTGTCCACCGCCAGAAACGCTTCCAGCGCACGGTCGGACAGGTCGGCGGCGGTAATCTGCAAGAACGACGCGCTGCAAAATTTCTCCCCAATTCTGAACGTGCGCCCGTCCGGGAACTCGAACGAGGCGGGCGCGATGAAGTCCCGCGTAGACAGCCCGGATGGCGCGAGCCAGTCCCAGTCAAACGCGAACGGCTCTTTCGTGTCCATGTGGAAGATGCCGTGCAGCAGCGCCAGCCGCGCTTTGCCGTCCAGCGCCTGCGCATGAACGCCCATCCGCTTGAAATTGCCCAGCAGCTCCGCCTCGATGCGTTCAAGCCGCGGCTTTGCGTTGCGCACGCTGTCCGCCTCGATGGTGAACGTCAGGTATTTCGTCTTGCGCAGGCCGTTGTTGCCCCGCGCGAGCTGGTTTTGGAGCATCTGCGCATATTCCTCGCGGATGCCGTCAAAATCATCCTGCCGCGCGGTCATCTCAATGCGGTCATCTCCTCCGCTCTGTCCGTTTTCCAGATTGAGAAACGAAAACTCGAAGGAAACCGAACTGTCAAAGTAGTTGATGAACTCGCACCAGCTCCCAAAGATCGCGTCCTTGTCCTCGTTTTCGGAGAGCTGATAATTGATGTCCTGAAACTGAATCGTCTTGTTGTAGCGGTTCACGTCCACACGGCAGACGCCGTCCGGGTACATCCGCTGATAGGGGATCGTCTGCTGCGCGCTGACGCGGTTTCCGTGTCCGCTCCGCGTGCGGCGGATGACCGCCTTAATCTGCCGCTTTTCGCTTCCTGTGAGCTTTCTGTTTGTTGCCTTGAGCAATGGCTTTCACCTCGTTTTCAAGCTGCGCCTGCTTTTCCAGCAGCGCATAGATGTTCTGGGTCTGATAGATTCTGCGTCTTGGGCGCAGATAGCGGCTCTCGATGATGTGCCGCAGCACGGCTTCCAGCGGTTCGCCGTTCTTTTCATACATGCCAAACGCGAAAAACGGCATCATGGCAAAGATCATAAGAAACGTCGCCATGCTGCCGGGCAGCACGTTTTTCGTCAAAAAGAAAAGCGGTACGCCGATGAGCGCCCCGCCGGAAAAACAGATGACCTGCCGCTTTGTCAGGTTCAGAATCAGCTTCTGCCTGACTTTCGTCAGGTCTTTCGGAATGAGAACGTATGCCACATTCATCCTCCTTCGTCTAAAATCAGTGAGCATGGAAAATGCTCCGCGCCAGGCTGCTTGTCTTAAACAGCGTAAAGCACAGCAGCACCGTGTACCCCATGCATGTCCAAATCGCCGTGGATACGTCGCTCTCCACCGCAATGCCGCGCACCAGTATGGCATAAATCGCCACGCAGATGATGATGAGAAACGCCTGAAACCCCAGCGCAAAAAGGCTCCGCAGATAGTTCTGCCCCATCTGTCCCCATTCGCGGTTCGCCATCGTCGCCATCGGGATGGGCGCAACCGAGGTTACAAGGTAAATCTCAATCATGCGTCCATAGGTGATGATGAAAATGCAAATTGCCAGCGCCCACATCGTAAAGCCGACAAACATGCTCTGCACCCATAATCCAAACAGCGCGCCCAGCTCCATCTCCGCCAGCTTCGCTTCAAGCCCGACGATGACGCTGTCGATGCGGATATCCGTATCAGCAATCACCAGCCCCGACGCGCGGCTGACCACGCTCTGCGCCACGTCGAACACCGCCATCACGATGTTCCATGTATTGGTCACGATGACCACCGCACACGCCGTTTTGAACACCCACTTCGCCAGCATGAACGTATCCATGTCGTGCATGTTGTTTCGGTCAACGATCATCTGAATCAGTTCCAGCGTCGCCACCAGCGCAAGAATCACGCCCGCAATCGGGAGAATCACGTTGTCGCTCAGGCTTCGGATCATGCCAAATACGCCGCCGTTCCACGCCTGCGGCGTTGCGCCCACGTTGTCCGCGATGCCCGCCACCTGCCGGTTCACATTGTCAAACAGACCGGTGAGATTGCTCATAATGCTGCCGATGAGCAGCTCCTTGAGCCACTCCGTAACCTTATCCCAAAGAAAATTCAAAATAACCACCTCCCCTCACGCCAAATCGCGTAAATGTCCGCCATCCGTCAGCCGCCGAAAAGCCCGGTCAGCAGCGGAATCAGCGTCGTGCCGATCAGGGCGACGCCTGCGCCGGCAACGAATTGTTTTGCGCCCTGCGACTTCGCGCCGGGGTTGTCCCCGCCGTAACCTTCCAGCAGGTTAATGCCGCCCCAGATGGACAGAATCGCGCCGATGGCGACGACGAGGGATTGAAGCACCGTGACCGCCTGATTGAAAAAAGCCATCCTTTTTTGAGCCGGATATCGGGTTTATCGCGCAAAACCGGATGAAAAAAGCGCCTGCATCCTCCTGCAAGCACGCTCCCGTCCGGCTTTCTCCTTTTTCATATTTTGTTTTCCGGTTCTGCGCACAAGGCATACCGGGGCGGAGAACGCCCCCGCATCATGCCGCGCAGCATAATTGGTTCCTTTCACATTTTCCTCCTGTTATTCGAGGGACAATTCATCCCCATTTTCCTCTGCGTCCACCTCATACGCATCCGTCACCGTATCCGCCTTGACCTTCATCCGCCTTCGGATAAACCGCTCCACGTCAAAGGCGTTTTTCGGGTCTGCATCGGACAGATATTTGTAATGCGGATGCTTTGTAATGTCATACTTGCTCGACAGAAACGGGCGCACGCCGCGAAGCTGCAAGATGCACTTGCCGCCGTCCAGCACTTCAAGCTCATCCACGGTCAACAGGCTTTTCCCGAGCTTTTGGTAATTCAGGCTGTGCGACGTTTCGCGTCCCCTCGATTCGCCTGTGTTGTAGGTGTCGATGGTCTCGCGCCCAAGCGCTTCGGACAGAGCTTTGAGCGTCGTCGGCTCTTTGCCGCCGAGAAACAGGCTCGCGTCACAGTTGCCGATGACGGTTTCCGCATTGTCCTTGTATAATGCCTTGAGCTGGCTCTGCGTCTGCAAAATCAGACACGCGGAGATTTCTCGGCTGCGAATCGTCGCCATCAGCTTTTCAAGTTTTGGGATTTGCCCGATATTGGCGCACTCGTCGATCAGACAACGCACATGCACGGGCAAGCGCCCGCCGTACACATTGTCCGCCTTATCGCACAGGAGGTTGAAAAGCTGGGTATAACACATAGCAATCAGGAAATTGAAGCTGTCGTCCGTATCACTCATAATGAGGAACAGCGCCGTCTTCTGGTCGCCCAGCGTATCGAGTTCCAGTTCGTCATACGCCGTCAGCTCACGCAGTTCGGCGATGTCGAACACTGCCAGCCGTGCGCCGCAGGAAATCAAAATGCTTTTCGCTGTTTTTCCTGCCGCCAGTTTGAATTTTTTATATTGGCGCACCGCGAAGCAATCCGGCTTTTCCCGCTCCAAATCCTCAAACATCAGGTCAATGGGATTCCGGAAATCCTCGTTATCCTCACGTGTCTGCATACTGCCGATCATATCAATCAGCGTTGCGAAGTTGCGATCTTCCTCCAACGCTTCCTGCCACAGATAGCCGATCAGCGCGGTATAGAGCAGGACTTCCGATTATTAATGATAGGTAAGGCTTTGAAATAATCTCCGCCTTTTCCCCCATTCCGCACCGGACATGCGAGTTTCCCCGCATCCGGCGTTCCATCGGTCGTTTTGTTGGGCATTTAATCAATCACCAATAGAAAGTTACTTAAATTGCCGCCAGTTTTGCGGCAGCACGCAGATCATTGATTTTCGTCAGTTGCTTTTTTGTTACGGCTAGAGATTTGCAGTTCTTTTTGAGAAGTTGTTCATCTTTGCTAACCAACAACGGAAGATACCTGCGGTGAAGCAGTAACAGATTTTTATACTGCTCGTAACCGCCTAATTCTTTGGGAACTTTCATATAGCATACAACATCATCTGGTTTCATAAATTCTTCCCCACTGATGGCACATTTGCATTTCTGGGCAGACAACAGGGATAGTCTGCAATCTGCATATTCCATGCTGTGACCATCAGGCAAAGCTTTACGCAACGCCGTAAATAATGCCATATTCAGTTCCAAATTTTCGTGTATCTTCTTTCTTCCAGACGGGGAATAGCAGCATACAGCCGAACTGATTCCGATAGCAGGTTTATATTTGATGAAGGCGAGCGGATAAATCGGACGGTTTATGCCGGATACATATCTTATCATTTTCGACTTGCCGTATCGTTCCTTTTCGCTTTCTGTCATCGCGCCGCCCTCGCGTATCAATTGACCTCCGCTTTCCGTTTTCAGTCGGTTCGTCAAAACGGTCATGATTTTGCGGTGTACTCCGCGGCAGTCCAGACTAATACAAGTTGCAATCCTGTAATAATTCTGTATGCCAAGCACCATTTCATCGAACAAACCAATTTCGTCCGTCTGTGTTCTTCCTTCTGCCGGTTTCGCAATGCGTTTTGCTTGCTCAAGCAGCTTGACTTCCTCCAGTTGCAGCTTTTTGTCACAAATATGGGATTTAACAACATACTTTTCGCCTTTGCGGTACACCTTGATTTTGAAACCAAGAAACTCCGAATAACGCTTACGAACATTGACAATGCGTGTTTTCTCTGGGGAAACTTCCAAGTGCAGCCGCTCAGTAATCCACTTCGTTACCGCAACCATTGTTTTTTCTGCATCCTCACGGTCACGACAGAAAATACGAAAATCATCTGCGTAACGCACGATAAACATTTCTTTGAGATTTGTTTTTCGCATTTTGCAGTAGCCCTTGCTTTTATCAAAGACTTCGGATGTGCGGATCATACGTCGCGTTCCATAGCGGTTAGCCAAAGGATGTTCCACCCACTGACTGTCTACCCAATGATCGAGTTCATTCAGTACAACATTTGCCAGCAGCGGTGAAATGATGCCGCCTTGCGGCGTTCCTTTTTCGGGATAGACCGTACTGCCATCCGGCATACGAATAGGCGCTTTCAGAATCCGTTTTATAACGAACAAAAGCTGCTTATCCTGTATGCCAAGAGACCAGAGTTGACGCATCAGTTTGCCGTGGTCTACATTATCAAAGAATCCCTTGACGTCAAATTCCAGCACATAGTGCAGATGTGCCCGTTGCAGCAACGAATATGTGCGAGAAATTGCGTGTTCTACCGACCGATTAGGGCGAAAGCCATAGCTGTTATTGCTAAACTTAGCTTCACAAATCGGCTCCAATATTTGCTTGATACACTGCTGGATCAACCTGTCCCAGATGCACGGGATTCCCAATGGTCTTGTTTTACCATTAGGCTTAGGAATCTCCTTTCGTCGCACTGGTTTGGGGCGATAGCCGTGTTCGCTGCCTGTAACAATTTTTCTGACTCTATGGATAACTTCGGTCGGCGTCAGCCTGCCGATGTCACCCATGTTTTGCTTGTCCGTGCCTGCTGTGTAACTGCCTGTGTTCGTCTTGATATTTCTGTACGCCAGCATGATGTTATCCGAAGATAAAATCTTCTCCATCAAATTTGGGAAAACATTTCCAGCCTTGCTTTGTGCATACAGTTCATCAAATGTCTGCTGCATACCATAATACTCGGCATGCCGCATAGCATCCATACACAGGCTTTTCTTCCTTTCTGTTGGCATAAGGCATCACCTCCCGATTAGAAAAGTGACCCTGTTGGTCTTACTCGAATCCTTATGATTGGATTGAATAATGCCCAATTCCAACGACTCGACTTGTGACCATCCCTCCATTCCCATTACAGGAACTTCAACGGTTCGATCACTACTTTTCAGCAGCAGCTCATCTGCTTATTGTTCTTCGCCAGATTCTTCCTTGCGGAATCTGCTGCCTTTCCTCGTTCCGGTAATTCTATCTGTGCATGTATACCCTTAGGTCTCCACTATGAGCCTGTCGGCTTGGCTGTGCCTGTAACACAGCATGGTCGTTCGTAGGGAAAATTTCTACTAAACCACACCGACTGCGCTTAAACGCACCCTTGCATTTCTACAAGGTCTTCTTATAGACCCGTACGTTCGCGGATTCGTCAGCCCACCCGCTACAGTGAGCCATTCTAACCATAGGTATTTTGTAGAGCCTTGACCTATAGGCAACACAATCTGCCGCCAGATTGCTTTCGACCACTTATTTGTGGTTACGGCTGCTCTTGGTCGTTGTCGCGGGGCTTCATACACCAGCCATTACAGCCGACGCATGCCCGCCAAGGTCAGGCGTTTCCGGGCGTTACCCCTTCATTCCACCTGTTGAATTACCAGTTGTCCAAACAACGGATACCCGTTGTTTGTCCGTTGACTTCTTACCGTCAACGAACGAGTCGCACTCTCCCAAAATGGATCGCCGCCTTTACCCTCGCCGCGCGTGTTGGCAATCAAACAGTTTACCAGTTTCAAGATGTCCTTTTCGCTATGGATATACGCCAGCGGATTATAGTGCATGCTCTTGGCAAAGTTGATCGTGTTCATCACCTTGATGCGGTAGCTGAAATGCCGCAGCATCCTGCCGCACTCGACGATCAGGCTGCCTTTCGGGTCAGTCACGACGAACGAACAGGGGTATTTCTCCGACACGCACTGCATGAGGTTCGGTTTGACGAAGAATCTCGTCTTGCCGCTGCCCGAACCGCCGACCACCAGCACGTTTTTGTTTCGCGCCGTCCGTGGTTCTTTGGGGCGGCTGTTCATGGTCAGCCGCTCGGTCTGCGTCAGGATGATGTTGTTGGCAAATGTGGGATCGACATAAGGCTCGATGTCCTTCGCCGTCCCCCAGCGCGCCGAACCGTACTCAACATTGTGCCGAAACTTCTTTGCGTTTTTGCTCTTCACATAGACCGCCGCATAAAACGCCGCCGCTATCGCCATGCCTGCCAGCATATCCTGCGGATGAAAACTCGGCAGCGACGACGCGAGCGCCTGCATGAAGCCGTCGCCCCAATGCAGAAACTTCTCGGCAAACGCCGTTCCCGCCGCCAGCCGCCACGCCTGACCGATTTTCGTTCCGTACAGCGCAATGCAGACATATGGCACCGTGCGCAGCACAATCTTTTTGATGTTCATCGGCTCTGCTCCCGCTGCTTTTTATGCGTGACGACCTGCTCAATCGGCGCGCGCAGTTTCTCCCGCAGCTTGGAATGTTCTTTGCCGCGCATTTTCTGATCGGTGTATTCGGACAGCGCCGCATTGAGTGCGTCCGCATCCCGCGCCTTGAAGAATATCAGGAACCTGGGCGCATCGCCTTTCACCTTCTTCACCGCATAATCCACGCCGTATTTGCGCGCCACGCGCTCAAAGGCTTTGATATCCTCGCCGCCCAATTCAACATTGCTCACGCCCTGATTCTGCCCGACCAGCTTTTTGACCGACTGCCTGCCCACATAGCGCACACCCGTCTGCGCATCGTGCTTCTTCTCCTTCTTGTGTGCCACATACTTGGCGATTGCCGCGCGAAACAAACGTGCAGTCATCTTCGCCGCGTTGACCGTCAGGGTCAGGCTTTTCTGCTCGACCTCCTCCTGCAAGGTTCATCCCCTCCTTACTGATCCCGCCTGTGGATGATTTCGGCAAACATAAACACCGCGCCAAGCGCCATCGAAATCAGCCCATAAAGCATCATCGGCGTAACGGGAACATCCACGCCCGTCTGAATCTCGTCCTTAGGGCGCTCCTCCTCCGGGAAATTGACGAGCCTGAACAGCTCATCCGCCACGATGTAGTTTTCGTCGATCACCACGCGGACGGTTTCCTCCGTCAGGCGATAGCCAGCCTGCGTTTCGATTTCGCGGATGACGTACACGCCGGGCTTGAGGTCGTCCGCGTGGACAACGCCATCCTCGCCGGACGCCAGCTCGCGCAGCACATTTCCATCCTCATCTTCCAGCGCAAACTTCACGCCCTCCATCGGGCATCCGTCCTCATCCACCTTGATGAACTCGTAATGGTTCGGAATATCCATAAACAGTAGCGTGTTCGGCGCTTTCCAGTCCTCGTCCACATGAATCAACACGTCCTCCACGCGGCTAAAGCCCTCCGGCGCAACGGTTTCGCGGATAATCCAGTCGCCGTAACCAAACCCCGTCAGATAGAACTCGCCCTTTTCGTCGCTTGCCGCCACATCCACGATTTCACCCGTATCGGCGTTGATCAGGCTGAACGCCGCGCCCGGCAGCGCCTGCCCCGCCGTATCGACCTTCAAGCCGCGAATCTTCTGCCGCTCGTTGGTGACGGTCGCAATCGGCTCTTTCGGGTTGACGAACGTGCTGTCCACCGTGAGCCTGATTTCCGTATCCGCCTTGAGATAGCCGGGGAGCGCCCGCGTTTCAACGAGCGTATACGTTCCGAACGGCACTTTTTCAAACGTTGCCACGCCCTTTGCGTCGGTTTTGGCGGTCATCAGCAGCATCCCGTCCGCCTTTTTCAGCCCGAACATCACGCCCGCAAGTGGCTTGCCGCTTTCATCCACCTTGCGCAGCGAAAAGCGCGTGTAATCGTCGCGAATCGTCGTGTCGCCCGTGACGTTTCCATCCGCATCGATGGTAAACCGCATCTCCGCTTCATTCAGTGCATAACCGTCCGGGGCATACACCTCTTTGAACGTGTACGTTCCCGGCGTGACGGGAATCTGCGGAATCTGTCCGTTCGCATCGGTCGTTTCGCGATACATCACGTTGCCCTGTTCGTCTTTGACCTCGATGGTCGCACCCGGCAGCGTCTTTTGCCCGGTGATGTCCGTCTTGGTCAGCGTCACGCGGGTATAAATCAGCTCGTCATGCACGATTTCGGGCAGACTCACGCGAATCATGCCGCCGCTCTGCGCTTCCGGCTCAAGCGTCACGGCAAACTTCGCCGGATTGAGCGTCCAGCCGTCCGGCGCGGACAGCTCTTTGACGTAATACGCGCCATGCGGGAAGTTTCCGACAAACGCCAGCCTGCCCGCCGCGTCCGTCGCGCCCGTCGCCACAAGCGTATCCGCCGTCAGCGTCACGTCGCCGACGCGCAGTTCTTCATCGGCAAACAAGCCGAACACAAAGCCCTCGCCGGGGATATTCACAAGCGCCTGCCGCACATGATCGCTATCCATGATGATTTCAAAATCCTCCTTTTCCTTCTCCAGCGTGATTTCCGCGGACAGGTAGTCGTTGCCCAGCGTCACGTTCGTTTCGACCACCGCCGTGTGGTCGTTTTCATAGCGCAGCTCGACCTCATGCGACGCGCCGTCCAGCAGATATCCTTCCGGCGCGCTTACCTCGACCAACTCATACCGCCCCAGCGGAAGCTCCTTCGACGCATCCTTTCCCGTTTCCGTCGTCGTGATCGTGTCCGCCAAGTCGCCCGCATAAAACCAGACCGTCCCGTCTTTTCCGATGATATCCTCCGCCGCGCGCAGCTCAAAGACCGCGCCCGCAAGATATCCTTCCTCATACACGGGCTGATACACGATGTTATCGAAAGCGTCCGCCCGCTCTTCCAGACGCACAAGCTGCAAGCCCTTCTTTTCGACCATCACCCTGCCCATGACGGGTTCATTCGGAATTTCGATATCCAGCGTATACGCTTCGCCGGGCGCGTCGCCCGTTTCGCCCACAAACACACCGAGCCGTTCCGTGCGGATGAGGTAGCCCTGCGGCGCTTGCACTTCTTCAATGAAATACATGCCGCGCGTCACCGTTTCCGGCAGCGTCACTTCGCCGTTTTCATCGGTGTAGAAGGTGTCGATCTCCCTGCGCGTCGGATAGCTCACCATCTGCGTCACCACGTTTCCATCGCTGTCCAGCAGCTTGAACGCCGTGTTCGCCAGCCTGACGGTCTTGCCCGTTTTCGCATCCGTCTTGATGAGCTTGAGCCGATATCGAATCGCCTGATTGTTGATCGTCAAAATCGGCGGGTTGGCAACGTCCTCGTCGCCGCGAATGAAGATTTCCACGGGGCTTTTGAGCGCGTGTCCCGCTTTGCCCTTCACCTGCTTCAAGACGTATAAGCCATACGGAAGCAGCGTGGTTTTGGCATAGCCGTACCTGTTGGTCACGAGATAATCCCGTTCAAATTCACGCGCATTGCCGTAGCTTCCGGCTTTTTTGAGGTACAGCTCAAACTCCGCGCCCTCCTCTGGCGTTTCAATCAATCCCGCGTCGTCGTGAATTTCGTTGTCGCCGAGGAATTTCACGATGGCGTACATGCCCTGTCTGACGGAATTGAGCTTCAATCCCTCATACGTCACAACCGCCGTTTCGGACTGGCTCGCCGCGCTCCGCGCATCCACGAAAAAGTGCGCGTCGCTGGGTTCATATCCGACAGGCGGGGATACTTCGACGATCTCATACAGCCCCGGCCACAGTTCGCCCGTTTCGGCGCTCGCATCGTCGCCCGCCGTCGTCAGCGCGTCCACGACCGTATCGCCCTTTTTGAACAATACGTTGCCCTGCCTGTCCCTGATCTCCGCACCCGCCAGCACACGGAAAACCGAGCCCGTCAGCTCGCCGTCGCCGCGCGTGCTTGGCGCGTCGATATTCGCGGGCTGGGGCAGTTCGTCGCGGCGCTTGCTGTTCGGGTCGTCGCCGCCGTATTCGTCTCCGTCGCGCTTATAGAGCTTGAGCTTCACCATGACGGGCTGATTCGTCGCGCGAAGCTGCGTCGTTTCATCCGAACGCACCGTCGCGTCCAGCGCGATTTCCTCCATGACATAGCCCGCCGTCGCGCCGCGCTCGCGCACGATGTATCTGCCCTTGCGCAAAGGCGGTGAAACCGCCGCGCCGTCCTTTCCCGTCGTCATGTCGGCGACCGGCGCATTGCCGTATTCATCGTTTTCATAGATATCAAACGCCACGCCCTCGATGGGATTGCCGTTCAGCCTGTCCGTTTTGACCAGCCGAATCCAGCCCTTCGTCGGCTCGTTTTCCGCTTCGACGGTATAGGTCTGCATATTTTCTTGGTTGATGGTCACATCCACGGAAAACGAGTGGTCAGCAAAATGCTCCGGCACTCTGGTTTCAGCCACGCGGTATGTGCCATACGTCAGCAGCGGCGAAACCGCTTTTCCTTCCGCATCCGTCGTCATCACTGCCACCACTTCGCCGTCCTGACTGCCGCCATGAGAGGGCAGACCGCTGATTCTGGTGATGGTAAACTCCGCGCCCGCAAGCGCTTC
>ENA-UOOD01003891-UOOD01003891.1-human-gut-metagenome-genome-assembly--contig:-CS67-NODE-3891-length-12021-cov-5.462644_pt1 | contig 12021 bp, 26 predicted proteins | sample MGYA00242464_ERZ724011 | MGnify/ENA metagenome assembly ERZ724011 | reverse complement strand
TTATGACCATTAAAGCAGTCACATAAACGGGAAAAGCGCCCCTACCGGAGCGCACGTGCATTCCGGATCACTTGATGGGGCAAACCTCGCGGATAAGTTCAATGCCTTTGGTGGCTACCTGCCGGATGTAGGGGGTGGGGTCTGTGTGCTGCATCTGGCGCAGGGCTTTGATGTGGCGCTTGTATTCTGCCCGGCTGCATTGTGGAAGCTCAAACTCTGTAATCCCATCCAGATGTGCCCCAGCAGTCAGCGTAATCAGCATAAGGTTTTTTCTCTCCGGCGTTGCCTTGCGCAGCATATCCAGCAATTCCCGTTCTTCGCTTGTGATAGTCATTGTTCTGTTCTCCCTTCGTAAAGTTCATTAAGCCAGTAACCGCCGTAGCGGTACGAGATGATATAGCCGTTCGTGTTCTGTGCTGGCCCTACCGGGACGGCGCAGCGGATAGTGACCGCACAGCCCGCGAGAAAGGCCAGCAGGAGCGCGAGTGCGGCAATGGTAAGGTAGATTGCTTTCTTCATGGTAAAGCCTCCGTGTGCGCCCCGGCGGGGCCTTGTGCGGCGTTCATTTGGTCGATGATGTACTGAACTTGCTTGTCCGTCAGTGTCATGACATCCTTGATAAGACTAAGGCGCAGTTCCCATAGCTCTTTATCTGTCATTGCTCGGTTTCCCCCTGTTCAAGAATCATTTTTGTTGCCGTGCACCAAAGGGTGTCCAGTTGGGCATCCGTAGCGGCTACTAGCAGGCCCTGTAAGGCCGTGATATAGGCAGCGCGGTTAATTTCATTCATTAGCGTTTGAACCTCCTGAAAGCGCCCGTATAGCCTGATAGCGCAGCTGTGGTTGTTATTCTGCCGTGCGGCGGTGCTTGACGGTCTGGATGTATTGCAGAACCTTTTCCAGTTCATCAGCGGTCAGGTCATCGGCGGCGGTCTTGATTTCTTCAAGTAGTTCCATTGCAAACCATCCTTTCAGGCGATAGAGAAGCGGCGGCCCGTGGTGGTCTTGGTGAAGCGGGCGGCCAGTTCCGGCGCAGCGGCTTTCAGGCCCTTGCTGTCCAGTCGGGAGCTGGTCACGGTCTGGTAGCGTACCTTGTGGGTGCCTGCATCCATCGTGTCCACATCCCGGCGGGTCATCTCTTCAGTGATCTGGCGCTTGAGGTCGTCCATCTCGGCCTGTGCGGCTTCAATAAGCTGCTGGGCTTCTTTGTACTGTTCGACGAGGGATAAAATTTCAGTGCTGCTCATGGTATACTCCTTTACTTTGCGGGGCAAACCATGCTATAATAGGCTTGCCCTTAATGTGGTGCGTCTCGCGGTTGCTTTGGTCGGCTGGTGCGGGGCGCTTTCTTTTTTTGCTGTAGGGGTTAAGGTTCGCGGGGGCTCGGTGCTGTCTGCACGCTCTGTGGCGGTTCTTGCAATCCTGTCCGCGTATTGTCTGGCGTTTCTGGTGGGCTTTCGCTTGACGTCCGCCTTGACCTTTCCCGACATTGCGTTATAATAAAGATGTCAGCACGGCGGCGAACTCGCCGCGCTGGCGGGTTGTTTTTGGGTGTCGGTGCTTTGGAGAGGGCCGACACCTTTTTTTACTTGAGCAGGTCTGCCAAACGCTGGCGGAACTCTTCAATGGTCTTGCACTCGTTGGCGAGCATCAAGAGCCGAAGCCGTTCAGCCGTGCGGGTTTCCTGTACGAGCAGTTCGCTTGCGCTGGGCGTTTTCATTTTCACCTCTTCCTTTCCTGACGCCTTGCGGCGGTTCGCTGTAGCTGCGGGGTGTTCCCGCTTGCTATGGTCTTATTATATATCGTTGCGCAACGATATTCAATAGGCATTCTGCACAAATATTGCGTAACGATATAGTGTAATTTTTATAGTTGCACAACGATATATTACGGTATATAATAGTTATAGATGGATTGGAGGTGTACCCGATGGGAAAAGCACAAACTAGAGCGCAGAATAAATATATTGCTAAAGCCTACGACCGTGTAAACCTCGTATTAAAGAAAGATACCAGCCCGACAAAGGATGAAGTACAGGCCGCTGCCGATGCAGAGGGCGTGAGCCTGAATGCGTATATTGTGGCAGCCATAAGCCAACAGTTAAGCAAAAACAAACCGTAAAAGGGGGGCGCTATTATGAGTGAGAGAGAGCAGGCAAAGCAGATTATTGATACCTTGCCGGATTACAAGATGCAGGCTATTTTGATGTTCCTGCGCGGCGTAGAGTTTGACGATGAACTAGAGGATGATCGTTTCTGTGAAAAGCTGGTTGACGATTATCTAAAGGATGATTCGCCTGACAAGCACGAAAGCATCAGCCTGGAAGAGTTCGCGGCGCAGGAAGGTATTGCGCTATGAAATACCAAATCAAGATTGAAAAGGACGCGCAAAAATTCCTTAAAAAGCTGCCGCGCCCGGATGAAACCAGAGTCTTAAAGGCAATCGCCAAACTCCCTGACGAGGGAGACCGAAAACAGATGAAAGGGCATCCGGGCTTCTTTCGGCTGCGTGTGGGTGACTACCGCATTATCTACACGGTGGACAACGGGCAGTTGATTGTGCGGGTCGTAGATGCCGGGAATCGCGGGCAGATTTACAACAGGTATTGATAGTTCAAACCACGAATAAGATAATACGTTATGAGTAATATTGCCTTTACTGCGCTGATAAAAAGCAAAGGCTACAATCAAAAGCGCCTTGCAGAAGAAACCGGCATTCCGCCCGGCGTCCTGTCTCTCCGCATCAACGGCGTGAACGATTGGCGCTGGCCGGAGGTTTCGCTCATCTGCGCTGCGCTGGGCATCACCTACGATGAGTTTGCCACTTACTTTCCCACTTCCGGCACTATAAAGAAAAGTTCTAAGCCAAAAGAACCCACAAAAAGAGAGCTTGCTGTAGATGCTATAAAGGCATTTCTTGAATATTTAGAGCAAGAAGTATAGCCAGACAAAAACGCCCCCTGCGGTTACAATCCGCCGGGGGTGATGGCAAAGAATAAGACAATGCGCTGTAAAGCCCCTGCAAGGTTCTGTAACGTGTTCTGCGTTCCAGATGGCAAAAACTATATTAAACAGACCTGAAACACCAAAACAGGCGTATTTCTCGTGCTGTGGCGTTGTGATGCTCAAAGTATGCAAAAGCCCCCGGCGGGACGAACCGCCGGGGGTAAATTAGTTTAATGACACGATACGCGCATCACAGCGCCCACCTCGCCCGCTGAAAATACGCTGCTGTACTTGCTGCCAGTTCAACCGGCGTCTGCTTGGCTGCGTAAATATTTCGCGTTAGGTTAAAGCCGTTTCGGCTGCCCAAAAGTCAGCTCATTTTGCAGTCGAATTCCCGCATCCAGGCTGCAAGCGCCGTCAAGCCAGAACTTTTTATCATCCATACAGCGCCGCCTTTCTGCGTGTCTGTGCTTCCAATTCGTGGGAAATATCATTTGCCAGCGCATGAGCCATGTCAGAAACACTCGTAAACTGCATGCCGTTAATGCTGATCTGGAACACCATATCACCGCCAGTTTTTCCGCCATTACGGTAATTTTCTGCCTCCCGCGCCGTCAGCACCATTTCGCCCCTGTGCAGATTTGCAACGTAGTTGTTATAGGGAACATAGTCCAGACCGCCAGCGTGGCTGCCATCTGTGCCACTACTGTTGACATCCACATTAACAGAGCGGTTCCCGAACAGGTTGTCCCACAAACCATTGAACCAGCTGACAAGGCTGTCCCAAGCTGCCGAGATTCCGTCAATAATGCCATCAATGACCGCGTCGCCATCTGCATTGCGCCCTCTACAATGTCCGGCAAATGCTCTACAAAGTAGGTCAGCAGGGTTTCCACGATAGATGCAGCGGCAAGCATAATGTCCGGCAAGTGTTCCGAAACGCCCTCTACAAACGCAATCAGCATTTGTCCGGCGGTATCAAGCATCTGCGGCAAGTTTTCATTCAGCTTTGAAACCAGCGTTAAGACGATTTGCAAGGCCGATTGTGCAACGGTTGGCAGCATCTGATAGATGCCGTTTCCTAGCACGGTTATAATCTGAATTGCCGAATCAATAAGTTGCGCCGCGTTGGTGCTGATTCCCGTAACAAGCGTCTGCACGATGTTCACGGCAGACTGCGCCAGCTGCGGCAGGACAGTTTCAATCAAGCTGGGCAACTCTGCCATGATAGGCGGGACAAGGCTCTCTATCAGCTTAGCAGCGCCGTTCAGGGCGACTTCTACGCGGGGAATGATATTGCTTGCCGCTGTAGTTGCGCTATCCACAAAGTTGCTGATAAGCTGCCCAAAATTGGCATTATCGTCCGCAACACCTGTGACAAGGTTTGCCCATGCGGCTTTTGCGGCGCTCAAGCTGCCGGAAATCGTGGTAGACGCTTCTTTTGCCGTTGTGCCTGTAATGTCGTACTCCGTCTGAATATCATGGATTGCAAGGATAATGTCCGAAAAGCTGTCAATGCTGTAATCTGTGTATTTACCCTGTGCCGCATTGAGCTTGTTTGCATCATCAAGCAAGCGCTCCATTTCTTCTTTCGTGCCGCCATAACCCAATTTCAGGTTATCCAATAACTGGAATTGTCCCTTTGCAAAGCCATTGTATGCGTCTTGTACGCTATCGGCGGAGCTGCCGAATTTGTTCCAGTTGTCGGCCATGTCAGATACAGCCATATTAGATAATTCCGCTGCCCGTTCCGTATCGCCGCCCAGACTGGACACAAGCGCAGCTGCATAAGATGTTGCTGTAGTCATGTACGCATTGGCCGTCATGCCGGACGTTTTATAGGCATCGGCCGCATACTGCTGCACTTTGGCTGCGCTGTCTTTGTACAGCGTTTCCACGCCGCCTACAAGCTGCTCATGGTCCGCATAACTGTTTACGGCAAGCGTTGTAAGCGCCGATACTGCCGCCTCGCCCGCTGTGGTAGCGGCAACGGATACTGCCGCAACTTTAGACGCAACGTTAAAGATGCCTTTGCCCACTGTCGAAGTAACCGAACCAACCTTTTCAAACAGCCCTGTTAAACCGCCCGCGCTGCTTTTCGCATCTTTCAGGCCTTTCTCGTATTCGCTGGAATCAAGGCACAATTTTGCATACAGATCATATACGTCCAACTACATCGCCGCCTTTCCCAGCTTATAACCCTGTCGATACAGCTCATACAGCGACTTTGCGTAGCGCTGCCGCTCCCGGCTAGCGTGTTTATCCCGCTCATGCTGCCGCATCGGGGAACCCGCAAGGCCGTCTTTGAATCCCATGTCAACGCAGTTCCGCATATCTGCCGCAGTTTTCTGTATGAGGGTTTCCGGTGCATCAGACGGCATAGTGTGACGCACTGCACGCTCAAAATATTCTTGGCTGAAAAGCTCCATGTTTTCACCACCTCTATTTTATTGACACGTGAGTTATTCTTCGATGGTATCCGTCAGCATTTCCTTGCCGTCCAGAACGTCCACCATGTCAATGTAAGATTTTGCGTAATTCATAGTTTTTTACTCACTTTCTTTAATTCTCGGTACATCGTCAACAATCACAACGTCGTACCGCTGGTGTAATTCGTTCATCGTTACAATCGCGCCTTTTTGTTCGCCAGTTTTCAGCAGGTAGCCGCCGGGAACAGGCTCAACAATTGCAACAGGGTCTTGCGCTGTCAGGGAATCCTCTAGCGCCTTTAATCGCTCTTCAAAATTTCGTTTCATGGTACTTCGTCACCTTTTGGTTCGGAAAATTCAAGATGTCCCGCTTCAAGGATTTCGTCCTCAAGCTGATATAGGCTTTCTGATAGTGGGTCAATATAACAATTTGGGCGCTTTACTCGCACCAGTTTGCGCCCGTCTGGCGTGTAGTAGCCGGTGTGGGTCAGATAATATGTCAAGTCATAGTTGTCGGATTGGTACTCGCTGCCGTCATCGCAAATATAGACGCGTCCATCTGTATTACTGCCTGCCAGCCGTTCCAACATTGCCAGGCGGGCTTTTGTGCTGCTTTTCAGTGGTCTTGGCTCCTTTCTTCCAGCGCACGCAAGCGCTGTTCAAAGTCGTTGGCCTCTACAAGCCGCAAACCATATTCCAGCACAGCGCGGGCCGCCGCAATATGCTGCTGCGGCTGCTGCTGGTCATCGTCTATAATGCCGCGCAGGCGGCCAATGGCGGGCGGCATAGCCGCTTTTGCATTGTCTGTGGCCGTTTCCAGCATTTCAGCGCAGCGCCGCTCGTACTCTGCCATAAAGGCGGGGTCTTGCCTGTAGCGGCGGATCGTGCTCTCATCCAGCCCTGCAGCGCGGGCAGCTGCTTTTACTGTAGGGCACGTTAGCAGCGCTGCCAGGGCCTTTTGCTGTCTCTGTGTAATCTTTCACACCACCTCTCTTAAATGTTCATTTTTGAGCGTTTTTTCACGCTTTTCGGCAATTTTATTCAGTTCTATCGTTTCCAGCCGTTCAGTGACACGCTCCTGCACACTGCTGCCGGTCTCTCGCCATGTCAGGTAGCCGGTTCCATGCCAGGCACGGTTTTCAAGTTCCCTGTCATGCCAGTGGCGTAGTTTCGGGTCGCTGCGCAGCTTTCGAAGTGCGCGAGTTTCTATAGTGCGTACCTGCGCCGGGGTTATGCCCATCTTTTCGCCAGTGGCCGCCATCGACAGCCCATCAAAGAACCTGTGCCGCATTACAGCGCTTTCTATGGTGCCGCAACGGTCTAAGGCATCACCCAGCACGGCGCGGGTTTGGGCGCTGGATATGCGCTCCTCTGCCGCTGTAAACGCCTGTTCTGCTGCCGGGTCTGGCTGAACCTCGCCCAGCGTGGGGCCGTCTGCATTTTCGCTGTCGATGGGCAAGTCTAGGCTGAAACAATGGTTTAACGGGTCGACGCTGGTCGTGTGGGTCTTGCCGTCCTCATCAACAAATTTTCGCCGGTGGCCGTTGGATAAGGCAAGCTGTATCTGCCGCTGCATGGCTTGGGCAAGCCACGTAGAGAACGCGCCAGCCGCCGGGTCGTAGGTCCGGGCGGCGTACTGGACGGCGAAAAAGCCTTCCTGTTCAAAGTCATCTGCCGTCACGCCGTGCTGATCTGCAAGGCTTTTGTGATGGGGATACCATTTCCAGAACATTGAGCGGATAAGTCCCCTGTTTGTCTCCCACAGCTGGCCCAGCGCGTAGCTGTTGCCAGCGGCCGCCAGTGTTGCAAGGGCTGCGTTTGTGGCCTGCTGTTCTGCTGCTGACATTTTATCCTCCATCACTTAATGAACACGCCCGGTAAAATCTGACCTATTAGTCAAGTAACACTTTTTGAGCTATACCGTTTAGCGCTGGGCCAGCTGCCGCGCAAGGGAGCTTTTGCGGGTCAAGGGGCTGCTGTTTCTGCCAACCGGCGTAGAATTTCTCAAAATCGCGACGGCGGATAGACTTTCCCGATGCTGTCTCCGCGTCCAAGTCGACGAGGGCTTGTAGGCTGCCGAAATACTCTTGCACGGCAGGCGGAAGTTCATCGAACAGCCTCTTGTTTGCATCGCGTGCCGCCTGCCCCTGTGTTCTGCCGTCGGGAAGATGCCCGGTGAAGCTGTACAGGCCTTTGTTTTCGTTGGCCTTGTGCGCTCTTTCGCAAACCAACTGCCAGAGGTCAGCGGCCTTTGGCTCGCTCTCCATCTGCATAGCACGCAGTTGATCATATAGATCGGCAATCAGTACCGGGAAATGGCATACTCGCAAGGCCCTACGAAATGCGAGCTTTCCCGCTGCTGACGGTACATCCGAAAGCGCATCGGCCCACGTTGCGATAAGTAGGTCAGCTTCCTTATCTGTCAGTGGTTTTGCAACGTTACGGTAAAGAACCACATTTTGACGAATCATTGTCTGAATTTCCTGTACAGTCATAAAAAAGCATCCTCCAAATTCGAGAAATTACCACTCGCAATCCGTTCTGCGGCGCGGGAAATCGTATCGGTTGCGGGTTCTGCTGCTACCTGCTTTGTCTGTGGGTGACTATATTGCCCGGCACGGCGTATCCAGTTCCGTGCCGCTGCCTGCCAATTTTTCATGGTGGCTCTGCCGCCGACTTTCCAGCCGTTGGCCGCATAGTAATCAAGGAATGATTTTGCTTCTGCCGCTGACGAACCTTGTTCGTCAAAGTAATTAATAGCCTCGTCCTCAGACGGTGGTGTGAAACGCTGGCGGGGCGGCTTGTCCGCGATCTCTTTTCTAGGTTCTGTTCCGTTGGGTTCTGTTAAGTTAAGTTGTGGTTCCATTTGGTTGCCAGATGGTTGCAAAGCGGTTGACGCACTGGATACCAACTCATACCGGCCAAATTTGTTTACCTCGATTGCAGCCTTTTCTGCTTGATAAATCGTAGGGCGGTATCTATCGTTTCGTAGTGTGTTGTTCGCATTCCAGTCTCGGATAACCACAACACCACTATCAAACGGAATGATAAAGCCTTTCGCCACAAGCAACTTTAAATCATCCGTATTGCATCCAACAGACTTTGCAATTTTTCTCGGACTTGAAACGAAACCGTCATCGTCGCCGTGCATGCCCAGATGAAAGTATAAAACCTGTGCGCTGACGGACATCTCCGTAAAATTGTCGGTATCGACCACATCAAGACTGAACATTCTACGGCGTGCCATCACTGCACCTCCTCATTATCAAAACCCATCTGCCCCAGCGGGATGCCTAGCTTGCGGGCGACAGGCGCAATGGCGGCGAAACCGTGCTTGCATCGAGCAGCTTGGACATGGTAAAAGGCCAACATCTCCTTTTGGGCGGTCTCCGGGTCATCGCTCGGCAGGAAATATCCACCACGCCCGCCGGGCTGGTACAGCACAACCTCGCCGCATTCCCTTGCCTGCATAATAAGACGGCGCAGTCCGCGCGGAGTTGTCCCCATCGCAGCAGCCAGTACATCGGCGCGGATTGCGTTTTCACGCCCATGCTTCAAGAAATTGACAACAGTCATTGATTTTTACCTCCAAATCTGATAGACTGAAGGCGGGAAAATAGCTTTGCGCTGCATTGTTTCCCACCTTTGCCGTCTGGCGTGCTGCAACACGCTGGGCGGCTTTTTCTGTTCATATCTCCACCCGGCGGATACCGGGCTGTTGCGTCGGCTCTGCGTCGCCCTGCATCCATGCAGCAAGGCTTGATAAATTCACAAGAACCTTGCGTCCGCATCGGACGCTGCGCACCTGCCCCGTTTTGCAGAGCTGCCGGACGCGGTAAGCAGGAACACCTGATTCAGTAGCAGCCTGTGCAATGGTTCCCATGCGGGGAAATTCAACGCTCAACATGTTCGTTTACCTCCTTTCCTGCTGTCTGCTCCTGCGCCATGCGCTCGGCACGTCGCTCCCACTGATTGACGGCATACTGTTTGCACCGTTCGCGGTTTTTACTGCGCCATTCGCGCATATACGCTGCGCGGGCTTTCTTGGCTGCTTCGGTCATCAAATTACCTCCTTGACACGTTCTAAGCAACAGACTATAATATAAATGTAAACGATAACAAACACAGAAAAATTATCGTTAGTAGTATCATAGCAGAAAAATATGGTTATGTCACAGAAGTACGCATTTTTGTATTTGTACAGTAAAAATAAAATAATAAATATTGCGTATGGTATTTTTGAAGGAGAAGCAATGCGAAAGAAAGTATCTAAGGACTATATAAACGATGTGGAAAACTTCGATAAACTGCCTGTCTATAGTAAACGCATTCGCTATTATCTTGATGAAAAACACATTACTGCGAAAGAACTGAACCAAAAAGCGGGATTTTCATCACCAAACGTTGTTCCGAGTCTTATAAAAGGTGAACGCGAATTATCGCTTGACGCAGCAAAAAAGCTATGCTCGGTTATGAATGTTTCGCTCGACTACCTTACAGGACTTACGGATGTTAAGACTACAGATGTAAAAATCGTAGATATGTGCAAGGCTACTGGATTAACCGAGAAAGCGATTAAGGCAATTCTCGATGGAAACAACTCGAAAATGGCTATTGGATACGAAGAATAATTTCTTCAATGGTTAAACAGACGGGCCCTTAGCGATTTTATTGTTGCAAACTATGGATTATCTCAAAGCAGCGTTTTCCGGCATATTTCAGAGGCATATCAACATAGTGGAGAGGCTTGTAATATCCTACTAAGGGCAATCGGCGCGGGAGGTTATCAAAATTCACTTGCCCGAGAGGAATCTCTCACTGAGAAACAACGATATGACATATCGATATATTTTGCTCAAAAGATGTTTGCTGAGTGGTTAGATGCTTTTTGTAAAAAAACAAATGGGAGTGCAAATTTCAATAACTTATGGGAAAAGTCGGTCGATGAAACTACTAGAGAATGGAACGCATTAAGTGAGAAAGAGCGCCAAGAAAGATTTTGCAAATGGTTAAGTGGGTTAAAAGAATGCGAGGCAAATATAGATGGCAAACATAACAAAACGAACAAATAAAGACGGCTCCGCGTCCTACCGCGTCAAGGTATCCGCCGGGGTGGGCGCTGATGGGCGGTATATCTACCGCTCGGCCACATTCACACCGCCGCCAAAACTAAGTGCACGGAAAGAAGCAAAAGCCGTACAGGAGTTTGCCGATGACTTTGAGCGGCGCGTTCAAGAGGGATTGTTTGTTGCCAATGATTTGACGGTTGACGGCCTTGCTGAACACTGGATGAAAACTTACTGTGAAAAGCAGTTAAAGCCACACACTGTATCCGACTATCAAAAGATGCTGCCGCGTGTCTCTGCTGCCATCGGGCATATTAAGTTGGCAAACCTTCGGCCCGGCCATATTCAGGAATTTTATAACCAGCTGGCGCAGCCCGGAATCCGCGAAGATGGAAAATATAAGGCACGGTCTGCATTTATTACGGCTTTCCCAAAAGGCACACGGCTGGCCCTGTTACATGCCGCTAATGTATCACAGCGCACACTTACGGAAGCAATGTGCGGGCGTAATGTCTCTAAGCGTTCAGCCGAAAAGATAGCCGCTGCCGCCGGATGGGCTTTTACAAAGGCCTTTACCTGTACCAGCGCAGATACTTTGAGTGCCAGGAGCCAGCGGCATTATCATTTAATGCTGTCGTCCATGTTCAGCACCGCCGTTCGTTGGCAGCTGATGGACAGCAACCCATGCGAACGAGTCACGCCGCCAAAGCTGGACGAAACCGATGTTGAATTTTTGGATGAAGGCCAGATTGCCTCTTTGCTGGAAGCCTTACCAGACGCGCCAGCACAGCTTTCTGTGATCGTGCAGCTTGCTTTGTTCACAGGAGCCCGGCGGGGCGAAATCTGCGGCCTGCGTTGGGCAGACATCGACCTTGACGCGGGTGTCATGGCTGTAAAACGAAATTTGTCGTTCATTGCGCATAAAGGCCCCGTGTTTGATTTGCCGAAAACAAAAAAGAGCCGCCGCTGCATAAAGCTAAGCGACGACTGTGTAGCGTTATTGAAAGATTATAAGCAATGGCAGATACGGGAGCGTCTGAAAGTCGGTACATACTGGTTGCGGGAAATCACCATAGAGGGCGGCAAGCGCGTCAAGAATGATTTGCTGTTTACCAAACCCGACGGCAAGCCGTTTGACCCCAACAAGGTTTCTTCGTGGTTCCCGGTGTTTTTGCGGGAGCATGGTCTGCCACCCTGCCGCTTCCATAGTCTGCGCCACTCCAATGCAGCGCTGTTGATTGCGGCCCATGTTCCTGCAACGACAGTTGCGGGACGATTGGGTCATGCGCAGGTTTCTACGACCACAAACATCTATGCCGCTATGATTCGTTCGTCTGATGCGGCGGCAGCGGATGCGCTGGGCAACGTTTTTGAAAGGATTCGCCAGCGGCAAAATATAGGGTGAAAAAGCTGTTTTGAAAAGATTTATGCCCAAATTATGACCATTCGCGTCAAAACCAACTTGAATATAGGCAAAAAGAAAGCCCCGACGCATCATATTTTAAACGATGTATCGGGGCTTTTCACTTGGAGCTGGTGGCCGGACTTGAACCGGCGACCTGCTGATTACGAATCAGCTGCT
>ENA-UOOD01003880-UOOD01003880.1-human-gut-metagenome-genome-assembly--contig:-CS67-NODE-3880-length-12046-cov-5.803269_pt1 | contig 12046 bp, 11 predicted proteins | sample MGYA00242464_ERZ724011 | MGnify/ENA metagenome assembly ERZ724011 | reverse complement strand
TACTGTTCCGCCGTAATTGTCGCAATATCCTCTTTTTTGAATCCAAGATGGCCTCCCGCCTTAGGACCTTCTATAACAATAAAGTCGGCTGTCCTGCAGTACTTCTTTTTCCACTGGCGAAGTATGATCTGCGCCGCTTTGACAGATGAAACGATCGGTGCGATCTTGCAGCCGGAATCCCCGACATATTCCGGTAACCGCATCGGTAAACCGGCTCCTGATATAATGACGTCTACTCCGGCATCAACTGCCGTTCGCACATGATCTTCATAGTGCTTCAATGCCACCATGATATTTATACCGACCGGCTTATCCCCGGATATTTTCTTTGCCAGTGCGATATGCTTACGTATTGCTTTTTCATTCGCAAGTACTTGATCCGTTGCAAATTCCGGTTCATCGTATCCGATCTGTGCCGAGGAGATCACACCAAGGCCTCCACAGGCAGATACAGCGCCTGCCAATCTGCCTCGACTGACTCCAACTCCCATACCTCCCTGAATAATTGGCTTCTCTAGCGTAATATCTCCTATACGTAATGATTTCATACTTCATTCCTTTCCGACATTTCGTCACTTCATATGCCATTGCGGCACCGTTTACTTCTGTATGTAGTATCGGATACTATATTACGTGTTTTTCTTTTCCTCGTCAAGCTCCATTTTTCGAACAAGATATTCAAACTTCCCATACCCCACCGTTTTTCACAACCACATATCGCTTATTATGTCAGTAAATCAATGACTATTTTGCAGCCGACATAGTAAATTATCCTGCCATCAAAAAAACTAAAGCAATTCTTGGTGATGTCACGCTACACAACAGCAGTTTCCTATTAATTAAAGAAGGCAAGACACAAGCCTTGCCCCTTTACTTATCTGTTAGGAAATATCTTTATACTTTATGACATTCCATTTACTGTTTTGTATTTATATAACATCTCTGCATGATTCTGTTCCTCGACCTGAATATCTGCAAGCAGTTTACGAACTGAAGGTTCTCCAAAGCGAAACACATTTGTATTATACTCCGAAGAAACCATCTTTTCCGTGCCGATACAATCAGTAACCAAGAAATTATCCGCCTGCTTATCCTCACTATCTCCGGCTGTACTATACGTTGCAGTTGGCGCATAGTCTTTTCCTCTGGAATCATTGCAGTCACAACATGGCACATCACCATTCAGTACCTGCCCCAGTGTATCATAATGTTTTTGTTCGAGCTGCTCGATCTCACCAAACAGATTTTTCAATTCCTCATCTTTTGCCTGCTCTTTGTAACGGCGGTACTTTTCCACACAATTCTTTTCCTGTGTCTGCAATTCTGTGATCACATCAATTTCATTTTGTTTTAAGATCATAATTCTCCTCGTTTCTGCTCTCAATAACCTACAGTTTCTATCTTTATTATGAACAGTTTATCAAGAATTATTCTCTTTGTTGATATGATCTGGCTACATTATAGGATTAGCTTGCCTCCGCATATTCGCGCAATTTCTGCCTTGCCTGTGACGACAAATGTTTCGGAACTTCAATTCCGATTTCAACATACTGATCCCCATGCACAGATGCATTCTTTTTGGATACAACACCTTTTCCTTTTAGTCGTATCTTGGTACCGCTCTGCGTTCCTTCCCGGATCTTACAGTCAACATCTCCGTATAGCGTGTGCACGCGGGCATTGCCCCCAAGCACTGCTGTCGTATATGGTACATTGACTTTCGTATAAACATCCAAGCCCTTACGCTCAAAACCCGGTTTTGTGCCGACAGATACCTGCAGATAAAGGTCACCTTTGGGTGCACCATAAACTCCCGGATGACCCTCACCTTTTAAGCGAATGCGATTGCCATCGTCAATACCTGCCGGTATGTGCACATGCAGCGTTCTACTCTGACCGCGCTCTCCATCTTGCAAAGTAATGACCTTGTCACATCCATGCACTGCTTCGTCAAAAGTAATCGAAATGTGCGCCCTCGCATCCTGACCTGATTTCCGACCGGCATCTTCATAGGTGTCAAAAAAGCTCGATCTGCCATAATCGCCGCCCACATGCCATGATCCACCATCACCTGTATTCCAGGTTTTTCCATCGCTACTGTGCCACGATGTACCGTCACCAAAACCAAAGTGTCCGCTAAAACCGCCTTTGCCACCAAAAAGATTATCAAAAATATCACCATACATCCCCGATGCATCGCCACCGGAATAGTGAAATTCCGTGCCGCCGGTCGGATCAAAACCTTCCTCAAATGCTGCAGAACCAAATTGATCGTAAAGTTTCTTCTTTTCCTTATCGCTTAACACATTGTAAGCTTCCGTAACTTCCTTAAATTTTTGCTCAGCATTCGGATCACCCTGATTCATATCCGGGTGATATTTCTTGGCCATTTTACGGTAGGCTCGCTTGATCGACGCATCATCCGCATCCCTTGATATCCCTAAGGTGTCATAATAATCCTGCTTCGTCTTCATTCACTCCACCTCCCTGTAGCCTTTCGTATGGGAAGTTTGCATTGATGATCAACCAATCGTAATAAACTTCTTGGTCTGCTCCTCCGGAATCTCTTCCTTCTTTGGCACCTGTAATGTCAAAACACCATTTTCAAACTTCGCCTTAATATCTTCTTGTTTCATATTGTCACCAACATAAAAGCTGCGGTTGCAAGTTGCATGGAAACGTTCCTTCTGAACATACTTCTCTTTCTTGTCCGAAGTATTCTCCTCTGCTTTCTTAGCAGTTGCTGTAACGGTCAGATAACCATCCTTCAGCTCTGCGCTGATATCTTCTCGGCAAAAGCCCGGCAGATCCATCTCTACCGTAAATCCTTCCTCGGACTCCTTGATATCCGTTTTCATTAATCCATTCGCTGAATAGCTCTTGGCGTAAGTTCTCTGTGGCATATCAAAAAGGTCATCCATAAAATCTCTACTAAAAATACTTGGCATTAACATAAGTCATCGCTCCTTCCAACTCTGTACAGACTATATAGTCTGTCACTACTGAAATACTCAGAAACTCTTCTAAGCATTTCCTTTTCCTTGTTCTGATTATGTTATACCACTATTATTAGCACTCGTCAATAGTGAGTGCTAATAAATTTTGTGAACATTCTGTGTTTTCTATGTTATACATTTTTCTTGCGAAAAATTTTCATCGATAGATCCCAATCTTTATACTGTCCATCCACCTTTAATTCGCCGTATGGATAAGGATCTAACAATGGAAATCTGCATACCATCGGTATCAGGCGGTCGCTTGCACTTACGTGTGTCAAACGGATCAAATAACCGATCTGCGAATCTCTCTGTTTGAGCTTATTCTTTGCAATTGCGATCGTATAGCCTTCCCGCTTCACCTGATTTGGTGCGATCGTCTTATCATATAAAACCTCTTTATCGTCCAGTGCAAGCACTTGAATACGATACTCATCACCCGATTCGTTTGGTGCAAGATTCCAGAAATACAGTCGAATACGGTTCCAACGATTACGCCATTCCAACTGCCCTTGTTCAATCGTCTGTTCCAAAACTTTTGGATTCTTATGATACCGCCAACGAATCGGCTCTTCATCCTTTCCACGTTTGGAATTAAAATACGGAATCTCTACGTATGTTCTAGGATGACTAAGCTGGTTCGCCGCCGCAAAACTTCCGGCAAAGCAGAACAGACCAACCGCAAGCACCACCAATCTGGCAGCGTGCAGCCGCATTCCGTTGAAATGTGCTTTAAGCCACGCATCCCCTTTGTTAAAAACAGTATTCGTAAATCCATCAGCCCCTTCTGCCATGAGTAAAAGACACACTCCGGTAAAGCATATATTGTATCGCTTGCCGGCTTCCCACAGCATAAAAAACATAACTGCGCCCGCAAACGTAAGCGTATACATTGCCCCCGGTGCTGCTTCTCTCTGCAGAAACTGTCTGCACATTGCGCACAACATCAAAAATAACATCGCAATACGAAAGGCCTGCATATAGATCATAAACCATGCATTTTGCTTTCCTGCAAAATAACGAAAGAACGGTGGATATTGATATGCATACTGCGCATTCGTTATTCCATCATCATCGCCCATTGCCCATACACGCATCATTTTATTGCCAAAATGCTTGGCAAGACCAACCGGACCCATCTTTTTGACACGTTGTTTCAAGCGAGCGATATCTGCTTTCCGCTTTTGTTCCTTGGTCGGGAACGAAGATGTGTATCTCCGGTCGTTACGATTAAAACCGCCCTTGCTCTTTTCATTCATTCCCATCATGACCCAGTGTACAACAGGAAACTGCTGGTTAAACTTCTTCGCATCAACATGCTTTGCCACCAAATTGCTGCTGGAAAATAACACTGCCATACTCACGCAGACAACGAGTCCGACACGAACTGCACCCTCCAATACCCTTTGTCTGCTATGCTGCTGTTCTTCCGAATCATTCTCCGTTTCCATCGTCTCTGATGCCCTTAAAGCACGGCGATTCTGCCAGTCTGCGATGAGACGCACCGTCAAATATAGCCCCAGAGCAATGATTGGAATGATCGTTGTCGGACGCACACGGTAACCAACCGCCATAACGACTGCCAATAACACATCGTGTACCGCCATCCGCCATCTTTTTGCCGGCTTGTCAATGAGTCCCAGATACAAAATACCCATAATAAACGGAAAAGATAACGTATTGGTATACACAGAAGTCAGCCATAAATAGGTTGTCGGGCACAAGAAAAATAGTACTAATGCAAAGTTTGCCGTACCGATCCCGCGCATTTTTTTTACAGACAGGAACATCAGTAAAATGCCCAGATCAATTGCCAAAACATTTAGCACTACCGTAGGCACCCATACCTTTGTAATGCCAACATCCGTCAAAAATTTATAAAAGTAATAAAAACAAATGGTAATAAAATGATTGTTGCCATAATTCTGCATATAAGAATTCGTGGGATCCATCTGACCGTGATGATATTTTAACATGGCAAGTGCCTCGTTCTGAACACGTGCCGGATCTGCGATCGTCATTGGTCTGGATACCAATAATAAGAATGCGATTTGCGCCAAAGCGATCAATAAAAACATGAATACGGAAAATTTACGTCTCGTTGTCTGCAGCTTGTCCTTCCCATAAACACATAACATTACTATACAAGCCGCCATAAATAGTGTAATTGCAACTGTCATTCCATTTTGCAGTAATTCCTTTTTGTACAGTGTAATACCTCTGCAAGATAGCGCCAATATTACACCACACAAAAAAATACTAATGCTCAAAGCAACACAATATGCCCCTCTTAATATACCCTTCATTATCCTCTCCTCATTGTCCCTCAAATTTATGGTTCCCTCTCATCTGATATTCCGTGAACATCAAATCATGTACCTTGTAGCAGGAAGTCCCTCTAATTCCTGCTACGATATTTATTATACATATTTTTAAGAAGAGAATATGAACAAATTCTTAAGAAATTCTTAAGATGAAATTTTAGTTACTCAAACTTCCCATACCTCAAATCCTCCACAACCACATATTGCTTATTATGTCAATGACTATATAGCATTTTGCAGGTTATAACATCACGGGAATATTCCTTTCATGTTTTCTGCGAAAATAAGCTTGCGCAGTGCCACAATATAGGCCGCCATGCGCACCGTACATTTACACTCTTCTACGACATCCATGATTGCAGTAAAGGATTTCGTCATCAGCGATTCTAACATTTCATTTACCTGATTACGCTCCCAGGTTAATTCCTGGATATTTTGTACCCACTCGAAATAAGATACGATCACGCCACCACTATTTGCAAAAATATCCGGTACAACCGTGATGCCACGCTTCTCTAATATTTTATCTGCCTCTTCCGTGGTTGGTCCATTCGCAGCCTCTACAATGTATTTACAGCGCAGCTCAGAGGCATTGTCTGCCGTGATCTGATTCTCCAGTGCTGCCGGAACAAGCACATCACATTCACAAGTAAGAACTTCTGCATTGCTGATATGACTGACACCATCCGCCTCGTAATCTTTGAGCAGTTTACCGGTAGATTCCAAAAAGGTGCAGATCGTGTCAATATCCAACCCTTCCTCACAATATAAGCCGCCTGACACATCACTGATCGCAATCACTTTCGCATCGCGATGATAAAAAATCTTTGCCGCATTACTTCCGACATTACCCATTCCCTGAATGGCAATCTTTGTTCCGGCAAGCTCTTTATTTTCTTTGGCAAGCAGCAATTTTGTACTGATCACTACACCACGGCCGGTTGCTGAATTTCTCCCCCGTGAACCGCCGAGCTCTACAGGTTTACCTGTAACCACACCCGGGCAAGGCTTTCCGTTTAACTGACTGTAGGTGTCCAACACCCATGCCATCGTCTGTGCATTGGTATTGACATCCGGTGCCGGAATATCTGTATCCGCACCAATGATCGGCGCAATAGCAAAGGTATATCTTCGTGTCAGATTGCGCAGTTCACGTTCCGATAACGTAGACGGATCTACTTTGATGCCACCTTTCGCCCCACCGTAAGGAATATTGGCTACCGCGCATTTTAAGGACATCCAAGTTGCTAACGCTTTCACTTCCGATAACGTGCAGTCCTGATGGTAACGAATACCTCCCTTAAAAGGACCACGAATATTAGAATGCTGTACACGATATCCTTCAAACACTTTGATCGTGCCATCATCCATTTCAACCGGCAAATATACTTTTGTTTCTCTCTGTGGATTTTTAATGATTTCAAACATTTTTTTATCGATGTGTCCGACTTCCATCGCTTCCGTCATGACATCAATAACATTCTCATATGGATCGTATGCTTTTGACATGGGCTCTCTCCTTTGGTGCTAAAATAATTGTGTCATTCCCCAGGGTTCGTAAGCTTACATACAAGAGAAAAGAAACCAAATAGCTTTGATCCTGTTTCTTTGCTCTTGCATGAACGCATCATATTCCTATCTTCACCAAAGGTCAATACTTCCCATGAAAGTCCGTTCCATTTAATTTTTTTAATCATTTACAGCTAATTTTAAGAAGTCAGTATCATTTTTAATAAATAATATAAAGTATTTTGTGTCATGCACGCTTTCAAATCTTTGCGGTGCTCAATGCACTTAGCAAACTCCCGCATTTAGTCATCATACTCCTCCAGGAAAGAATGTTTGACGCCATCTTTTTTGTATGCAATGACCGTAGAAAGATTTACATTTTCAATACTCTTAAAAATATTACCTTCCACATATGGATTCACCCGTTTCAATCGCTTGATCAGTTCCTTGATCTCAACACGCTTAGACTGATTTTCCTCATTATTACAAGTTGTACAGGTGTCGGTAAACTTGCAGGCGCACTGGATAAAGTGCAGATCATTATAATCCCGCCAAGCTTTAATATCATCCTCACGCACCAAATATAACGGACGGATCAGCTCCATCCCCTCGAAATTCGTGCTGTGCAGTTTCGGCATCATCGTCTGGATCTGCGCTCCGTACAGCATTCCCATCAAAATCGTCTCGATCACATCATCATAATGATGGCCAAGCGCAATCTTGTTACATCCCATACTTTTGGCATACGTGTACAGATGTCCACGCCGCATACGCGCACACAAATAACATGGTGATTTTTCCACATGGTATACAGATTCAAAAATATCCGATTCAAAAATCTCGATCGGGATCTGCAGTCTTTTGGCATTTTCCTCGATCACCTGACGATTCGCCGGGCTGTAACCCGGATCCATCACGAGAAATTTAACTTCAAAATCAAACTTATTGTGACGTTTTAACTCCTGAAAACACTTTGCCATAAGCATAGAGTCTTTTCCCCCGGAAATACACACCGCTATCCGATCTCCCGGTTTGACAAGCTCATATGTGTTGATCGCTTTGGCAAATTTGGACCAGATTGTTTTCTTAAACTTCTTACGCAGGCTTTGTTCTGCTTCTGCTGCCACATCTTTTTCTTCCGGTGCGCTCATAAAATCCATAAGCCACGCCACATAGCCACCTTCCAGACTAACGGCATCGATTCCCTTCTCACGAAGCTTGTCGGCTGCTTCGACGCTAAATTTACCTCTGCTGCAACAAATTACCAACTTCTTGGACGGGTCTACTTCTTCACAAGATAATATGTCTTCCTGAGGTGCTGCGATTGCTCCCGGAATGGCACCATGAGCAATACTTTCTGCATCACGTATATCGATCAACTGATACGAATCCTTAGGAAGCTCCTTTACTTCTTCTATAGTAATACTGTTCATTTTGCACTCCTTATCTCTCACCTGCTTACTGAATCGTCTCTCTCGGTACGCTTAAGTCCTTGATCACTTCACCGGCTAAGATCAAACCGGCAACTGATGGCACATACGCCACACTTCCCGGAATATCGCGTCTCTCCGTGCACTTATGCTGTGCTCCCGGCGGACAAATACAGTGATTACGGCAACTGATCGCCATATCTTCCATTGGTCTTGTAGGTTTCTCCTCGGAATATACGACTTTCAGCTTTTTGATCCCACGCTTCTTTAATTCCCGGCGCATAACACGCGCCAAAGGACATACTTTCGTTTTATAGATATCGGCAACTCGAAAAGCACTGGCATCCAATTTATTGCCGGCCCCCATACTGCTAATAACCGGGACATGCTTCTCTTCCGCTTTCATAATGAGCGTGATCTTTGCAGTCACCGTGTCGACCGCATCCACAATATAATCATACTCTTCAAAAGGAAATTCGTCTGCATTTTCCGGCAGAAAAAAACACTTGTGCGTGCGCACCTGTGCATCCGGATTGATCGACAAAATGCGATCCTTCATTACATCCACCTTATACTGCCCGACTGTATTTCGCGTTGCAATAATCTGTCGATTGAGATTGGTCAGGCACACCTTGTCATCATCGATCAGATCAAAGGCACCTACTCCACTTCGTACTAATGCCTCACAAACATAGCCACCTACTCCCCCAACGCCAAACACAGCCACACGCGACTGCTTTAATTTTTCCATCGTTTCTTTGCCAAGCAACAGCTCGGTTCTCGAAAATTGTGTCAGCATACTAAATCTCCATTCTGCAAATGCTTTATATGAAAACGATTGCAAATAAATAATCCAATAGGATTCTTCCTTAAAACGCACTCGGCAACAATATACTCTCATTTCCCCGTGTTGTCAAAAAACTATTTCCATTTCGTGTCATTTCATGTAAAATATTCGCTGTACTATTTCGTGTCGTGATAAGAATCACCATTTAAATAGCCTGCAAATAAAAAGTCAAGGCTAAATTGCAGAAAGGAGTATCGTATTTTGAAAAAATTACTATGTACCATATTAAGCCTAACATTACTATTAACAGGCTGTACTATCGGAAACGGCAATATCCGTATTGGTGCTGCCGGAATTGGAGGTATGTACTATACGTTTGCCAATACATTAGCAGGCCTATGCACCAAAGAGGATACCGATTTCGAACTTGAAGTGAAAAAGACCGCAGGATCTGCCGCTAATCTGCGTCTCCTATCCAGCAATTACATCGAACTTGGTATTGCACAGGCAGATCTGATCGACGCGGCATATCAGGGCACCGGCGTTTTTACCGGCAAAAAATGCCAAAACTTCAAAGCAGTCGCAAGCCTGTATCCGGAAGCATGCCAAATTGTTGTGCGTAAGGATTCCGATATCGAAACCATTGATGATCTGCAAGGCAAAAAGGTCAGCGTTGGCGAGGAAGAATCCGGAAGTGAACTAAACGCCAGACAAATATTAGAAATGTCCGGACTGCCGGAAGATCTGATCAAGACGAAGCATTTAGATTATACCGATGCTGCCGACAAATTAGCAGCGGGAAAGATTGATGCATTTTTCTTCACCGCCGGGGCACAAACTACTGTTGTAGAAGAGTTGGCAAAGCACTGTGATATCCGATTGTTAAATTTGGACGATAAACTACGCGGCAAACTTACCACTGCCTATCCATTTTATTCCGATTATACCATTCCCGCCGGCACTTATACCGGGCAGGAAGAGGATATCCAGACTGTTTGTGTACAATCCATATTGGTCGCCAGTGATGCACTCGACAACGCCACCGTCAAAAAACTGACAAAAACAATCTTTGCCCATCAAAAAGGATTGCAATATGCTACGTCCGTTGACCTTCAGTTAAATGAGAGTTCTGCGATCAAAGGAGTCCCGATTCCTTTTCATCCAGGCGCTGCTGCCTATTATTCCGAACGAGGGATCAACGTGAAAACAGAATAAACCTCTAATGGATCTGAGATCCATTTTCAGAGGCAAGATAACTCCTTCAACACATTCTCATATTAGAATGCACATTTTTAGAAAGGCATTTATTTATTATGATAAAAATAGAACTTGATATGTATCAGACACTGGCGGTCGCCGTCTTAGTGCTGATGCTTGGTGCCTACCTCAAATCCAAAATATATTTCTTAGAAAAATTTTGTATTCCGGCACCTGTCATTGGCGGACTGTTATTCGCCATCTTTACCTGTATCTGTTATACCACCGGAGTGGCAGAATTTTCATTCGATGATATTTTGCGCGAAGTATGCATGGTATTTTTCTTTACTTCCGTAGGATTTCAGGCGAATCTCAAGGTGCTGCGCAGTGGCGGAAAATCGTTGATCCTATTCTTGTTTCTCGTCATTGCCTTGATCGTATCTCAAAATCTGCTTGCTGTTGGTATAGCTAAGCTGCTTGGCTTAAGCCCTCTGGTCGGTATGTGCACCGGTTCCATCCCGATGGTCGGCGGTCATGGTACCGCAGGCGCTTTCGGTCCTGTCTTAGAAGACTTTAACATCAAAGGAGCAACCACGATCTGTACCGCTGCAGCTACGTTTGGATTGATCTCCGGCAGTTTGGTCGGTGGGCCGCTTGGCAAACGATTGATCGAAAAACGCGGCTTATTAGATACTGCCATTCCGGAGGATGACACATTGTTGGTCGAAGATGAAAAGAAGCATGAACGACATACCAACATGTACGCCGCCGCGGTCTTTCAGCTCATCTTAGCCATCGGACTCGGCACCATTTTTTCTTGGTTACTGACGAAGACCGGCATGACGTTTCCAATATATATCGGAGCCATGATCGCTGCTGCGCTTTTTCGCAACATTGGCGAATATAGCGGTAAATTTACTATTCATATGGGTGAGATCAACGACTTGGGAGGAATCTCCTTGTCGCTGTTTTTGGGCATTGCCATGATCACCTTAAAGTTATGGCAGCTCGCATCCCTTGCACTTCCACTATTTATTCTTCTGGCGGTGCAGGTGCTTCTGATCTGCTGTTTTACCTACTTCCTACTATTTAATATCATGGGAAGAGACTATGATGCAGCGGTGCTGGTAGCCGGAACGTGTGGTTTTGGTATGGGTGCAACACCAAATGCAATGGCCAATATGCAGGCGATCTGCGAAAAATACACCACTTCGGTAAAAGCTTATCTGCTGATTCCGCTCGTCGGCAGTTTATTTGCAGATTTTATTAACAGTTTGGTCATCACATTTTTCATCAACCTAATTTAGGGATACTATCAAACATTGATACTTTGACGATTATTAGACATGCGCGGTGTCAAAACCGCAGAAAGAGAGGGAGCTATGTTTCATAAGAATCGAACCCGAAAGAAGGACAGCAAGCCAAAAGAAGCAGGCTATAAATTAACCTATGACAATCTAGCCATTCCAGAGGTACACACACACGAACAACCGGAGATCATGGATTCGACAGAGGAGCCGGGCGACGTCACTTATGACAGCGTTGCGATTCCGGAAGTTCATATCCGCAAAAAAGACACGAAACCTGCCGATCAGTAAATAACGATATTACTAAAACTTCCCATACCGGAAGTTATTGTCCAAACCACATATTGCTTATTATGTCAGTAAAACAATAGCTATTTTGCAACCGATAAAGTAAATTATCCTGCCATCAAAAAAACTAAGACAATTGCCGAAGAACGCAGAGTTTTTACGTGATTTCTTATTTTGTTAAGTCTCTGATGAATACATGCCTGAAGGA
>ENA-UOOD01003878-UOOD01003878.1-human-gut-metagenome-genome-assembly--contig:-CS67-NODE-3878-length-12050-cov-3.140892_pt1 | contig 12050 bp, 10 predicted proteins | sample MGYA00242464_ERZ724011 | MGnify/ENA metagenome assembly ERZ724011 | reverse complement strand
AATTCATCTCCCACCTTAGAGGTCGGAGTCTTCTTGCTGAAAGAGGATAAAATAACTGCCGCCGGAGTTGTAAGAAGTTAGAGGGTAATAGAAAGACTAAAAAGGAAGTTGGATACCGGTGAAGAAAAACCGTCATTCAGCTTTCTTTTTTTAGTTATTCAACACAAACTCCCTATGTTTCTTTTGCACTTGAAGAAAAATTTTACAAAGAAACAGGAATATTTGTCGATTGCGCACAAAAAAATATCGCTGAATTTGTGGTTAACCACAATTGAATACCACTGCTTATTGTTGGTATAATCACGTCAGAGGGGCAAGTTCTTAGTATTTAATGAACTTGTGTTACTGTTGACTATACAGAATGGTTAAATAAGAAGAATAATCACTCTGTATTCAATTCGCAGCGTCGAATGAAGAAACAGGAGGAAACCAATGAAAAAATGTAGAAAAGGAAAGAAAGGCGTCTGTGCCGTATTGACAGCATCCATGATCGCAATGCTTTTAAGCGGATGTGGAGGAGGGAACACAACAGGTGAAACCCAGGCAGCAGGCACGACAGCAACCGGAAGCACTGCAGAGAGCTGTATCACCATTGGCGTATCCGGCACCCCGGATCTGGATCCTGCGATTGCAGCTACAGGTTCCAGTCTGATCGCCGCTATCAACATGTATGATACTCTGGTACATCCCTCAGATACCGAAGAAGGCGTAACTGGAAGAGTTGCTGACAGCTGGGAAGTCAGCGATGATGGACTTGTTTATACCTTCAATCTGAAAAAAGGCATTAAATTCCATAATGGAGAAGAACTGAAAGCATCTGATGTTGTATACTCCATGGATCGCCTTCTTACCATCGGTGAAGGCTATGCCTACATTTTTTCCGATTTCGTAGACCCCGGAACTACAGTGGCCAAGGATGACTACACAGTAGAATTCCATCTGAAGCAGGCTTATGGTCCCTTCTTAAACGCATTGGTCCGTCTCTTTATTGTCAGCGAGAAGGAAGTTACCGAGAATACGGATGCTTCTGGTAGCTATGGAGAGCATGGCGATTACGGCAAGAACTACCTGGTAACTCATGACGCCGGATCTGGCGCTTACCAGGCCGTTGAACTGGTACAGCAGGATTATTTCTATGCTGAGAAGTATGATGACTGGTTCATGGGATGGGACAACGAATACGCACCCGAAGCATTCAAGCAGATGTCAATTACCTAAGCGACAACCGTTCGTACTATGGTAAATAACAAAGAACTGGATATCACCGACACCTGGCAGAGCATAGAGACTCTGAACGCGCTGAGTCAGATAGACGGTGTGTCCATCGCAGAATACAGCAATGGCCTGGAATACAATATGTATATGAACAACCAGGCAGCGCCTCTGGACGATATTAATGTAAGACGTGCCATTAACTGCCTGATCGATTATGATACGATCTGCAAAACCATTCTGGTGGATTCCACTCTGTCGGCAGGACCGACTCCCGCCGGTGTGACTGGCCATGTGGATACCGCACAATTCAAGTTTGATATTGAACAGGCGAAGACGTATCTGGCAGCATCCTCTTATGCGGATACCTACAAGGATTACCCGATTGAAATCGTAGTAAACTCCGATGTTGCCGACCTTGAGAAGATTGCGCTGATGGTACAGACGGCAGCTCAGCAGATTGGTATGACAATTACGATTTCCAAGGCACCCTGGGTATCTCTGATTGATAAGATGGGTTCCGTGGAGACGTCACCTCAGATTACGATCATCAACTCCGCACCGCCTTATGATGATGCCGGCGTATACCTGCAGAGCCGTTACTCCAACGCGACACAGGGAACCTGGGAGAATGGTGAATGGCTGTCGGATTCCACGATCAACGATATGATTGAAGACGCACTCGGAACCACGGATGTGGATGCCCGACTTCAGAAGTATGCGGATATTCAGAATTATATTGTGGATGAAGTTTGCCCCAGTGCATGGCTCTGTGATTTGACGGAGCGCTGTGCATACCAGAGCTCATATATCAAATGGCCGCTGATAGAGGAGGCGGATGGTGTTGGCCGGTGTGTTAACGGTTACAGCCAGGAATACTATAGGATGGAATACCATACCGAATTAAAGTAAAAGATAACGTTATCATATGCTCTTCATAGGCACGGAGGCGTCCTCTCTGCGACCTCCGTGCAACAAAAAGAGTATTGCAGAGAAAAAGAGGTGTTGAACTAAGTGGTTAAATACATAACAAAACGCCTGTTGATGGGAATTCTGGTTCTGCTGGGCACATCGATCCTGATTTTTACAATCGCCCGTGTAGTTCCCGGAGATGTAGCGACGATCGCACTGGGAAGCCGGGCAACGGAAGCGGCGAAGGAAGCACTGCGGCAGGAGATGAACCTGCATGATCCGCTTCCGCTCCAGTACATCAAATGGCTTGGAAATGTGCTTCAGGGTGATTTCGGCAATTCTTTTATCACAAAGCGAGCTGTCGTTATGGATATTGAGCAGTTCCTTCCCGCGACGCTGGAACTGGTTATCATCGCCGGAGTCTTTATAGTTATCGGAACTTTCGGACTGGGACTCCTGGCAGGCAAACATAAGAATACCTGGATTGACGGACTGATCCGTATCCTCTCTTATATCGGCGTAGCGCTTCCGGCTTTCGTTGTAGGAATTCTTCTGCTTCTTCTGTTCGGATACAAGCTGGAGGCAATTCCTGTGCTTGGACGATTAAGTTCTTCGCTGACTCCACCGACAAATATTACCGGATTTTATGTGCTGGACGCTCTGCTTACCGGACAATTTGCTGTAGCGTGGGACGCATTTTTACATCTGCTGCTTCCGGCCCTGGCGCTGGCGATTGGTCCGATTGTACAGGATGCGCGTGTGCTTCGTTCTTCCCTGGTAGATAACTCTACCAAAGAGTACATGGCAGTATCGACCGGTTACGGACTTCCTCCGAACCTGTTGGTTCGTAAATATCTGCTGAAGCCTTCCGCAACTTCAGCAATCACGATGATGGGCATGGACTTTGCCTCTCTTCTGGGAAATGCATTCCTGGTGGAGAAGATCTTTAACTGGCCCGGAATCTCACGGTATGGCATTAACGCCATGCTGAATAAGGATCTGAATGCGATCTGTGCAGTTGTAATGATTATTGGCGTTACGTTCTTTTTTGTAAATATGATCGTAGACATGATTGTAGCTGCGCTGGATCCCAGAATGAGAAAAGGAGGGAAAAAATGAGTACGAAAAAATCCTTTCTTTCTCCGTCAACGAAAGAAAATTTAAGAATCTACCGTTACAAATTCAGCAGAAATAAACTTTCGGTCTTCGGCCTGATTCTTGTCTGTGTTTCGATTTTCTTCGCAATCTTTGCAGAAGTAATCGTTCCGTATCCGGAGAGCATCGGCAGTTTCGTGGACTACGCGAATGCCAGTCTGCCGCCCAGTGCCGAGCACTGGTTCGGAACCGATCAAGTCGGGCGTGATGTTTTCTCCCGCGTGATCTTCAGCTTCCGCGGCGCACTGATCATGAGCCTTGTGGTTCTGGTGATTTCCGTTCCTGTGGGAACGATCCTTGGTCTGATTGCCGGTTACTATCACGGTACGAAGATCGATGCAGTTATCATGAGAATCTCCGATGTATTCCTTTCGGTACCGTCCCTGATCCTGGCACTCTGTATAGCTTCGATTCTGGAGCCGAATATGATGAACTCGATGCTGGCGGTAACAATCATGTGGTGGCCCTGGTATACCTGACTGGTATATGGCCAGGCTTCCTCTATTTCCGAAGAATATTTTGTGAAGAATGCGGAACTGATCGGAGCTTCCAAGGCGCATATTCTGTTTAAGGAAATTCTTCCGAACTGTCTGTCGCCGATTTTCACGAAGATGGCGTTGGATGTTGGCTGGGTTATCCTGATGGGTGCATCCTTAAGCTTCGTTGGCCTCGGCGAACAGCATCCGACTCCGGAGTTTGGACAGATGATCTCCGATGGCGCGTCTCTGATGCCAGATATCTGGTGGCTGACAATTTTCCCGGCTGCTGGTATTGCTTTCATGATTCTTGGATTTAACTTCCTGGGCGATGGTATTCGCGACATGTTTGATAAGGGAGGGCATTGATATGGCAGAAAAAATCCTGAATATCGAAGACCTTTCGATCTGGTATCGTACATACCGCGGTTATTCACAGGTTGTAGATCATATTCATCTGCATGTGGATAAAGGAGAGAAAATCGGCCTGGTCGGTGAATCCGGCTGCGGAAAAACAACAACCATGAAGACCGTCATGGGCGTCCTTGGAAAGGATCTAATTCATATACCGAACGGAACGATTGATTTTCGGGGCAAAAATGTGCTTACGATGAAGCAGTCAGATCTGCTGGACCTGAGAAGAAGCGGGGTCTCCATGATCTCCCAGTCTCCGATGTCTGCGCTGAATCCGGTATTCACGATCGGTCAGCAGTTGATGGATATTCTGAAATATTCCGGTAAATACAATCCCCGGGATAAGGAAGCCCTGAAGAACGCAGCGCATGAGGCATTAACCAGTGTCATGCTGTCCGATCCGGATCGTATTATGGCAAGCTATCCGCATCAGCTGTCCGGCGGTATGCGCCAGAGAGTCTGCATTGCCTCCGCTCTGATTACACCGAAGGATCTGCTGATTGCGGATGAACCCTGTACGGCGCTGGATGTAACGATCCAGGATCAGATTCATCACCTGCTCCGGGAGCTGGTGGAGGAGAAGAAGCGCTCTCTGATTATGATTACACACTCTCTTGGCGTGGCCAGAGAGCTGGTAGACCGGATCTATATTATGTACGGCGGTAATATCGTAGAGAGCTGCCGCACGGAAGATCTGTTCACCAGTCCTTCCCACCCGTATACACAGGGATTGCTATCCTGTGTGCCCCGGCTTTCGGGCGGCGGACTCTCCGCCGGTATCTACGGATACGTTCCGGATTATGTAAATCCGCCGAAGGGCTGCCGTTTCTGCCCTCGCTGTCCTTATGCGAAGAAGATCTGTGAGACAGAGAAGCCTCCGATGACCGAAATCGCGCCGGATCATACGGTTGCCTGCTTCCGTTTCGGCGGCGAAGAGCAGGAGAAAGGGGGAGAGGCATGAGCGAACAGAAAACTCAGGGGAAAGAGCTGCTGATAGCAAAGGGGCTGAAGCAGTATTTCCCGATCGGGAAAGATCGCTTTGTCCGTGCCGTTGACGGCGTGGATTTCAGCATCCGCGAGGGTGAGGTTATGGGTCTGGTCGGTGAATCCGGTTCCGGTAAGAGTACGATCGCCTATACCGTTATGGGAATGTACCGGCAGACGGATGGTGAGATCATTTTCAACGGAACCTCAATTACAAAGGATACGAAAGGGCGCAGCAAAGAGTTTCGAAGAGATGCGCAGATCGTATTCCAGGATCCAGGCTCTTCTCTGAACCCGTATCAGGATGTGCGCCAGATCCTCAGTCTTCCTTTGAAGGTGCACAATGTTGTGCCGAAGAGTGATATTGACGATAAGATTCGAGAAATTCTGCAAATGGTAGAACTTCCTCCGGATTTCATGTATAAGTCGCCGAACTCGATCGGCGGCGGAGAGCGTCAGCTGGTATCGATTGCCCGGGCGCTCTGCAGCAATCCGAAATTTATCATTCTGGATGAGCCGACATCTTCTCTGGATGTGTCCATTCAGGCGAAGATCCTGAATATGCTGATGAAGCTGCAGGAAGAGCAGAAGCTGACATATATGTTCATTACGCATGATATGGGTGTAATGAGAAATGTGTCCACGAAGATTGCGATCATGTATCTGGGAAAGATCTGCGAGATCGCGCCGACGAAGACTTTTTATGAGAAGCCACTTCATCCGTATACGCAGATGCTGCTCTCGGCAATTCCTGTCATATCTGCGGAAGAGGAAGCGCTGAAGCCGAAGAAGATCAAGTGTGAAGGCGAAATTCCTTCACCAGTTAATCTGCCGAGCGGCTGCAGTTTCCACACCAGATGTCCCTTCCGGCAGGAAATCTGCACGAAGGAGGATCCGGTGATGCAGGAAATGGAACCCGGACACTTTGTCCGCTGCCATCTCTGCCAGAAAAAATAAGTGAGTGATTTTCGCTTTGCCTTTGTTTGGAAGGTAGATCGGAATACGCAATAAAAACTATTGTCTGTAAGACAAAAGAATGGAGGTAACTATGTTAGAGTATGAAGTATTGGATGCCTGCCTGAAATTACTCCGTGACATGTTCATGCTTCAGCCCGGTGAGACGATCGCGATTACGACAGATACCATGTCGAATGATGAGATCGTAGAAGCAACCGCACAGGCGGCTGTCATCCTGGGTGCCAAGCCGCTGATCTTCAAGATCCCGGCTCCCGAAGGAGCCAAGGCTGGCGATAAGGACATGCCGATGAAAGCTCTGATCGACGGTATCAAGGCCTGTGATGCGTGGGTAGAGTTCAACTACAAGCTGATTTTCTACTCCACGGTTTATGATAAGATTACAGAAGATCCGAACAACCGCCCTCGCTATATGAATCAGAATGGTGTACATCCGGAGCTTCTGGTACGCAATATCGGCAAGGTGGATAACGTCCTGCTGAACAAGTTTATCCAGGGATTCTCTGATTATTGCGAAGCCGGTCATCATATGCGCTTTACAACGCCCGGTGGCACGGATCTGGAATGCGACAATGAACCTGGCCGTGATTATGTAACAGCAGATGGCTTTGTACGCAAGAATGATATCAAGATGTTCCCCGGTCAGATCAGTTGGTCGCCGAACTTTGAGAGCGTAAACGGCGTACTGGTCGTTGACGGAACGCTGTCCCCGCCTATCGGCGCACTGCAGGGACCGGTAAAATTCACGATTGAGAAGGGTTATATTAAGAAGATTGAAGGCGGAAGAGATGCCGATAATTTCCGTGCATGGCTGGAGAGCTTCAATGATCCGAATATGTTCCTGATGGCTCACAGCGGCCTGGGCTTCGGACCGATGGCTCAGCTGAACGGCGATATTGTAGAAGACGAGCGCGTATGGGGCTGCACCGAATGGGGCATCGGCAACGTAGGGCCTCAGCTGGTATCCGAGATGGAATCTGGTATTGCGGCGGCTTCTCATTCCGATGGTATCTGCCTGAATTGCAGCCTGTGGATTGACGGGGTGCAGGTTCTGGATGAGGGCAAGGTAGTTGGCCCGACGCCGGAATTCGTAGAACTGGCAAGACAGTTAGGACACTAGGCGATTCGATATCAGAGAAGAGGTGCAGGATGGACGTAAAGAAACTGCAAGAGAAAATCGCAGCGAAGCGGGAGCAGATGATCGCGGATATGATCGAGATGAGTTCGATTCCAGCGACCAATCCCCGAATGGGAGGTCCCGGAGAGTACGAGAGAATGCAGTGGATTATGCGCTGGTTTGATCAGCGAAATATCCCGTATGAGATATATGAAGTCCCGGATGACGCAGTAAAAGAAGGCGTTCGGCTCAATGTGATCGTTACCATACCGGGTACGAAGCTGCAGGATCGCTCGCTCTGGTTCATCAGCCATGTCGATACGGTAGGAACCGGCGATCTGGAGCTCTGGGATACCGATCCGCTGAAGCCGGTCGTAAAGGATGGAAGAATCTACGGACTGGGATGTGAAGATAACAGCCAGTCGGTGATTACGACCATGTATGCCTGCGAACTTCTTTTCTCAGAAGGAATCCGGATTGACCGGAATCTGCGATTCTACTATGCCGCGGATGAGGAGACCGGAAGCGAATACGGTATGAAAGCTCTTCTGGATAAAGGTCTGATTCAGCCGGAGGACGAGGCGATCGTTCCAGATGGAGGAAGTCACGATGGCGCATTTGTAGAGGTTGCGGAGAAATCTCAGGTATGGCTGAAATTTACGGTAAATGGAAAGACGGCACATGCCGCCATGCCACAGCTGGGAATCAACGCCTGTTATATTGGCATGAAATTTGGTGTAGAGCTGGAAGAAACTCTGAAGGCTGTCTACAGCGAAGAAGATCCCCTGTTCAACCCGCCGATGTCCACCTTTGAACTGACGCAGAAATTCGCGAATGTGGCAAGCCCGAATGTGCTGCCCGGTAAGGATATTTTCTGCATGGATATGCGAATCCTTCCGATGTATTCCGTGGATGAGGTGATGACATCGATTCATCGCCTGATGGAACGATATGAGAAGGACTTTCCTGGTATTCACATGGATGTCGAGTTCCTGACGAGAACCGATGCGCCGGAACCGACATCTCCGGAAAGCAAAGTCGCCAGATCTCTGGTAGAAGCCATCTCCGAAACCGGAACAAAGGCGTATTCGGGAGGCATCGGAGGCGGTACTTGCGGAGCGATCCTTCGCGCGAGAAAGATTCCGGCTGTTGTATGGGCGACGCTGGATGATACTTGCCATTCTCCGAATGAATATGTCATTATTGACAACATGATCCGGGACACGCAGATTTACTTGTCGGTTCTCGATAAGTATAACGGAGCATAAGCAAAATCAGGCTGGGTTCCGAACGATTATAATCAGGATGCTTCGCATCCACAGATACAGGAGGTACACGGATGTACGAATTTGAATTGACGAATGCATGCTATAAGCTGCTTCACGATATGTTCGACCTGAAACCGGGTGAATCCATTGCGATCACCTGCGATACTGAATCCAACATGGAAGTGGTTGACGCAACGGCGAAAGCCGCGTTCGCTCTGGGAGCGAAACCGCTGGTTCTGAAAATGCCCGCGCCCAGAGACTGTGGCAAGGCTGGTGACGCCGATATGCCGATCGAGCCTCTGGTTAAGGCGATCAAGGGCTGCGATGCCTGGGTGGAATATAACAATAAGTGGATTTTCTATTCCACTGCTTATGATAAGATTGTGGAAGATCCGGAAGACCGTCCCCGCTACATGAACCTGTGCGGTGTAAATCCGGAGCTGATGGTAAGAAACATCGGAAAAGTGGACAACAACCTGCTCACGAAATTCATTATGGCAGTATCCGATTTCTGTGAAGCCGGCAAGCACTTCGTAATTACTTCACCGGCTGGTATGCATCTGGAATGCGATAATGAACCCGGAAGAGAGTACGTTACCGCGGACGGTCATGTGCGTAAGGGCGAGATTAAGATGTTCCCTGGCCAGATCAGCTGGTCCCCGAACTTTGACAGCATCAACGGAACGATTGTTGTTGATGGAACGATTTCTCCGCCTCTGGGTGCAGTGAAGAATCCGATTACTTTCACGATTGAGAAGGGGTACATCACGAAGATTGAAGGTGCAGGTACGGATGCGAATGAGTATGCTGCCTGGATGAAATCCTTCGAAGATAAGCAGATCTATCTTGTAGCGCATGGTAGCTTTGGTTTTGGTCCAAATGCGAAACTGAATGGCGATATCGTAGAGGACGAGCGTGTATGGGGCTGCACCGAATGGGGCTTCGGCAATGTAGGACCTCAGCTGGTGTCTGATATCCCCGGCGGAATCCCCGCTCCGACACATTCGGACGGTATCTGCCTGAACTGCAGCGTATGGGTGGACGGTGTTCAGATCCTGGATGAAGGTAGGATTGTAGGCCCTACGCCGGAAGTTGTAGAAATGGCTCGTCAGCTGGGACATTAGGATCAGGAAAAATGTGAAAGGAATCCGGAAGGGTTCCGGCGGAATTATGATTCAGAAAAATGCAGGAGGGTGCCTCTTCGGAGGTGCCCCCCCTTTTTTGTACTTGTTTTCAGGGAAGTAAAGTGATACTATGATGTGAAATACATTCGGAAGTATACAAGGTATTTTCAGAATAAGCAGAAGGAAAAGAAAGGAAGGCAATTGTATGCTCAGAGTCATTGATTTGCTGCGTCTGCCGTCATTGAGTGAGGCTTATGTTGCAGCGGGAGGAAAAGGCATTTTCAATGTGATTCATAAATTTGAGGTACTGGAAGAAACATATCCGTCTGTGGTTCGGTTCCTGACGGAGCATACGGTATACCTGACAAATTTCTGGAGTCTTGCCGAAGATAAGGAAAGCCGGATTCGTCTGATTGAGGAGATGATTTCGCATCACTGTGCCGGAATCGGAATTATGCCTGGTGTTCATCTGAATAATGTCATTGATCCTGAAATTCTCCAGTTGGCGAACGAGAAGAGTTTTCCGATCATCTATATTCCGGAGTCTGTTCGCTGGGGGCATCTGATTTCGGAGTATAGTATTGTCTCCAGCCGAAATGTGGACGATTTCGAGAATAACTGGATGAAGCCGGTTCTCGACCTGTTCACCGGATTTCATGTCAAAGAAGACCCGAATGTCTTTTGCCGGAAGCTAGGGGAAATGCTGAATCTTCCTATTATAATTGCGTCGGTAACGGTTTACAGCTATGGGGCGGAGGGAATTAACGTAGCGCTGCTCATTTCCAAGATCCAGAAAATCCTGCAGAGCGGACGCGAGACGGTGCAGTCGCCGATGATGGTGCGTGTGGACAACAGCCGTGTTGCCGTTGTCTATCTGGGGAAAAGCAGTATCATAGCCTGCTGTGTGGCGCATATGGAGATGCGGGATAATGCGCTGCAGCTCTATCATCAGGTTGCCCCGTTCGCAGTGTGCGAGCTGGATCGGATTACGGGAAAGGTCTATCCGACAAGAGAAAAAGTGAATCTGCGTTTTTACGCGAACAAGCGGATGTATATCGCGTTCCTGATGGGAGAGAATTACCGGAAATGTGAGAACCAGAGAAGTCGAAATTACATTGTGTACGAAAGCAGCAGTTACCAAAAATACTGCATTCTTCTGATTCCGGAGAAAGAAGAGAAGAACTTCTCTATTTATGAAGCCTACTGTGAAATCTTTCATATGGTAGAGCCGGAGCTGTTCGTGTTCTCCCAGAGCAAATATAATCAGAGGCAGGTGCTGCAGGAGGTCGGTCATATGAAGGATCTGCTGCATTCTCTCCTCTATTTAAAAGGAATATACAGCATGGATGAACTTCCTCTGATTTATATTATGTCAAATATGCCCTATGAGTATGATGCCCGGCTTTTCTCTGCAAAGACAACCGCGGAAATGTCGGTTGCTGATGCGGTCCTTTTTCTGCATACACTGCGTCTGTATCTGGTTCTTCGCAATATCACGGATGTCTCGAAGCTCATGGGAATTCATGTAAATTCAGTGAAGTACCGTCTCACGAAAGCGCTGCAGTATATGGAAATCGACGAAGACATCCCGCTCAATGAGCTGCCGTTCGTACAGCTTTTGGTGATATTGGAGCATTTTATAGCGGATAATAAGTGAAGAAGAGTTAGAACGGATAGATTTACAGAGGAAGAAGTCAATCATCTGATCCGCCTGCATTTTGCCAGACAGACGGAGACTCTGGCGGAAGCGCTGAAGAGGCTGGAGAAGCTCCGTGTTTTTTATAGATGCCCCTTTCGAAGGGCTTCGCTGCTGCGCAGCTTTCGCCCTTCTCCCCCATTCGGAATCCGCTCATTTTTCTGTGAAAAATGGCTTCTTCCTCATGTGGGGGCGGGCCTCAAACTCCGCGCTCTTTTCGTGCAAGCACAAAGAGCGCGGAAGTTTTTGACCCTGGGGCATCAACTCATTTCATAATAATGCGCATAGATTCCGCCGAGGGCAAGCAATTCTTCATGTTTTCCGCGTTCAGCGATCTGATTATTGGCCACGACGAGAATCTCATCCGAGTTGCGGATCGTGGAGAGACGATGCGCGATCGTGATGGTGGTGCGGTTTGCAGCCAGCTCCTCCAGACTCTTCTGAATCCAACGCTCACTCTCATTGTCCAGCGCGCTGGTGGCCTCATCAAGAATCAGGACCGGCGGGTTTTTCAGGAAGACGCGCGCAATTGAGATCCGCTGCTTCTGTCCACCGGACAGCCGGGTTCCGCGCTCTCCGACGAAGCTGTCATATCCATCTGGAAGAGATTCGATAAAGTCATGGATATTTGCCTTCTTCGCCGCTTCCACGATCTCTTCCATGGTTGCAGAGGGCTTGCCGTAGGCGATATTCTCCCGGATGGTTCCGCAGAAGAGG
>ENA-UOOD01003876-UOOD01003876.1-human-gut-metagenome-genome-assembly--contig:-CS67-NODE-3876-length-12052-cov-4.645911_pt1 | contig 12052 bp, 7 predicted proteins | sample MGYA00242464_ERZ724011 | MGnify/ENA metagenome assembly ERZ724011 | reverse complement strand
CCGCGCCCGCCGCGCGCACGGCCTCGGCGTCCGCCGCGATCTGGGCCTCGTCCAGGAGGCGGACGGCCCACGGCTGCGGCAGGGGAATGCCGTTGGTGCCGTAGGTGTAGTTGAGCACGGCGATGCGGTGTCCCTCCCGCTCAAGGATGGGCAGGGTGTCAAAGGCCTCCTGGCTGTCGTACATCCCCGTGACGAGCATCTCGGGATGGGAGGAGCGCCAGTACGCGAGCGCGGACTCGATGCCGGTCATGCCCTTGTCGAGCGCATGATTACTCGCACTGAGGGAGACGTCAAAGCCTACCGCCACCTCCGCGTCCCCAAACTCCTGGGGACTGTTGAAGGCCGGATAGCCCGAGAAGCCCAGCGCCTCGCCGCCCAGAACGGTCTCCTGCCCCACGATTGCGAGGCTGGCGGCGCTGACGTCATCTGCGACCTGCGCAAAGATGTGGTCGTAGTTGCGCGTGCCGTCCGCGCGCACGCCGCTCTGCCACACGCCCGTATGCACGAGGACGTCACCGACCATGAGCAGGGAGAGCTCGTCGGGCTCGGGGGCGACCTCGTCGTAGACGGTGGCCCGCTCCTCGAGCTCAGGAGGCGCAGGGGAATCGTCCCCAGAGAGGCTCGCGCATCCGGCCAAGAAGACCGACGCACCGGAGAGTGCGGCAGAAAGAAACGCTCGACGCGAGAGCGAGCGCGGGCGTTCGTTCTGGTTCTGGGACTCGCGAGTCATCTTGGCTCCTCAGGTCGCGACTTCCCATCAGTATACGTATGGTTTGGGTTCAGCCCGACCCTCCCCCATCGCGGTTTGGGTTCGCATTGAGGCCGACTACGTCCGCATAAAGAACCTAACAAGCTTGCTACCTGCTGTTTTGCGAGAAGAACGTTCTTCTCGCCACGCAATGTGAACCCAAACCTCCGAGGGGAGAAGCCGAAGAGGCGACGCTCGACGGCGGGGGTGCCCCTGCGACCGACAGGACAAACCTCACAGGCGGCCTCCCCAAAAGCAATACGGCGAAAACGTTCGCCTTGCCTTGTGAGGGGACAGCCGCCCGTGAGGTTGCGACTCTACGACGATCGTGACGTCAGAAAGCTACAGCACGACAGTCATCATCTCGTCTCCGTGGACGACCGTACGAGCCTCGGAGCACGCCAGGCGCTGCATCGCGTCAGGGTTGGTCACAATGACCGGCGTGTCCAGGCAGACATCACGAGCATCCAGGAAGGCACGATCGAGCTTCATGAGCGGCTGGCCGGCGTGAACCAAGTCACCCTGCGCAACGAGCGCGGTGAAGCCCTCGCCCTTGAGCTCGACGGTATCCACGCCAATGTGAATCAGCAGCTCGATACCCTCAGGAGTCGTAATGCCGAGTGCGTGCTTGGTATCAAAGAGCATCGACAGCGTACCGTCACAGGGCGAGAAGATCGTGTCGCCGGAGGGAACCACGGCCATGCCCGGGCCCATGGCACCGCTTGCGAAGACCTGATCGTGCACCGCGGAGAGCTCGACGAGCTGACCGTTGGCGGGGGCGACGAGTGTGACCTCGACACCCTTATCCACCACGGGCGCGGCAACGGGCTCGTCAGCGGGAGCAGGCTTGTCCTCGCCCACCGGCGCGAGCTCGGGCGCCATCTCAGGATCGCGGCCCGCCCAGAAGTAGGTGATGAGCACCCCCGCCACAAGGGACACGGCCATACCGATGAGGCACAGGGGCATGGGGCCGTAGCAGAGCGTGGCAACCGAGATAATGTTGTGGAAGACGTAGGAGTTCATCGTCGACCCAAAGAGCGCATTGACGGCGCCGCCGAGGCCGCCCGCAATCGCAACCGCAACCATCAGACGCTTGTAGTTCATGATGATGCCGTAGAGAATCGGCTCGGTCACGCCGGCGAAGAACCCGGTGAGCAGAGTGGGACCAGCAACGTCGCGCATCTTTGAGCCGCGCTTAGCAACGAGGAACGTACCCAGCGCGATGCCAATCTGCGCCCACACGGCGCACACGCACACGCCCTCAATCACATCGCCACCGTACATCTCGAGGTTCTGCAGGGTGATGGGAGTAAAGCCCCAGTGCAGGCCGAGCATGGTGAGATAGGGGTACACCGCACCCAGCACCAGACCTGCAACAAGCGAGCTCGTGTCGAAGAGCCACTGGACCCCGGCGGCAATCATGGTGCCGATATTGTTGCCCCACGGCCCGAAGAGCAGCGCCGTAAACGGAACCATGACCATGAGGCAGATCATCGGAGCGAGGAAGAGCTGCAGGTCCTTGTTCACGACCTTGCGGACCGCCCTGTCAAGGAAGCTGTAGATGATGGCGGCGATGAAAATCGGGAAGATTGTGGACCCGTAGGACACTGCCTGCAGGGGGATTCCCAGGAAGTCCGTGCCTTCCGCACCCACGAGACCGGTGAAGTTGGGCTCGAGCAGGGCTGCGCCGATCGCCGCACCCACGAAGGGGTTGGCGCCAAGCTGGTTGGAGACCGTATAGCCCAAAAGCACCGGGAAGAAGTAGAAGCATGCGTTGCCCGCAGCGGAGAGCACCAGATAGGTGGAGCTGGTATCGGAGAGGACGCCAAAGGTCACAAGCAGCGTGAGCAGAGCCTTGACCATACCCGATCCCGCCATCACGGGGATGAGGGGCGAGAAGGACCCGCTGATGAGCTTGAGCGCCACATCGAGGGGCTTTTGCTTCTTCTTGGCCCCGTCCTCAGGCTCCGCGCCCTTGTCGTCGGCTGACATGCCCGCGGCATCGAGGACCGCAAGGTAGTAGTCGTGCACCGCGGCGCCGATCACCACCTGGAACTGTCCACCGCTCACGATGACCTTAAGGACGTAGGGCAGCTTCTCGATGGCCCCCTTGTCAGCACGTCCGTCGTCCACGAGCTCGAAGCGCAGCCGCGTGGCGCAGTGGACGATCGAGCTCACGTTCTCGCGCCCTCCCACGAGCGCGAGGAGCTCCTTGCCTTCTTTCTCGTACTTCATGCTCTCTCCTTTCTCGGGGACCGGAACCTAGAGTTCCTCCCCGTTTGTCTCGATGACGTGGCGATACCAGCCGAAGCTCTTCTTGCGGAAGCGCTGACCCGTGCCGGTCCCATCGTCGTTTTTGTCCACGTAGATGAAGCCGTAGCGCTTGGCATACTCGCCAGTGGTAAAGCTCACCGGGTCGATGCAGCCCCACACCGTGTATCCGATGAGGTCCACGCCGTCCTTCTCGACCGCGGTCTCAAACTGCTCGATGTGCGCGCGCAGGAAGTCAATGCGCTCCTGGTCGTCAACGGTGTCGCGCTCGTTCAGAGTCTCAACGATGCCGATGCCGTTCTCGACGATAAACTGGGGTAGGCCATAGCGTTCGTCAAAGGCCTTGAGGATGTAGCGAAGGCCGCGCGGGTCAATCTGCCAACCCCAGGCATTTGCCGCGAGATGCGGGTTGTCCACCATATGCGGATCGGAGTAAGCGGTGGACTCGGAGATGTCCGTGGTGGCAGCATGGTCGACCACGTTGCTCATGTAGTAGGAGAAGCCGATGTAGTCCACCGTTCCCGCCGCAAGAGCGGCGCAGTCGGCATCGGTGATGTCGAGCGGCGCGGAGAGCCCCTCCCACATGCGGGCGGCATAGTGCGGGTAGGCGCCGCGGCACATGACGTCGGTGAAGTAGTAGGTGGAGTGCATCGCATCGGCGGCGAGAAGGACGTCATCCGGGTGGCAGCTGAAGGGGTAGATCACGTCGGCAGCCACCATGCAGCCCACCTTGAGGCGCGGGTCAATCTGGTGCGCGGCCGCCACGGCACGAGCCGACGCCACGAACTGATAATGCGCCGCCTGGAACATGGCGCGGCGCGGATCCGCCTGCTGCGAGTAGCGCACGCCCGAGTTGGTCCAGCCGTAGATGTCGTTGTCGGTGTTGTACTGGTTGTTGATCTCGTTGAAGGTCATCCAGTAGCGCACGCGATCGTGATAGCGCTCGAAGCAGACGCGAGCAAAGCGCACGAAGAGGTCGATGAGAGCGCGATTGGCCCAGCCGCCGTACTTCTCGACCAGCGCGAGCGGCATCTCAAAGTGGCTGAGCGTCACCACCGGCTCGATACCGTGCGCGACCAGGCAGTCGAAGAGCTCATCGTAGAAGGCAAGGCCCTCCTCGTTGGGCTCCGGGTCATCCCCGTTGGGGAAGACGCGCGCCCACGCGATGGAGGTGCGCAGACACTTGAAGCCCATCTCGGCGAAGAGCTCGACGTCCTCGCGGAAGGTGTGGTAGAAGTCGATGCCCTCGTGGTTTGGGTAGCGCTCCCCCGGCAGCACCCCCTCGGTGATGCGTCGTGGCACGCCATTGGCCCCGGCGGTCATGACATCAGCCACCGAGAGCCCCTTGCCCCCCTCGCGGTAGGCGCCCTCGACCTGATGGGCCGCAAGCGCGCCTCCCCAGAGGAAGTCCTGTTGCAACATATGCTCCTCCTTGCTGATAGATTCCGGCAAGAAGGAGCATATCGTGGCTTTTACCTGCGAAAACTCAGGAGCGAAAAGAATGGCGCATTGTTACGGCCAACGTGGCGCGCGCGACGGGCGCCGTCGTAACGTTGCGCCCGGCGATGCCGTTCGACGCCACCAGATTCCCGTTCACCGCGAGCGGTCGAGCTGTCCGTAGTAGAGGTGGTCGTACGCCCGGTTGAGCCTCTTCACGCTGTCGTAGTCCTTCGAGAAGGCCATGACAAAGAGCGCGTCAAAGAGGTACTTTGCGGCGCTCGAGAAGACGACGTCACCGAACTTCTCGAACTGCGGGTAGTAGAAGCCTTCGAGGACCTGGTCGCAGGAGCGGGCGAGGGGCGAGGTCACATTCGCCGTGAGCGCCACCGTGGGAACGCCGCGCTCGCGCAAGTGCTCGGCGGAAATGCGGATGGCACGGTCCGTGCCCGATTTGCTGATGAGGAAGACCAGGTGGTCGCGCGGGAGCTCCCATGAGGCATAGATCATCTGGTCGAGGTCGGCGTAGACCGTGGAGACGCGACCCGCGAGCACAAAGTTGTGGGAGGCGTAGCGCGCGACCGTTGCGTTGACGTCGCGCGCGAAGAAGTCCACGTAGGATGACGCGACGATGCGCGTGGCGATGGCATCGAGCACCTCAGGGGACGCCTTGCGCTTGGTCTCCTCGATGACCTGCGCCTCAAGGACGGCGAGCTTGTTGAGGGCGTTCACGGCCGGCTCGTCCCGCACGATTATGGTGCTCGCCAAGTCGAGGCTCTTGAGCTCGGAGACGATGTTGACCTTGAACTCGTTGTAGTTCTCGAAGCCGAGCTTCTTGCAGAAGCGCAGCACGGCCGTGGGCGAGGTGATCGTGCGGCGGGCGAGCTCGCGGGAGGAGAGGCGCGTCGCCTCCTCGGGGTGGTCAAGCACGTAGCGGGCGATGGCGCGCTCGTTCTCGGTCAGGTGCTCCGAGGTGCGCAGCGTCTCGAGCGTCTGCATGGGACCTCCCGCGACTCGACGTTCTTCTCGGCTCTAGGATAGCGCGGGCAAGAAGGGCGCGCCGCCGTGGCCCCTTAGAACTCCGCGTTGCCCACGGTGCGCGGGTGCGGGATGACGTCACGGATGTTGTCCACGCCGGTGAGGTACATCACCATGCGCTCGAAGCCCAGGCCAAAGCCCGCGTGCTCGCAGCCGCCGTAGCGGCGCAGGTCGAGGTAGTACTTGTACTGCTCGGGCTCCATGCCCAGCTCCGCGATGCGGCGCTCAAGCACGTCCAGGCGCTCCTCGCGCTGCGAGCCGCCCACGATCTCGCCGATGCCCGGCACCAGGCAGTCCACGGCGGCCACGGTCTTGCCGTCGTCGTTGAGGCGCATGTAGAAGGCCTTGATGGCGGCCGGATAGTCGGTCACGAAGGTCGGACGGCGGAAGTGCTCCTCGGTGAGGTAGCGCTCGTGCTCGGTCTGCAGGTCGCAGCCCCACTCCACGGGGTACTCGAAGACGTGGCCGGAGGCGGCAGCCTGCTGCAGGATCTCGATTGCCTCGGTATAGGTGACGTGCGCAAAGTCCGAGGTGGCAACGTGGGTGAGGCGCTCGATCAGGCCCTTGTCCACGAACTTGTTGAAGAACTCCATCTCGTCCGGGCACGCGTCCATCACGTAGTTGATCACGTACTTGAGCATGTCCTCCACGCACGCCATATCGCCGGCGAGGTCGCAAAAGGCCATCTCGGGCTCCACCATCCAGAACTCGGCGGCGTGGCGACGCGTGTTGGAGTTCTCGGCGCGGAACGTGGGGCCGAAGGTGTAGACGTCGCCAAAGGCGAGCGCGAAGTTCTCGGCCTGGAGCTGGCCGGAGACCGTGAGGTTGGCGGCGTGGCCGAAGAAGTCCTGCGACCAGTCGATGGCGCCGGACTCGGTGCGGGGTGGGTTCTCCACGTCGAGCGTGGTCACGCGGAACATCTCGCCGGCGCCCTCGGCGTCGGAGGTGGTGATGATCGGCGTGTTCACGTAGACGAAGCCGCGCTCCTGGAAGAAGCGGTGGATGGCATAGGCGGCCACGGAGCGCACGCGGAAGACCGCGCGGAAGAGGTTGGTGCGGCTGCGGAGGTGCTGCTGGGTGCGCAGGAACTCGCGGGTCTGGCGCTTCTTCTGCATCGGGTAGTCCGGGGCGGAGGCGCCGGCCACCACGATCTTCTCGGCCTGGAGCTCAAAGGGCTGCGGGCGGTCCGGCGTGAGCGCGAGCGTGCCCGTGACCACGAGCGCCGAACCCACACCCGTGGCCGCGATCTCGTCGTAGTTGGCGAGCCTCTCGCGGTTCATGACGACCTGCAGGTCCTTGAAGCAGGAGCCGTCGTTGAGCATGACAAAGCCAAAGTTCTTCATGTCGCGGACCGAGCGAACCCAGCCGGCCACGGTGACGGTGCTGCCGCCGAGCTCGTCCATGTCGGCAAAGAGCTGAGAGATGTGGGTGCGTTCCACGGGCGTTCCTCCGAGGTTCTTCTCGCCTGTTTTCCAGCCCCTAACTCTAGCGCATCGGGGGGACGCAGTCTCGGCTAGAATCAGGGCAGAGACAAGAACGACCGCCCCCGGAAGGAGCACACATGGAAGCCTACAAGCGCGAGTTCATCGACTTCATGGTCGAGGCCAACGTCCTGAAGTTCGGCGACTTCACCCTCAAGAGCGGTCGCAAGTCCCCGTTCTTCATGAACGCCGGCGCCTACGTGACCGGCTCCCAGCTCAAGCGCCTGGGCGAGTACTATGCGCACGCCATCAACGACAACTTTGGCCTGGACTTTGACGTGCTCTTTGGGCCGGCGTACAAGGGCATCCCACTGGCCGTGACCACCGCAATCGCCCTGCACGACCTCTACGGCAAGGAGGTCCGCTACTGCTCCGACCGCAAGGAGGAGAAGGACCATGGCGCCGACAAGGGCGGCCTGCTCGGCACCAAGCTCGCCGACGGCGACCGCGTGGTCATGATCGAGGACGTGACCACCTCCGGCAAGTCCATCGACGAGACCTATCCCAAGGTCACGGGTGCCGCTGACGTGGAAATCAAGGGCCTCATCGTCTCCCTCAACCGCATGGAGGTCGGCAAGGGCGGCGTCGTGACCGCCCAGCAGGAGATCCAGGAGCGCTACGGCTTCCCCGTGGCGAGCATCGTGAGCATGGCCGAGGTCGTCGAGGCGCTCGACGGCACCGTGATCACGCCGGAGCTGCGCGCCGCGATCGACGCCTACTACGAGCAGTACGGCGTCAAGTAGCCGAGAAGGACAAGCGCGCGTTATTCCCGATTTATGGTAAGCCCCCTACCTGCTGTTTTTCTCGTCACAGCGGGTAGGGGGCTCGTCTTATGCGACCATAAAACCCGAGAAGCGCGCGGGTCGCGCCCTGTGCTACTCCGTCGCGGCCATCTCCGTGGGCCAGACGGCGCCCTCGGGCAGGGCGGCGTCCCCGGACGCCACGTCCTTAGGGATGCGACTGTCCATGGCCATGAGCTCGTTGATCGTCACGAACTCGTAGCCCTGGTCCTTGAGCGTCTGCAGGATCTTGGGCAGGGCCTCGACGTCCTGGTCGCGGTTGCCGCCGCCGTCGTGCATGAGGACGATGGCCCCCGAGTACGCGCCGTTCGTGCAGTTGGAGACGATGGCGTCGGCACCGGGGAGGCGCCAGTCCTCGCTGTCGAGGTTCCAGATCACGGACGCCGAGAGGGTCCCGCCCGAGGCGAGCCACGTGTCGTTGTTGAAGTCGCCATAGGGCGGTCGCAGCACAGTCGTGGCGGGGGCGCCGCCCGCCTCGATGGCGGAGAACGCGTCTGTGATCTCCGCCTGGAGCGTCCCGGCGTCGAGCGTGGTCAGCTGCTGGTGGTTCTGCGTGTGCGAGGCGACCTGCGAGCCCTGGTCCTCGATCGCCTTCACGAGGCCGGGGTTCGCCGCCGCGGCGCTGCCCAGGCAGAAGAACGTGGCACGCGCTCCGTACTCGCTGAGGATGTCGAGGTAGCGCTGCGTATACGAGCTGGGGCCGTCATCAAAGGTGAGCGCGATGACCTTGGATCCGTCATCGGGCTTGGGGTTGACGCTCTCGATCACCATGTTCTGGGCGGGCTCGATCACCTCCTTGAGCACGGCCTCGCCGGACACGTCGCCAACGCTGTAGACGGCCTTGCCGGGAATGCCCCACTGGGCGACGTAGGTGATTGCGCCGACCCGCTCGTACGGCTCGAGCTTGGGGGCGAGCTCGCGCTCCTCCTCGTGGGACTTCTCGGTGACGTCCGCGCCGTCGGAGAAGGCGACCTCCTCGTTGCCCTTTGCGCGGAACTCGTCGAGCTGGCGCTCGTCCAGCTCGCTCCCGTTGACGGTCGCCTGGAAGGGGCGGCCCGCGCCCTCGGTGATGACGTTGCCGCCAACCGAGACCAAGTCGCCCGGCGCCACCTTGACCCCCTCCGAGGCGACGATCTCGGCGAGGGTCGCATCGGCGCGCACCTGGGTGAGCATACCGTTGACCTTCACGCTGACCGTCCTGTTGAGCCAGAGCCACGCGCCGCCGCCCACGACGGCGATAAGGACGAGAAACGCGACGATGGTGAACGCGCGGGAGCCCCGGGACGCCCTGCGGCGCTTGGGACGGCTGCGCGGCGTCGGGCGCTTGGTCGGCGTTGCGGAGGCGCGGCCCGAGCGGTCGCTCGATGGCCTGCGGGGGCTGGTGCTGCTCGTGTTCATACGCTCCATCCGTGAGACGAGAGTGATTAGGTAACGTTTGTCTCCGCCGATGGGATAGCGGGAGAGCCTCAGGGTATCAGTTTGGCCTCTTCAGCGGCGTGACGCTCTTGTCACTCAACCGCCTTTTACGCTTGCTCACACTCTCGTCACAAGCTCGGAAGCGGGCTTTCTGCTGAAGTGGTGCTCCGCAGGCGAGGCGTCGTCGGCGGGATAGCCGATCGGAAAGAGGGCAACGAGGTCGTAGCCCTCGGTCTCCGGGAAGGCCTCGTGCACGGCCGGCGCGTCGAAGTGGCCGACCCAGGTGGTCCCCAGGCCGAGGTCGTGGGCGGCGAGCATGATGTGGGCGCCCACGATGGAGGCGTCCACGTCCGCAAAGTTGCGGCCGTCGTACTTGCGGACCCACGCCTCGTCCGCACGGGCGCCGAGCATGAGAATCACGCGCGCGCCAAACGAGAAGCGCGTGAGGCCGGAGAGTCGCTCGACCGCCTCGGGGCTCTCAACGACCCAGAGGTGCCAGGGCTGCTTGTTGACCGCCGTGGGCGCGGCGACGGCGGCGTCTACGAGCGCCTTGATCTTCTCGGCCTCGACGGGTCTGTCGGAGAAGGCGCGAACAGAGTAGCGGTCGTGCGCAAGCTGCAGGAAATCGGTCATGGCTCCTCCTTCTTTGGCATGTCCCGAGTATAGCCGCACCGCGCTAGAATGGATGCCCGCACGAGAGGAGACGCATGAGCGCAGCACCCGCACCAGAGACCGTCGACGAGGGCCCCAACGCGCCCGGATCGCTGGGACGCCTCATCCCCTGGCCGGACGGGGAGACCTACCCCAACATCCCCGCCGAGGAGGCGCTCGACCTCTTTCTGGGCTGGGCGGAGTCGCGCGGCATCGAGCTCTGGCCGCACCAGGAGGAGGCGCTGCTGTCCCTGGCTGCGGGCGACCACCTGATCCTGGGCACCCCCACGGGCTCCGGCAAGTCGATGGTGGCGCTGGGCATGTGCTTCATGAGCGTGTGCACGGACCGGCGCGCCTACTACACCGCACCCATCAAGGCGCTGGTGAGCGAGAAGTTCTTTGACCTCGTGGACCTCTTTGGCCGTGAGAACGTGGGCATGATCACCGGAGACGCGTCCATCAACGCCGGCGCACCGATCATCTGCTGCACGGCAGAGATCCTGGCCAACCAGGCGCTGCGCGAGGGCGAGAAATGCGACGTGGGCTGCGTCGCCATGGACGAGTTCCACTTCTACGCGGATCCCGACCGCGGCTGGGCCTGGCAGGTGCCGCTGCTCACGCTGCCGCACGCGCAGTTTCTGCTCATGAGCGCCACGCTGGGCGACACCTCGGCCATCGCCGAGGCGCTCTCGGAGCACACGGGCGGGCGCACCGTGGACACGATCGCGGACGCCCCGCGACCGGTGCCGCTCTCCTACGAGTTTGTGGACACGGCGCTCGAGGGAACGGTCGAGCTCGCGCTGCGCGCCGGGGAGGCGCCGCTCTACATCGTGCACTTTGCGCAGGACGCCGCCCTCGCCAGCGCGCAGAGCCTGGCCAGCTACGGCGTCTCCACCAAGGAGCAGCGCGAGGCCATCAAGGACGCCATCAAGGGCACGCGCTTCACCACCACCTTTGGCAAGACGCTCCAGCGCCTGCTGGGCTGTGGCGTAGGCGTGCACCACGCGGGCATGCTGCCGCGCTACCGTCTACTGGTGGAGAAGCTCGCGCAGCAGGGCCTGCTGCCGGTCATCTGCGGCACGGACACGCTCGGCGTGGGCATCAACGTGCCGATTCACACCGTGGTGCTCACCGCGCTCTCCAAGTTTGACGGACGGCGCATGCGCCACCTCAACGCCCGCGAGTTTCACCAGATCGTGGGCCGCGCGGGGCGTGCCGGCTTTGACACCGAGGGCCATGTCATCGCCGAGGCCACCGAGTACGACATCGAAAACGCCCGCGCGCTCGCCAAGGCGGGCGGCGACCCCAAGAAGGCGCGCAAGATCAAGACCAAGAAGCCGCCCGAGGGGTTTGTGGGCTGGAACAAGCAGACCTTCGAGCGACTGGTCGCCGCCGTGCCGGAGCCGCTGCGCCCGCGGATGAAGGTCACGCACTCGATGGTGCTCGCCGAGGTCGAGCAGGGCGGCGACGCCTGGGCGCGCGTGCATCGTCTCGTGGAGGAGTCCGCGCAGCCCGCCGAGGAGAAGGCCGCCCTCGCCACGCGCGCGGACGAGATCTTTGCCACGCTGCTCGACGCCGGCGTGGTCACGCGCGAGGAGCTGCCGGATGGCGGCGCGTCCTGGTCCACGACCGTGGATCTCCCGGATGACTTTGCGCTGGACCAGCCCCTCTCGCCGTTCTTGCTAGCCGCGCTCGAGCTTCTGGACCCGGAGTCGGAGACCTATGCGCTCGACGTCATCTCCATGGCCGAGGCCACGCTCGAGGACCCCTGGCAGATCCTGCGCGCCCAGCAGCGCGTGGCGCGCGACCGGGCGCTCTCCGAGATGAAGGCCGAGGGCGTGGACTACGACGAGCGCATGGAGCGCCTGCAGGAGGTCACCTACCCCAAGCCGCTCGAGGACCTGCTCGAGCCGGCCTTCGAGCAGTACTGCGAGAAGGTGCCGTGGGCGCGCGACTTTGCGCTCTCGCCCAAGTCCGTGCTGCGCGACATGATCGAGACCGCGAGCGACTTCAAGGAGTACGTGGGTCGCTACAACGTGGCACGCTCGGAGGGCCTCTTCCTGCGCTATCTCTCCGAGGCGTACCGTGCGCTCGACCGCACCGTCCCGCTCGACAAGCGCGACGAGCGGCTGCGCGACATCATCTCGTGGCTGGGTCTCGTCGTGCGCACCGTGGACTCCTCGCTCGTGGACGAGTGGGCGGCCGCCGGC
>ENA-UOOD01003870-UOOD01003870.1-human-gut-metagenome-genome-assembly--contig:-CS67-NODE-3870-length-12067-cov-3.210789_pt1 | contig 12067 bp, 9 predicted proteins | sample MGYA00242464_ERZ724011 | MGnify/ENA metagenome assembly ERZ724011 | reverse complement strand
CACAGCATGGATCTGTCGGTCATGACAATGATATCCGACGGCTCTGCGGATATGCCGTCGCTGTTCATTGCGGTGACTTACAATGCAGTCGACAACCGCCTGCTGTTTATTCCGGTTACTGACGGAATAGCGCTTGCTTCCTCCGGCAGAACGCTCCCGAACATCTATGCGGCGCAGGGCGGTCAGGGGGTTGCCGCCGCAGTGTCCGACGCACTTGGCATAAAGTTTGACGGCTACGTGAAGTTCGACCGCGCGACCCTCACCGGGCTGATAGCGACCTATGGAAACGTGGAGTACAACGTTGCGAAAACGCTCCTCATCACCGACGGAACTGAAGTCGAGGCGATAAATTCCGGCGACCAGATCTTTACAGCTGAAAAGGTGTTCCGTTATATAATGTTCGCGGATTTCGGCGAGGACGAGTCCTACAGATTCAATATGATCGGTTCCCTGCTGATAGAGCTTGTGAACCAGAATGTTTCCTACATTGACGGCTCTCTGCTCACCGCATACGCCGAGGATATCCTCAACGCGGAGACTGACCTCACGTCTGATATTCTTTCTGCGCGCAAGGCGGCAATGCTGAACACTGTAAAGTACGGCATCAACCCCGCCGATTACTACGTACTCTACGGCGTGTACGGCGACGACGGAAGCTTCACCGTATCGGATAACTCCATCACGACAATTCAGCAGAAGTCCGGTCAGAACGAGGAATAACAGGAGGCACGGCATGGAAGAAAGAATACAGCGCACGATGAAAGCGCTGGAGCGCAACAAAATCAAGCCCTACTACGTGGAAACGCGCGAGCAGCTCTACGACCTGGTTCGGGAACTTGTAAAAAACGATAAGCTGATAACCGCCGGAGGCTCCATGACACTTGAAGAAAGCGGCGTGAAAGAGCTGCTCATGACGGAATTCAAGGGCGTGTACCTTGACCGCTCTGAGGGAAAGACCCCTGAGGAGGTAGAGGACATACTGCACAAGGCGTTTGTTTCTGATACATTTTTCGCAAGCAGCAACGCGGTCACGGAGGACGGCGCGCTGTACAATGTCGACGGCAGGGGAAACCGCGTCGCGGCAATGATCTACGGACCGGCTCAGGTAGTGCTGATCGTCGGAACCAACAAGATAGTGAAGGATATGGGAGAGGCGGTCTGTCGGGTGGAGCAGGTGGCTGCTCCGATGAACACGAAGCGGCTGAACTGCAAGACCCCGTGCGAGGTAACGGGCGCCTGCTCGCACTGCCGCAGCGAGGGCAGAATATGCTGCTCGTTCGTAAGGCTGGAGCAGCAGCGCGTCCCCGACCGAATAAAAGTAATCATCGTCAATGAGAGTCTGGGATACTGAGCCAGGCTGCTGAGACGCAAAGAAAGGATACATAATTATGGCAATTTTAAAGCTTAAAGCGCCCTGCAAGGACTACATCTGGGGCGGCAACAGACTTCGTGAGGAATACGGCAAGCAGCTCGATTCCGACAGAATTGCGGAAAGCTGGGAGCTTTCCTGCCACAAGGACGGTCAGAGCGTTATCACCGGCGGCGAGTTCGATGGAAAGACCCTTTCCGACTACATAGCGGAAAAGGGTAAGGGTGTCCTCGGCAAGAACTGCGGCCGTTTTGAGTACTTTCCGGTGCTGATAAAGCTCATCGACGCGAAGGACAACCTCTCCGTTCAGGTACACCCCTCAAATGAGTACGCACTGCGTGTAGAGGGCGAGTACGGCAAGACCGAAATGTGGTACATCGTTGACTGCGACCCCGGCGCGGAGCTTCTCTACGGCTTCAAGCACGAGATAAGCAAGGAGGAGTTCGCGGAGCGCATCGCGAACAATACTCTGCTTGAAGTTACAAACAACGTTCCGGTGCACAAGGGCGACGTGTTCTTTATTGAGAGCGGAACTCTGCATGCAATAGGCAAGGGAATCCTCATTGCTGAGATCCAGCAGAATTCCAACACCACCTACCGTATCTACGACTACGGCAGAGTTGGCAAGGACGGCAAGCCCCGTGAACTCCACGTTGAGAAGGCGAAAGAAGTCACCAACCTTGTGCCTCCGAAGTACCCGACCACCGCTCAGGGCGCTCCCACAGCCATCGAGGGCGGCAAGGAGACGCTGCTGCGCTCCTGCGAGTATTTCAATGTGAACAAGCTGGAGCTTGACGGCACCACAAAGCTCACAGCGGGCGAAGGCTCGTTCAATTCCCTGCTCGTGCTCGACGGAGCATTTGAGATCGCGGCAGGCTCTGAGAAGGCCTCCGCAAAGAAGGGCGACAGCCTGTTCATCACCGCCGGCACTGGCGAGTACACCGTAACCGGTAAGGGAACAATTATTCTCACCGACATCATCTGAACCTGACAGGAGGCGCAGCATGGCAAACATGGAGAGACACCTCGGCATAGACATCGGCGGAACCAACATAGCATGCGGAATCGTGAATGAAAACTGCGAGATAGTCGCACGCTCCAAAGTCAAGACCAACTCACCGAGACCCTACGCGGAGATACTCGCGGACATAATCCGCGCCGCGGAGCTTGCCTGCGCTGAAGCGGGAATAACTTCGCAGCAGCTTGCTTCCATCGGTATCGGCTGCCCGGGAACCTGTAACCAGGCGACCGGCGTGGTGGAATACTCGAACAACCTCGGATTCGTAAATGCTCCGCTGCGTACCGATATAGAATCCAAGTTCGGAGTCCCCACATACCTCGGCAACGACGCGGACGCGGCAGCCTACGGCGAGTACTGCGCAGGCGCAGCAAAGGGCGCGGGAAGCGCGGTAGTGATCACGCTCGGAACAGGCGTAGGCTCTGGTATCATCATTGATGGGAAAATCTACAGCGGCTCGAATTTTGCGGGCGGCGAGATAGGTCATACGGTCATCGAGGTGGACGGCAGACCCTGCACCTGCGGCCGCAAGGGTTGTTTTGAAGCGTATTCCTCCGCGACCGGGCTTGTGAATACCACGCGCGAGTACGCCGAGAAGTTCCCGGACAGCCTCATGGCAGAATTAATAAAGAATGAAGGAAAGGTCAGCGCCCGGACTGCTTACATAGCTATGAAGCAGGGCGACGAAGCCGGAAAGCTCGTTACGGACCTTTATGTGAAGTACCTCGCGGTGGGGATAACGAACGTTATCAACATCTTCCAGCCGGATATACTCTGTATCGGCGGGGGAGTCTGCAACGAGGGCGACACGCTGCTCGTTCCGCTGAAAAAGGCGGTCGCAGAGCAGGTTTATTCCAAGAGAAGCGCTAAAAATACCGAGATCGTGATTTGCTCCCTCGGTAATGACGCAGGCATAATCGGAGCCGCAATGCTCCACCGTTCCTGCAAATAAATTTCGTGACCCGGAATCCGGGCGGAAAGGAAAAATCATGAGAAGTGATCTTATTAAAGAAGGAGTAGAGAAAACTCCTCACAGAGCGATACTCAAGGCTCTGGGCGTAACTGACAGCGAAATGCACAGACCGTTCATCGCGGTTGTCTGTGCTGCCAGCGACTACGTTCCTGGACATATGCACCTGCACGAGATCTCACGCGCAGTAAAGGACGGTATCAGAAATGCGGGCGGCGTTCCGTTTGAGTTCTTCACCATCGGCGTATGCGACGGTCTCGCAATGAACCACAAGGGCATGAGATATTCCCTCGCTTCCAGAGAGCTCATCGCTGACTCCATCGAGGTAATGCTGACCGCTCACCCGCTGGACGGCGTTGTATTCATTCCGAACTGCGACAAGATAGTACCCGGAATGGTGCTTGCAGCGGCAAGAATGAACCTCCCGGCTATCTTCTGCAGCGGCGGTCCTATGAACCCCGGCTGCGTACAGGGCAAGCGCGTAGGCTATTCTGAGATCTACGAGGCTATCGGTCAGTATTCCAACGGCGAGATCGGCGACGATGTTATCAAGGATTTCGAAGATAACGCATGCCCCACCTGCGGAAGCTGCTCCGGCATGTACACCGCAAACTCCATGAACTGCCTGACCGAGGCTATGGGTCTTGCTCTCCCGACCGCCGGAACCGAGCCTGCTGTAAACTCCGCACGCCGCAGACTTGCAAAGGAGTCCGGCGAGCGCGCTGTTGAGCTTGTAAAGCAGAATATCCGTCCGCTCGATATCCTCACCAAGAAGAACATGCTGAACGCTCTCGCAACCGATATGGCGATCGGCGCTTCCTCCAACACCGTACTTCACCTGCTTGCTATCGCACACGAAGCTAAGGTCGACATCTCCCTCGACGACATCGACCAGATGAGCAGAAAGACCCCGCAGCTTGCAAAGCTGAACCCTGCTTCCAGCGTGTTCATCACTGACCTTAACGCGGTAGGCGGAATCCAGACTGTGATCCGCGAGCTGTCAAAGGGCGGCCACGTAAACACTGATGTACTGACCGTTTCCGGTACTCAGGCTGACCGTATCGCAAAGGCAAAGGACGCAGACGGCGTTATAGTTCACAAAATCGACTCCCCGATACGCAAGGACGGCGGTATCGCTATCCTGAGCGGCAACCTTGCAGAGCATGGTTCCGTAGTTAAGCAGGGCGCAGTAAAGCCCGAGATGATGGACTTCACCGGTACGGCGCGCGTATTCAACGGCGAACAGGCAGCATGCGACGCTATCCTCGGCGGCGACATCAAGGCAGGCGACGTTGTAGTAATTCGCTACGAAGGTCCGAAGGGCGGTCCCGGAATGCCTGAGATGCTGGCTCCGACTGCGGCGATCGTTGGTAAGGGTCTTGACGGAAACGTTGCGCTCATCACAGATGGACGCTTCTCCGGCGCTTCCAGAGGCGCGGCTATCGGACACGTTTCCCCTGAGGCCGCCGAGGGCGGTCTGATCGCATTCGTTGAGGACGGCGATAAGATCCACATTGACATTCCGAACCGCAGCATTACTCTGCTTGTTGACGACGCAGAGATCGCAAAGCGCAAGGAGAAGGGCATTCTTCCTCAGAAGGAGCTTGAAGGCTACCTCAAGAGATACGCGAAGATGGTTACTTCCTCCAATACCGGCGCAGTATTCGCTGACTAATAATTACAGCCCCGTCAGAAATGGCGGGGCTTGTTCTATTTCCGGACAGACAGGAATACATTGTAGCATGATAGAGTTGAAGCTGAAGCGGACGGCGCTCCGCTGGGATTTTTCGTTTTTTGCCGTGCTTGCTGTGTTTTTCATTTGGGATTATTCCGGGTTTGGTTTCGCCGCGCTTGGGATATGCACCGCTCACGAGCTTGCCCACCTTGCCGTAATGCGGCTCTGTGGAATGTCGCCCGACAGCCTGACATTCTACGGAGCCGGGATACGCCTGAGCGCCAGCGCCGTGGAAAGCGCTCCGCCGGGAGTTCAGGCGGCAGTCTACGCGGCGGGGTGCGCGATGAATTTCCTGCTCGGCGGAGTTTTCCTCGCGGCAGGGGAGGGTCGAATAGCCGCGGTCAGCTTTGCGGCCGGAGCGTTCAATCTGCTCCCGCTCGGGGAGTTCGACGGACGCCGCCTGCTGAAACTACTGCTGATATCCCGTGCGGCCCCCGAAAATGTAGATACGGCGCTCAGAATCTGCGGAATTATTTCCGCGGTAATAGCCGGAGCGGTGCTTTTCAAAGCCGGGGGAGCGAGTCCTACTTTCTTCATCACGGCGGCGTATCTGGTGATTCTTTCAGCAAAAAGGCTGTAAAAACTTGCAAAAACAGCTTGACAATTGGATATTTTTACTGTATAATAAGAAAAGCAAATGTCCGGTACCTTACAACTATATATTTGGCTATGGAGGAAAATTATATGAGATATGAAATCAAAGGCGAGCCGCTGCCTGTCGTAATCGTTTATCTTGAGGCTGGCGAGTCCATCAAGTGCGAGAAGGGCGCAATGTCCTGGATGACTCCCAACATGAAGATGGAAACCGGTGCAGGAGGCGTTGGAAAGGCGTTCAGCAGAATGTTCTCCGGCGAGTCCATTTTCCAGAATACATACACCGCTGTCGGCGGTCAGGGAATGATCGCGTTTGCGTCCAGCTTCCCCGGTTCCATCATTCCTATTGATGTAAGCAAGGGCGATTTTATCGTTCAGAAGTCCGGCTACCTGGCTTCCGAGCCTTCCGTTGAGCTTTCCATCGCGTTCCAGAAGAAGCTCGGCGCTGGATTCTTCGGCGGCGAGGGCTTTATCATGCAGAAGCTTCATGGAACTGGTATGGCGTTCGTCGAAATCGACGGCTACGTTGTTGAGTACGAGCTGCAGGCAGGTCAGCAGATGCTTATTGACACCGGTTATCTGGCTGCTATGTCAGGCTCCTGCACAATTGATATCCAGACCGTAAAGGGTATCGGTAACGTACTGTTCGGCGGCGAAGGTCTGTTCAATACTGTTGTTACTGGTCCTGGCAAGATCTACCTCCAGACAATGCCTATCAGCAATGTTGCGGGCGCGATCGCTTCTGTTATGCCCAAGAGCAATTGATTTTTCCGGCAGATTGGGGCGGTGCAGTTATGCACCGCCTTTTTTGTACAGTTTCTTAATATAATATTACATTTCTGTAACAGTTATTGACAAATAATATCAAAAATGATATACTGCTATGTGAAAATGATATATTGTTATCTTTGGAAAAAGTGCAACCTTAACCATATTACGACTGTTTTATTGGTAGAAAGCTAAAGGGGGTGACAGCATGGAAGAAAACGAGAAGCCAAGAAAACGCAGGGTGATGATCCACGTCAAGGATCTCCGTAAGGAGTACACGCTTGAAGGCGGGGAATCCGTAGTAGCGCTGAAACGAATCAACCTCGACATAATGGAAGGCGAGCTCTGCTGCATTTTCGGTACGTCTGGCTCGGGTAAATCCACGCTGCTGAATCAGCTTGCCGGTCTTGAAAAACCGACATTCGGGGACGTTTACATAAGAGGAGTTCCTATAACGCGGCTGAGTGAAAATCAGCTTGCGGCGTTCCGACAGAAACACATTGGATTTGTGTTCCAGTCATATAATCTGCTGCCGTTCATGAACGCGGTGGAAAACGTAGCAATGCCGCTGATGTTCCGTGGAGACGGCAAGCGCGACAGAACGCGTAAAGCGGTCGCAATGCTGAAAAAAGTAGGTCTGGGGAACCGACTGAAGCACTATCCACGGCAGATGTCCGGCGGTCAGCAGCAGCGAGTCGGAATCGCGAGGGCGTTCGTCGCTAGACCTGACGTAGTGTTCGCCGACGAGCCTACCGGAAACCTCGACTCAAAAACGACCATTGAGGTAATGGACATGATCAAGTCCTTTGCAAGAAAATATAATCAGACCATAGTACTTGTAACGCACGACCCGGAGCTGGCGCAATATGCAGACAGAATAGTAACGCTCGTCGACGGAAGAATAGTAAGCGATACAAAAGGAGAGCACAATGAGCAAGAGAATAAGTAAGATATTATCAATACTTCTGAGCGCGTCGCTGGCAGCGGCGTCCGTTCCAGTGATCCCGTTAGCCGCGTATGCTGATGACGGTACCACTTCCAGCACGTCGGAAACACAGAATCCCGGCGACAAGAAAGACGATGCGGGGCTTACCCTGAACCCTGTTGTAGTAAATTACTCGATTCTTGACAGCAAGGGAAAAGAGCAGAAGACTATTTATAAAAATACCTCCTTCGTTATGAAAATGACGATAAAGGATATCAAGGTCAAGACAAGCCAGGTGACCGGCGGCGGAGCCGGAATCGACTTCCTCAAGTCCGTGGACAGCTTCAAGGGCACTCTTGAGAGCCTGACTGTCGTTTCGCAGGGCGATGAATTATTAAGATACGACATAGTACTGAAGGACTGCAAGTGGGTCGGCGACGACAAGAACTTCGGCTTCAAGGTAGGCTACATCGGCGGAAGCGACTATGTGGACGGCTCGGTAAACGTGCTTGAGTGCACAACTTCTGACAGCACGCCAACTCCTGACGAGTCCAACCCGGAGCCTATAATCAAGATAACCGCAGTGGAGCCTGACAGCCCCATCAAGGCGGGCGAGGAAGGCGAATTCAAGATCCGACTGAAAAATCTTGGAGCAACCTCCGCGTACAATATACTTGCAGAGGTCACTTCCGCTGAGGAGATACTCATTAAGGAAGGCACCGGCACACAGGATATCGAGAGCCTCGGCTTCAAGGACGAGAAGATACTCACAATAAAGTATAAAGCGCTCGGCAAAATAACATCTGAGAAGCAGAATTTCACGGTAAACCTCAGATATTATTATGACAACGGCTCTACGGAGACCACCGGAAGCGCTACTGCACAGGTAGCCGCCGCTGCGGAGATATCCACCGAGGAAAAGGTATATCCGGTTATCGACGCAAGCTTCTCAATGACAGAGGCTGACATTGATCCGGATAAGAGCTACAGCGGCGTTCTCACGATAAAGAACAGCGGCTCCGCAGATATAAAGGGTCTGTTCGTGAACTTCACAAGCACAGACGATATCGTTATAACCGACGGCACTGCATCCAGGTACTTTGAGGATATCCCGATCGGGACAACAAAGCAGATAACGATGAAGTTCCGCACTATGAAGGATATCACCGCCATCAAGCAGTCCATCACGGCAAACCTCAAGTATAACTATGTTTCCGGCGGCGATGAAAAGGAAGGCACATACGAGGAAGCGTTCGTAATGTTCGGTCAGAAGGCCGCTGAGACAGCTCCGCTGCCGATAATCTCCTCGACCCCGCTTGATTTCGACCTCCAGGCTGGCAAGAGCTACCGCAAGGCTTTCTTTATTGTTAACAAGGGCAACGAGGATATGGAGAACATCACCGTCAAGGTAAAGGGCGGCGAGGGGATCAATATCACAAACGGCACTGATACATTCTTTGTCGATAAGATAAAGGCGGGCGGTCAGAAGCGCATTCTTGTACGCTTTGATACCGCCGCGGAGCTTGCAAGCGTTAGCCAGACCCTCGATGTTGAGCTTGAGTACCGCTACGACAAGAGCGGCACTGTTACGACCGAGACCAAGACCGGCACGATCAGCATGAATTCGGAAGTATCAACTGCTCCGGTGCTCCGCATCACCGGCGAAAAGCTCGATTCCGCGATAGTTCCCAACACTGATTACGAGTACACCATCACCGTAAAGAACTACGGCGACATCACCGTAAGGGACGTATTTGTTGACCTGACCGGCACGGACGCGTTCTACTTCCTTGACGGAACAGAATCCGCGTTCATTGACATCATCAGACCGCAGTCTACGGCTTCTGTAAAAGTTAAGTTCAGGACCCTTGAGGATATCACCGCCGCAAAGCAGGGGATCACTGCGGCAATGAAGTACAGCTACGGCAGAAATACTTCCATCAAGCAGGGCGAGAGTTCCTCCTCCGTGGTTATCATCGCGGCTCCTAACAAGGCAGCCGACGGCAAGGATACCGGAGCGGCTCCGAATATCATCATCGGCAAGTACGACATCGGCGCAGACCAGATCGCGACAGGCGATGTATTTACCCTTGATCTTGATTTCTACAACACAAACGCAACCACCGGAGTAGAGAACATGGTAATGACCGTAAACGCAAGCGGTGACCTGTCTATCTACGGCGGCAGCAGTTCCTTCTACTATCCGAATCTCCCCGCTGCGGGCGCGGCAAGCGAGTCCATACAGCTCAGGGCGCTTCCTACAGCGGCTACGGGAACATCTTCCATTTCCGTGTCCTTCAAATACGATTACCTTGTAGGTGACACCCGTACAAGCATGACCTCTGAGCAGACCATCTATGTTCCGCTTTATCAGCCCGATAAGCTGACTCTTTCCGTAAGCAAGCCCACATACGATGTTTACGTAGGCAACGAGGTTTACATAACCCTCAGCTACATGAACAAGGGACGCGCAGACGCCTCCAATGTTAAGGTCGAGATCGTAAGCGATACCAGCAGTTCAGACGAAGGACCGGTCGACGACAACGCCGATATCGGCGGAACGACTTCCGAGTCCGGGAATACCTCCGTTCCGACAGCAGAATCCGGAAATACCATGGCGGGAAGCACCGGAGATAGTTTGATGTCCGATATGGCGTATCAGAGCGATGTAATGATAGGCGGCTATGCCGTTGCTTCTGATATAATGTACGACGACGGCGGTGCAATGGGCAGCGCAGGCTACGACTATGGTATGGGCGGCTACGACGACGGCGGCGATTACAGCGACCCGGGCTACACAGCGCTCAACACCGAGAAGGTAATAGGCAATATCACAGCCGGCGGAAACGGCACCGCAGACTTCGTTATAACTCCTACAAGAGCCGGCACGGTCAGCTTTATTCTCAAGGTGACATACGAGGACTCCAACATGAACGAGATCGTAAAGGAGCTTCCCGTATCCCTGAACGTTATAGAGCAGCAGTGGGATTTCCCGGATTACCCCATGACCGCTGAAACCACAGATGTTGACGGCGAGGGCGGATTCCCGTGGATAGCTGTAATAATAGGCGGCGCAGTACTGATTGCTGCTGGCGTTGTAGTACTTGTCGTTGTTCTCAGGAAGAAGCACAAGAACGGCAAGAAGCTCACAGCAGACGATATCGACTGGGAGGACGAGCTGGACGACGAGGACGAAAAGTCCGACAGCGACGATAAGACAAAGGTTTAATGGTGACGAGCCATGAAAATTTTAGACATGATAAAGATGTGCCTGCAAAACCTGACGCGCAGGAAGTCGAGAACTATCCTGACTGTCCTGGGCGTTGTGGTTGGCTGCTGTGCCATCGTAACTATGATGTCGATCGGCTTCGGAGTTCAGAATTCGCAGCAGATCATGCTTGAGGGCATGGGCGACCTGACCCTTATACAGGTATATTCAAGCGGACGTAAGGACTCCAAGCTGGACGACACGGCTATCAAGAAATTCCAGAACATCGCAAATGTCGATGTCGCGGTCGGAAAAAGCCAGCTTAACAATGTAAACATGACAGTTTATGCCGGAGATAACGACCGCTACGTGATGCAGTGGGTTAATGTAGTCGGCATAAACAAGGACGCAATGGAGAAATTCGGATTTCAGCTAATAGAAGGCTCCTACCCGAAGAACAGCTTTGAGGTGCTTGCGGGACAGTACACAGCGTACAATCTGATGGACTCCATGCGGCCTGACGGCAATAATATGATAAGCCGCTGGGATTATATGTACTCATACGATCCCAACACCGGTGAGATGACCGAGAATGATTCCTCGGCGCTTCCTGATCCTTACATGCAGCTTAACGGGCAGACGCTCAAGCTGGAGCTTTACAGCTACGATAATTCTGATTCCAAGAAATACCAGGAAGTAAAGGTTACGGGCGTAGTCAAGGAAGACTACAACAAGGACTATTCCACTAGCGAGGGACTGATATTCTTTACCAGCGATCTCCAGGCGCTGTATAAGATGTTCTATCCGTCCGCAGACCAGAATAAGATGGAATACAGCGAGATATACGTCAAGGCGAAGGATATCTCGCAGGTCGCTGACATTGAAAGCGCAATCAAGAAGCTTGGCTATTCCACCTATTCTATGGAGTCGGTCCGTAAGCCCCTTGAGGAAGAGGCTCGCAAGCAGCAGATGATGCTTGGCGGACTTGGCGCGGTTTCTCTGTTTGTAGCGGCTCTCGGCATTACGAATACTATGATAATGTCGATATCTGAGCGTACGCGTGAGATCGGCGTCATGAAGGCGCTCGGGTGCTTCCTTGGCAATATACGGACCGTGTTCCTCATGGAGGCAGGGTTTATCGGACTCATCGGCGGTTTTATAGGCAGCATACTGAGTTTCTTCATTTCGGTGGGTATGAATGTCTTTACTAATGAAGCTGCGAAGTCGATGCAGATAACTGACATAGGCTCGCTGTGGACAATGATAACCACCGCAATGGATCCTGCCAACAGTCCGATGTCCATTGTTCCGCTGTGGCTTTATGGCTTTGCTATACTGTTTTCAATCTGCATAGGACTCGGCTCGGGATTCTACCCCGCAAACAAGGCGGTGCACATCTCCGCAATGGAGGCTATCAAGCGCGAATGACATAATAATAACAAGGACAGGCTGACGAAAGTTGACCTGTCCTTGTTTGGTT
>ENA-UOOD01003863-UOOD01003863.1-human-gut-metagenome-genome-assembly--contig:-CS67-NODE-3863-length-12095-cov-13.880482_pt1 | contig 12095 bp, 7 predicted proteins | sample MGYA00242464_ERZ724011 | MGnify/ENA metagenome assembly ERZ724011 | reverse complement strand
GCCGCGCCAGAGGATAAACCGGATTGCCGATTTCTTCCCGGCTGGTCGCCGCCGACTCGATATGAAATTGTGATGCCAGCCCTGCTTTTTTCACCAAGTTCTTCATCACGAACTCCGCCATCGGACTGCGGCAGATGTTGCCGTGGCAGATAAACAGGATCTTCTTCATGCTGCATCCTCTCCGGAAATTCATCATTTTCTTTAGTATACCAGCCCTGCTTGCTTTCGTCGAGTGGTTTTTCCAGATGTGCCGCAGATCCTAACTTTTCCAGCAAGACTGCTTTCGACCATTTCTGTTCCCGCGCCTGTTTCAGATACCACCTGCGCGCATCTCTTGTCAGCCCTGCCTCCATAATGATCACGTTCAGTGTCCAGCCGATTTTCATCGCCAGCCGGAGGAGTGCTTGGTCATTTTCATAAGTCTTATAAAAATCGCGCATCCGGCGCACGTTGCGCGGGGAAAAGCCTGTGCGGTCAGGGAAATTCGCCTGCAAAAACTCCGCGGCTGCGACGGCTGCGCCCTTCTCCGGACGCTGGCTGATGACCTTGCCGATAGCGTGGATCTCAATCATCTGTGGAAGATTTTTCGCGGGAATTGTGGTCAATTCCCGGTACATCGTGCTATAATCCACAGGTTTTTTGATGTTCATGGCTTCTCCTTTCCGCGCTGGCGCACATTATCTTTCCTGTTGTTCCGTTGAAGCCTCGCTTCGACCTTACGAATGGAGCATCACTCCGGTTTCTTAAATAAAGACCCGCCTTTCGATAAATGTACTCGAAAAGCGGGTTTTGCTTAAGCTCTTATTGTAATGGTTCTATTTCTGAACTGATTTGATCCCTTTTGGATTCTCGTTCATAGAGATTTGCCAAGATTCGAAGGATTACTGAGGTCTGCGGATAGTCAATCTCCATTGCTCTGGCTTGCATTTTATAGATGTCAGATTTCTCTCTTTCCTTCTTTCCATCTTCAACATCTCTGAGACCAAGTGAATTGATTTTTCCACGTGCAACCGCAGTTGTCAATTCTTCGTTTTTCTTTATCTTTAGTAGTTTGCGCACCGTTTCAATCGGAAAAATTCCGTCATCGCCATCTGGCGCCTTGCCTAGTATAGAACCTACAAGAGTTACCTTATCCGCATCAGAATCGGAAGCATTTATCATTACGTCCGTCCAATGCAGGAGTTGGCCAATATCAAAAAATGCCTCACTTGGTAATCTATAATGCCATTGAAACTCAAAATATAGTGCATCATCGCCTCTTATCTTTTCTAGCAACTTATCTGGATTGCGAAAAAAATATCGGCTCATGCATTGCGGAAAATAACCGTATTCGTGCTTTAGAAAACCGTTGTAATACAAGTTAACACATAATTCAGCCCATTCATCCGAGTAAAACTGATTATCCACTTTGCGTATAATCATCGGCAATAGCGACGCGTCAATATTGCATTTATTTTTGTTAATTAAATAAAGTACTTCAAATACTTTTTGGATGTCCATTTCTTGCTGTTCAATGCATCTGTATATCCACATCAACAATCCACCGGGATTATATTTCAGCAAACTTTGATACGTCTGTTCGTCATAGTCTATCATCCACCGATGCTGCCAGTATATTTGTTTCATTTTTGGACTTGTAAGCCAATCCTCAATACCGCTGCGATTCAATCTTTTAAGGACAACTTCCTGCATCCGCTCTGGAAGCGTTATAAATATCTCTGTCGCCCGTGACAACTCTCCACAGCTCAGCAAACCCGCTAGTATGTCTTTTTTTTCGATTTCACTCGCCCTATGCGCAACAAGCGAATACTCGCGTTCGTTCAAACGAGATGAAAGGAAGACACCCCATGCCGAATCATCTTCCATGTACGCAAGAAGGCTTATGATTCCATCTGTTCCATGCTCTGCCCGAAGCCTTTCAAGCTGTTCAGTCCTTAATCGTTCTACTGTTTGCATATATTCTTCATCATACGGATCTTCTTTTACCAGCAATTCCTCGAACGGAGCTCGATAGTATTTATAAAATTTCCAAGCAACTTTTCCAATAGGATCGCTGGTCAACGTGCAGTTGCGCCAGCAAATCAATCCGTTAATATGATCTTTCCCCCAAGCATCTTCATACTGCTTGCACAGAAACACTTCATCCCTCAGTTGGAAGTGCAGCGGCAGTAATGCTTCTGGAGAATAGTCCGATGCAAGGAACTGCTCTGCTGAATTTGTCAGTATCTCAGGCTCAAAGTTGCGATGATCTGCCAATATTTTTTCGAGCCAATCCAACCGTTTTAACTCGATTGCGCTGCAAAATAAACTGGACGCTATTTCTTGATATGCTGCGTTGAGTTCGTCTAAATCATATACCTTTTTTCGCGCCACTTTTCCAAATCTGCCTCCATAGGTGACGGAATCCTTCGAAATCAAATCGATTGCAAATGGGATTCCCCACTCAGGGTCATCAGATATATACCGGAAGATCAGCTTCTTCTTTTGCTCCAATGTCAACGCTGTATGCCCGCTCCACAAGCATAGCACGTTTAGAAGATGTTCTCCGGCTGCCGTTGATGCAGCAGCACTAAATGATTGCTTGCAAATCCTGAAAATTGCAGTACCGGCTCTCACACAAGTATCGTCAATTTCCACCAACACATCAAGCGCATGTAATATATTCTGATATTGTGAAAGAATAATTTCGCAAAGCTGCGTATCAATAAGATGTTCTATAAAAGTAATTGTCAATACTGGTGCAGCTTCTGCAATGGTTGCTAGTTCGTCCAGCAGCAGTTTTGAACTATCTGCGCCCCCCAAACTATCCAGAAGTGTTTTCAATTGTTCATCTATTATCCGCTGATCCGCCCCTGTTTCAGCAAAGAAAATATAATTCATTAAAAGCTGATGAAACCGACTTGTTATTGTTTGTTGCTCGAGCCAGTTCACAGAGTCAATACGATTCACGAGTTGTTTAATTTCGTCGAACATACATTTTGACGAATCATCAGATATATCGATTCCAAGTGCATTCCATGCTTCTTCGCGGTTTACGATCAAGTATCGTTCGCCAATCCTCTTTACCGGACTGTCTTCCAATTTCGATAATTTAGCATACTGGCGTTCGATCTCCGAGTAATTCACGTTCGCAAGCTTTGCAATTAATCTCTGGTCACTTTCTTCTGTAGTGCAATAATACCTTAATAGCACCAACGGACGCAATAACTCGATGTTACTAAAATCAACCCATTTGGGCTTAGCGCACGCATAGTTTCCCGGAATCTTTCGAATTAGCGACCAGAGGTTTCCGTGCGTCGAAATATACAGTTCTTCTGCACCAGAATGTGAGATTCCCATATCGCACAACGCTCTTATGAATTGGGTTTTCCATAGCGGCGGAAGATCTATCTCATCCGGCCGTTTTGGCATTTCTCTACTTGTACAGAAAATCGTAGTGTTTCCTTCTGGTATCGATCCATGGTAAGGAAATGCCAAGAGAAAGATATTCCCTTTGCATGACGCGCAAAGCCGGTGATATGTGTCTTCGTTCTGAACAACGATAGCTGCATCGAACAAATCGGCACTCTGCATCAGTGTCGCTAAGCAAAAACCATATGCACCGATTTTCGTGTCTGCTCTGACGCAGCAGATCTGACGCTCCTTGCAATACGCCATCAATTGCGCTCTTTGTTCTTCCCGTCCTTCCGTGAACATCACATATGTAAAGGCAGGATCTGTCCATTTGGAGAAACCCCTCCATGCACGACTTATAGAAGAAATTGCTATTGGATGTGCACCCTTATCGTAAATTTCAAACAGCCATGCAGCGACTGCTAGTTCTGAATTTATCCAATCGCACAAAATAGCCGCATCATAAACGATTACATTTTTCCATTCTTCCCGGTGTTCGGCCTCCCACTCCGAAATTGCCTTTGCATATGCCCAGATTTTCGGAACAACCAGATAAAATGTCGTGTTTGCCTTATCTATATCCAGCGAATTTTCTGTACGTTTTTCAAAATCAGATTCAATTTTCGCAAGCGAATCAGAACTACAGCCAAATTCCCAGACACTCTTTCCGGCGGTTATATATCTGCTTTCAACTTTTGCTGAAACGATACCGTCATAGCCAGGTGCCCATACATCATCGCCATCTGGGATTCTCAATCTATCCACTTCAGCTCCACTGCAATTTATAAGGCGCTTGATAATTTCTGGAAGCAGTCCTTCGCTGTAGCGTCTCTGTTCAATCAATAGCGTTTCAAGCATTTTTCCCGAAAACAATTTCATATTGCGCATCTCCTCCGGCAGTCGGTTTGAATGTTGGGTCGTTTAGCCATTCTATAGCAAAGACATCAGGCAGATATCTCGAAGACAGATGTTTGTACTATGATGTTATTATTCATGAACGTCACTTTTCCAGCACATTTTCCTGAATTTATAACATTATACTACGATTTATATGATTCGTCGATAGTCTGACTTTTCATAGCGACCGCAGCAAGCAGTACACATCGGCCACATTTACAGTACTGCTGCAAAAATGCGAGGTAAAGCAGTCCTTTTCGGCTACGGCGCGGCCGCATGACAATGCTGTCGCCGAAACATTCTTCGCTTCCTTCAAAAAAGAAGAGGCGTACCGCAGAGAGTACACCTCAGAACAGAGCTACCGCAAAAGTGTGGAGCAATATATTCGGTTTTACAATGAACTCCGTCCGCATCGAACCTTGAAATACAAGACACCACAGGCGTTTGAGGAAGCCTACAGGGAACGTTTATAAAAAGGTCGTGTTCAAATAACGACATTGCGTGAAAGTTTTAGTTTCGTATTCTGAGAGTTTTAGCGGGGATAAGCCCAGAGAGCAAAAAAGAAAAGCCTTGATTTCTCAAAGCTTTGAATACAAGAAGAAACCCGTTTTTCGATAAAACTGTTCGAAAACGGGTTTCATTCAACTATAGATGAACGCAGAAATCCACGTTTTCGGGAAAGAAGATAGCGTGAAAGAAACCCATCATGGCTTTCTTTCGCGGTCAATTTCCGCCCGCAGGCAACGCAGTCTGCTATGCAGATTGCGTACCAAAAAGAAAGACACGCTTACGCTTGTCTTTCTTTTTGCCTTGCGTTGGCGGAAAAGATGCAGCGATAAAGGTTATGTTCCGCAATGCATCAATTATATTAATCCTTACGGATTCAACCAATCACGATCCGGGCGAGCTAATAATCGTGCATTATTCATTGCCATGTCTAATGTAAGACATGTAGATGCTCTATACATGGAACCGTAATCCTCAACAACGATGGCTAAATCAGCCACATTGGGATTTGACAAACATAAAGGTATGAGTAATTGGATGGTTCCAGTTGTCAAGAAGTATTGTGGAATTGCCACCTTGTAGTTACGCTTAACCCTCTCAATGGCAGCTTTTACACAGCCATCAATATAAAGTTTAAGCTGATAATCGGGCATAGTGTTAAACGGCTCAGGGAAACGGGGCTTATTATCCACAATCATATGTTCTATATTAACAACAAGTTCTTTGCGGATATCATAGATAAGTTTTGATGGATCGTCACAGTAAAATGCCATCTCCGGTAATTTAGGAAACTTAGATACATCATACTCACCAGATCTAAAAAATCTCTTGAAATACCAATAGCAGGGTATGTTAGGGTTGATATTTTCTTCAAACATCATGTAAATGGGTTCATTTTGTGACCTGGAAATTAATCCAGTGTCAAAACATGAAAATTTTCCATCTTTAGAAAAAGCGATTTTCTTTTCTGTTGCTAAGCGACGATATGTATTCCGTATATAATTGGCTAAAATCGGATATCCTGTCTTGTCAGTATCTGGCGAGTACTGATAAGTCCAATCTTCTTTTTCAGCTAAGTCGCTGAGATTTTCTATTACTTTGGGGAAATCTGTAATTTGGGCAAACTCATAGAGCGATTCAGGCAGTTCAAAGGCATCATTTTTCATGCTCTGTACCTTCACTTTCTCGGCAATGTATTTGACAAAAATATAATACACATTTTCTATTTTGTCGGCATTCCTCTCTTAACCAGCCATATATCAGGTCTAGCTGTTTTGCAAATTTTCAGGGTGCTTTAAATCTGAAGCCTTTGGTGCAAATAGCTTATCGAACAATGCCCTGTTGCGTTGCTTCGCATTTTTGAGAAGTTTATCATATGAAATCACTTCAATATAGGCACCATACGTCGGGTTATAGCCAAAATACCCTTCATTGTCCTGCGTTGCCGTTAATGAGCGGCTTTCGGCAGATTCCCTCATAGATTGTGTCATATCGCCAATAACATAGCAATAAAATGATACACGCCTCACATCTCCCAACCCGCGCCCATTTGTTTTTCTAATTTTTCCGTCCTTAATATCTTTGACATATTTCAAAACCTGAAGTATCGGATCATTGTCTCCATCATCTCTTTGCGGTCGTTTCAATTCCACAATAGTGATAGAACTAATGTTTTCAGGATCAGCCGTATAAGATAGAGCAGCATCGAAAACTGCCAAGTCCATACGTTTCTTTGTGTTATTTTCCAGTAGCGGAATGGATTCGATTTTCTTATCCGAGGCCAAATAATGATGGTACGCCAGTCTATCATCGATCAGCCACAAATTCAAATTATCCAGCGCTGTATCATCAGACGTTGCCTGCATAGGGCATATAATACTATGAATTCGTGACTCCAAGCTATATTTTCCATCTGTACCCGTTTCGAGAGCACGCTCAAATAGATCAATGACAGCTTTCCTATGTACTACATATTCTGCCAAGCTCGCTCTACTGAGTTCTGTAATACTTTCACAGTAATCATCAAAGAGCTTTTGAAAGTCAGGATCGTCAGTCGCTGCTTTCTTGGCCCGTTCTTCAATGTCGTGTCCCTTTTTTGCCGTATCGAATTCCCATTGCTGTTGATGCCTATAGAGTTCCAGATCTAGCTTTTCGTCGGACATACCCGCAGGAATTTTATCATAGACTTCTGGTTTCCGATTCAGTAGCAGGCGATACTGCGGCTTTCTCGTTTTGACAAGCATATCTATCTGCTTTCTTTTTTCGTCGGCTACTTTCTGCAGATCTTTTTGCAAATATAGCCTAACATGCCCAACAGCAGAATCAACAACTTCTGCTTCTGTTGCTTCGCCCAATAACGGTCCATCAGCAAAATCAAAGTCAGAGCGTTCCATATTGACTGCTTTATCTAAATAGTCACCAGCCAAATAACCGATGTAATAAAACGAGTTTTCACCATCGGAAAGTTTCTTTTTCATGTCTGGGATATAGGTCGAAAGCGCATATGACTTTACTTCACGATTATTCGCGCAAAGATGCAGTTCGTGCTTGTCTGCCCCCTCTGATAAAAGCATATGGTATAGTATGTATTTCTCTCCCCTAATTTCCAGATGGTCTTGGTTTAATGAATCCTTATATGTTGTTTCATAGTATTCGTTAAGATGATATTCACTCCCACGATTATCTTTCAAAATAATCTGGGGTGCTGTGCCTGTTATAAAGTAAGGCAAGCAATGTTCAATCAATTTCCTCGCTAAACTCTCCAGTGCATATGGCACAGCGTTTCTATATTCGTATTTGAATGCTTTTAAACTTACGGTCGTCTTTTGCGTAACATCTTTTGCGTCAATTAGCGTGCAATTTTGTTCTGGATTCACGCCATTAAGTGTAAACTTGAATGCCCTATGCCACCATTGTCCATTCTCATAATATACGCTGTCAACATCAGCTTCCTCAAATGCCTTTAGCCACAAGAAGCGCCCGATGCCTTTGCAGCCTTTCTTTTCCTTTAGTTGGGAGTATGCTTCGGTAAAAGAGTGATAATTTTCTGTATTGAAGCCATTTCCGTTGTCGGTTACATTGAAAGAAATATAATGTGTCAGTTCCTCTACTGTGCCACCAGATCCGTCTGTTTTAAGCTGAATATCTTCAGAGCGCAGCGCCTCAATAACAATCTTCTTCTCGTCTATGTTAGTATCCTCAAGCGATTGAATTGAGTTTATAACTGTTTCAAATAAGGGCCATAAGGCTTTGGCTGTTGACAGTCGTATTTGTCTGACCTGTCCGGCAATATTAACAGTCATTGGCATTACATGCTCAATCCTCTCATGGTAGTTTTGTAATGATACATAATGATTATAACACATGGCGCCAGAATCGTCGACAGTTCTTTTTTTATCAGTGATTTCCATTTCCAATAACTTTTTCGAAAGTTTTTCTGTCATGGCTTTATATATGTAAAATCTCTTTTGGAGTCTTGATAGCTTCGCCTCCATGATTAAAACGTTCAATGTCCAGCCGATTTTCATTGCCAGCTGGAGGAGCGCTTGGTCATTTTCATAGGTCTTGTAAAAGTCGCGCATCCGGCGCACGTTGCGCGGGGAAAAGCCTGCGTGGTCAGAGGAATTCGCCTGCAAAAACTCTGCGGCTGCGACCGCTGCTCCCTTCTCCGGGCGCTGGCTAATAGCTTTGCCGATGACATGAATTTCGTCCATTTGCGGAAGATTCTGCGCGAGAATTGCGGTCAATTCCATGTACATTGTGCCGTAATCCACAGGTTTTCTGATGTTCATAGCTTCTCCTTTCCGCGCTGGTGCGCATTGGATATTCTGTTGTTTCACCGAATAAATACTGTTTTGCGTGCTTTAACTCGGCTTTTTCACAAGATTTGAACGGCGAGCACGAAGCGTACTTCGTGGAAGCGTGCTTCATTTCGACATAAAATCTCCATAGTCGATCTATTATAAACTATGGAGGTCTTCAGAATGAAACCATACCCGGCGCTGCTCGCAGAGCTTCTTTCCGAAGAATTGTCTTCTCTGCGGCAGCAGAAGGCATTGACTCAGGAGGCCATGGCGGAGCAGCTTCGTATTTCCAGCCGCGCATACAGTGACTTGGAGCGCGGGAGATATGCCGCCTCAGCCCCGACCTTGCTGTTTCTCTTTTCTATGCTGGAGGCGGATGCACAGAGCGCGCTGGTTCGGCGGTTTATGAACCGTGTGCAAGCGCTGGAGGGGACGGATGCAGCATGAACGCCGTAACAGACATTGTCGAAGTATATGATCTGTTGTACCGACTCGGTTTCTCTGCAACCAACACTGCATTTTTCCATCTTTCCTACTCGGTCTATCTCGCCTCACTCAATCCGCATTGGCTGGTGAAACCATCGCAGCGGCTATATCCTGAAGTGGCAGACCAATACAACACCAATCCGCTTCAGGTTGTCCGAAACATTGACGGGTTTGCCTGCGCTTCCTGGCATGAAAATGCCGACCTCTTACGCAGCCTTACTTGCCGTCCGCTGACGACCGCCCCATCCTCTGCGCAGTTTTTACGGATTCTGACACACTATATCCGGAGGAAAACGGTATAGCGCATACTTTTGCGGAATATACAGCACATCTAACTACTTCTGCCGTAAGAGCTTTTGGTCATTTTTATAGGTCTTATAAAAATCGCGCATCCGGCGCACGTTGCGCGGGGAAAAGCCTGTGCGGTCAGGGAAATTTGCCTGCAAAAACTCTGCAGCTGCGACTGCCGCGCCCTTCTCCGGACGCTGACTGATGGCTTTGCCGATGGCATAGATCTCAATCATCTGCGGAAGATTCTGCGCAAGAATTGCGACCAATTCCCGGTACATCGTGCCGTAATCCACAGGTTTTCTGACGTTCATGGCTTCTCCTTTCCGCGCTGACGCGCATCGTATATTTCGTCGTTTTGCGAATAGCCTGCTACAATATTTTGTGGTATGATTGCCCCGTTCGTTTGATTCTTGCGAGGGAGGAGCAGTCATGCAGTATACCGATAACGAAGCCGCCCTGATCGGCGGCCTGATCTCAACCTATTTCTTTCAGCCTGCCGTGTCCGCATCTTTGAAGGACGCCTACAGCCGCGTCTTGGAGCATCTGCACCAGAATGCCCTCACTTCCTCTGATCTTCAGCAGATCCGAAAGGCTGTGAATTTCCTGATGCCCATGTGTCAGGCCAACCGGCAGACCCAGCGGGAGCTTATGGGAATCAACGCACGGACAACGGCACTGCTGAATACATCGCGCCGATAATCTCACATATTTTGCAGGGCAAAGAAGAACACGGTTCCGTGACCGTGCTTCTCTTTGCCCTGTTTATACTCAATGCGCTTGATCTTCTAGTCTTTCCAACTGTTCTACGCTGTCCAGAAAGCTCTGCTCAACCGGCGACAGCCGCAAGTCCTGCTGCTTTTTGTATTTATCGTATTCAGCATGGGCTTTCTGTAATGCCTGCTGGTTCGACACATGCCCGCTGGTTATTAAAATCTCTCTGCGAGTCATTTTCAGGTAATCGTCTATGGTTTCCAGCCAATCCTTCATATACATCGGCTCATGATTTAATGCGCGGACTTCTGCAATGTCCAGATATGCAGTTACGATTTTGTTGAGCGCGTCCAGTTCTGGCTGACTGAGATAGTTTTTCGCCACCTCAACGTCTGCACGATGGATCTGTTCTCCACGCCACGAGGTCAGTCCCATATGCTCCTTTTCTGCATCCGCTCTTTGGTAGATAACCTCTGCCGCTGTATGCTGGTGTGCTGCCCAATGCATTTTGTTTTGAACCTGCTTGAAAAACAAAACGGTACTTTCGGCCTTGGGGTCATAATCAATGCTGGTCGCATAAATCTCCAGCACCTTCCGCCAGAATACCTTTTCAGAAGACCGGATATCCCGGATTCTGGCAAGCAGCTCATCAAAGTAGTTGCCGCCGCCGAGATTTTTCAAGCGGTCATCATCCAGCACAAAGCCCTTTTTCATGAACTCCTTGAGGATTGCGGTCGCCCACATGCGGAACTGAACACCGCGCTGAGACTTCACACGATACCCAACCGATATGATAACGTCCAGATTGTAGTATTCAATCTGCCGTTCCACCTGCCGTTCGCCTTCCATCTGAACTGTTGCAAATTTTGCAACAGTTGCAGTTTTGTCCAATTCGCCCTCTTTGTAAATATTACCGATGTGGCGCGAAATTGTGGACTTATTTCTTTGAAACAGGTCCGCCATCTGATCGATGGAAAGCCAGACCGTATCTCGGTCAAACGTAGCTTCGATTTTCGTCAAGCCGTCCTCTGTCGTGTATAAAATCAGGCTGGAATTTGTGGCGCGCTCCATACTGCAAGCCCTCCGTTTCGTTTGTTTTCATTATAAATGCAGACCTGCTGGTACGCAAGCATAATACTTGCAACATCTATGTAGTGCCTTATGTTCTCATGTAATCATGTAATCGTCTTTGGTCATCTATGCTTGTTCTGGAAAGTATTGCGACTGAAACCGAAGTGGATTTCCGTGAAGGCCGCCGGCTGCATAGATCATTTTCATCCCTCCAATCGTTGTTTGATCTCTGCGCCGCCCTTGATCCGCACCAGAATCTCGTCGGCGGAGAGGACGGTCACGCGCTCTACGATCTGCCGGACGGCGTTTTCTTTCCATTCTGTGATCGTGGATGCGGCGCTCTCTGTGGCTTCTTCTGCCTGCTTCATGCGGGTGCAGACACGGTCTGCGTTGGCGCTGCCTTGCAGGCTCGCTTCTTTCTGCTTTTTGAGTGCAGTCTGCTCGGCCAGGATTTCCGCAAACTGTGCGTTGCAGGATTCTTTATCTTCGGCATCAATGGCTTCCGCCAGTAGCCGCTGGAATTGCTCATCTAACTGCACCAGCCGTTGTTCGATATCGGCAAGGCTCATCGTCTGCCCCTGCACTGGCAGAAGTTCAAGAGATACTGCATTTTTAATAAGGTCGAGCAGGGCAGGTTTATTGCTCATGGCGGAGTTGATGGCTGCCAGAATTGCATTTTGCAGTGGTTCTTCCTTGATCGTCGGGGAATCATGGCAGTATTTTGTGCCATAGTTCAGGCGGCTGGTGCAGCGCCAGACGGGATATTTTCGTCCACGGGACGTCCATGTACACCTCCGGTAGAGCGTTCCGCACTCGCCGCAGACGATCCGGTCGGATAAGGCGTATTTGCTGGTGTAGCAGGACCGTCCTGTGACCGCCGCTTTGGATGGGCTGCGCAGGGCGCTCCGACGTGCCATTTCTGCTTTCACTGCATTG
>ENA-UOOD01003861-UOOD01003861.1-human-gut-metagenome-genome-assembly--contig:-CS67-NODE-3861-length-12098-cov-4.987794_pt1 | contig 12098 bp, 10 predicted proteins | sample MGYA00242464_ERZ724011 | MGnify/ENA metagenome assembly ERZ724011 | reverse complement strand
CCTTTTCTGTTATAAGCTGTTTCTCTGCTATTCACTTTAAAACTTCGTAGTTATGCTTACAACAATTTCATTGTTTTTCATCTGTTCGGGCTTTGTCATTGCCCTGATTATCGCCAATGATTTGGTACAGAATAAACAATCCATGAAAATCATGAATGTTGTGTGGGTGCTTACCGCACTTTGGGCAAGTTATCTCGCTCTCTGGGCTTACTTTAAGTTCGGGATGGAGACTGCACCAAAGGAGGACGGTAAGGATATGGACATGGGGGCTGATATGAAAATGGATATGAGCATGAAAGATATGCCGATGAATAGGCTCATGGGAAATATGGATCGTCCGCACTGGCAATCTATTGCTTTGTCGGCTCTGCATTGCGGTGCGGGTTGTACTTTGGCAGATATTATTGGTGAATGGATTACATGTTATTATCGGTAACTGGGTATTCGACTTTATCCTGGCATTGATTATCGGGATATATTTTCAATTCTATGCTATAAGGGAGATGGAAAAGATATCTGTCGCCGCAGGACTCATACGGGCATTCAAGGCGGATTTCTTCTCATTACTTTCCTGGCAAGTGGGTATGTATGGGTGGATGGCAATCGTATATTTTGTGATTTTCAAAGATATTCCGTTGGCAAAAGATACATGGGCTTTCTGGTTTATGATGCAGATAGCCATGTTGATAGGATTTGCATGTGCATACCCAATGAATGCGCTGCTCATCAAATTAGGAGTGAAAAAAGGGATGTAGAAATGGGAACTTATTTATTTATCTTTTTCAGAATATTCCGTATGGTAGTCTTAACTCCTGTGGAGTAATATTCGGTATCTGCATTCTCTAATATGAGTTGCAGCTCTTTTAAAAGTTCCGGCTCAGACTTGCAAAGCTGGTAAGCCATTCTGATAGATAATGCCTGCACACCGATACTTTCTTGTGGCGCCAACATATGATCCAGGCAATAATTTAGCAAATCGACAGAGACAGGATCAGATGCAGGTACATTGTATAATATAGACAGCAGCAACCGTTTGGAACCATCATGTTTGCAGACTAATAATCGCTGAATAACATCATCCAGCAATGGAACAAACCAACCGGGATGTTTCTCACTCACTTTCTCACATGCCCATATAGCCCGCCATGAAACGACGATTTTATCATCGGAAATCAACTGGTATATATCTTTAAGGTATTCCGGATGCAGGCATATTTCCTGCACCAGTTTATCTATTGATAGTTTGCAAAGAGGCATTGCAAGGGTGTTTCTGTATTCGTCGATTTTCTCCATATCATGCATGTTTTTGCAAAGATAACGCAAGTTGAATGTAGAACTTCCATACTTACATGAAAAAGTTTTGTTGAGATGCTGTTTATCTTCCTATTCTGAATGCGGATAGTATGATTACAAAATAAAGGGCTGTCTTTGGTTACAAAGACAGCCCTTACAAATATGTTGTATTTAAGGATTATGCAATACCGTGAGCAGATACCTCCGGTGCAATCTTCTTGATCAGACCTTGCAGTACAGCACCCGGGCCACATTCTGTGAAGTCGGTAGCACCATCAGCAACCATATTCTTAACAGTCTGTGTCCAGCGTACAGAAGCTGTCAGCTGAGCTACGAGGTTTTTCTTGATTTCTTCCGGATCAGTGTGAGGCAATGCATCTACATTCTGATAAACCGGACATTTGGGAGCGTGTATTTCAGTAGCGTTGATAGCTGCTTCCAATTCAACTTTTGCAGGATTCATCAGCGGAGAGTGGAAAGCGCCGCCTACCTTCAATGGCAAAGCACGTTTTGCTCCAGCAGCTTTCATCAGTTCGCATGCCTTATTGATGCCTTCGATAGAACCGGAAATTACGATCTGTCCCGGGCAGTTATAGTTGGCTGCCACGCAAACTTCACCTTCAGCGGTTACTTGCTCGCAGATTTCTTCTACTTTTTCATCGGAGAGGGCAATGATAGCCGCCATTGTAGAGGGCTGTGCCTCGCAAGCTTTCTGCATGGCCATGGCACGAGCATAAACCAGCTTCAACCCATCTTCGAAACTCAATGCACCGGCAGCAACCAGAGCAGAGAATTCGCCCAATGAGTGACCGGCAGTCATTTCAGGTTTAAAATCATCACCCATACAAAGTGCGGAGATAACGGAGTGGAGGAATACAGCAGGCTGAGTTACCTTCGTCTGACGCAGGTCTTCGTCCGTACCGTTGAACATAATATCCGTAATGCGATATCCCAGGATATCATTGGCTTTTTCAAACAATTCTTTTGCTAAAGCGGAGTTTTCATACAAGTCTTTTCCCATTCCTACGAATTGGGCACCTTGACCCGGAAATACAAATGCTTTCATACTGTTCTTGTTTTAGTAGTTAATTAAAAAAGTGGTGCAAAGGTATAGCTTTTTCTGATATTGACCGCACAAACGAAGGATTTTTGTGCAATAAGCTATTTTAACTCCCTCCGTTCGGAGAAGGGAGTTTATTGGGAAGCAGAGGGATAGATGAGAAAAAAAATCTTTTTATAGCACTTCAACTAAAATACAATAAGAGGTACTTGTCTTTTTAATCTTCCGGTATACTAAAATCCTTAAAAATAAAGCACTTCACTCTTATTGTACTTCCTACAATTACCTGATTCTTCCGTTTATCAACAATACATATTGTACTTTCAACGATAAGACCATATTTTGATATTGTAAAATGTACGATATCTATCATATTGAAAAATAGTGCTTTATAACATAATAGAAATTAAGTTTTTTGCGCTTGTATATTCAAAAAACCTGTTTATATTTGCAGCGCTTAAACATGGATATTATGCAAAACATGGAACATAAAACCCCATTAGCGAACAATCATATATCAGTAGACTGTGTAGTGATTGGCTTTGACGGAGAACAATTAAAAGTTCTGTTGATAAAACGTGTAGGTGAGGAGCAAGGTGAAATTTTTCACGATATGAAGCTTCCCGGAAGTCTGATCTATATGGATGAAGACTTGGATGAAGCTGCCCAGCGTGTGTTGAACGAACTGACAGGATTGAAGAACGTCAACCTGATGCAGTTCAAGGCATTCGGCTCCAAAAACCGGACGAAGGATCCGAAAGACATTCATTGGCTGGAACGGGCCATGGAATCGAAGGTGGAGCGTATCGTTACAATTGCTTACCTGTCATTGGTGAAGATAGACCGGGCACTGAGTCGGAATCTGGCTGATTTCGAAGCATATTGGGTGGCACTGCAAGATATTAAGGCATTGGCTTTCGACCATAATCTGATTATTAAAGAAGCATTGGTATATATCCGCCAGTACGTGGAGATTAATCCGTCGGCCTTGTTCGATCTGCTTCCCCGTAAGTTTACGGCATCACAACTGCGTACTTTATATGAATTGATATATGGCAAGCCTATTGATGTGCGGAACTTCCACAAGAAAATAGCGATGATGGAATACGTTGTTCCATTGGAGGAAAAACAACAGGGAGTTGCCCACCGTGCCGCACGCTATTATCGATTCGATAAGAAGATATATAATAAGGTAAGAAGATAAGTATTAGTAAAATAATTCATAAATCAAAACTCATAATTAATACCATGTATTTATTAGGCTATGACATTGGAAGCTCGTCCGTAAAAGCGAGCCTGGTAAACGCCGAAACCGGCAAATGTGTATCTTCTGCTTTCTTCCCGAAGACAGAGGCGGCAATCATTGCAGTTAAACCGGGCTGGGCGGAACAAAATCCCGAAAGCTGGTGGGAAAATCTAAAACTTGCCACACAGGCTGTCATGAATGAATCGGGTGCAAACGCAGGTGAAATCAAGGCAATCGGTATCTCTTATCAGATGCATGGATTGGTATGTGTGGACAAAGACCAGAATGTACTGCGTCCTTCCATAATCTGGTGTGACTCGCGTGCTGTGCCTTACGGACAGAAAGCTTTCGAAACACTGGGAGAAGAGAAATGTCTCTCACATCTGTTGAACTCTCCGGGTAACTTCACTGCCTCTAAACTGGCGTGGATAAAGGAAAATGAACCGGCTATCTACGAACGGATTTATAAGATTATGTTGCCGGGTGATTACATCGCCATGAAGTTGAGCGGTGAAATCTGTACCACTGTTTCCGGACTTTCGGAAGGTATGTTCTGGGATTTCAAGAACAATCGTGTAGCCGACTTCCTGATGGATTATTATGGTTTCGATAACTCTCTGATTGCGGACATCAAACCCACATTCTCCGAACAAGGCCGTGTGAATGCTGCCGCAGCAAAAGAATTGGGATTAAAGGAAGGTACACCGATCACATATCGTGCAGGTGACCAACCGAATAACGCTCTTTCACTGAATGTATTCAATCCGGGAGAAATCGCCTCTACAGCAGGCACTTCGGGCGTTGTGTATGGTGTGAACGGTGAAGTGAACTATGATCCGAAATCACGCGTAAATACATTCGCTCACGTAAACCACACGGACGAACAAACCCGTCTGGGTGTGTTGCTTTGCATCAATGGTACGGGTATTCTTAATTCTTGGGTGAAACGTACGATTGCTCCCGAAGGCATCTCTTACAATGAAATGAATGTACTGGCATCACAAGCTCCTATCGGTAGTGCAGGTATCAGTATTCTGCCCTTCGGTAACGGTGCGGAACGCATGCTCGAAAATAAAGAGATCAACTGCTCCATCCGTGGCTTGAACTTCAATCTGCATGGCAAACAACACATTGTGCGTGCAGCTCAGGAAGGCATTGTATTCTCATTCAAGTATGGTATAGATATTATGGAAGGTATGGGCATCCCTGTACAGAAAATCCATGCAGGCCATGCAAATATGTTCCTTAGCTCCATCTTCCGCGATACGCTGGCAGGTGTGACGGGAGCTGTAATCGAACTGTACGATACGGATGGTTCGGTAGGTGCAGCCAAGGGAGCGGGTATCGGTGCAGGCATCTATAAGGATAATAACGAGGCATTCGCAACGCTGGAAAAACTGGATGTTATCGAGCCTAATCAGGCTAAGCGCCAAGAATATGCAGATGCTTATGCACGCTGGAAACATCGTTTGGAAAAATCAATGGCAAAATAATGCTAACTTTACTCTCCTCTGAAAACGAGGGGAATTAGAATAGTACAGTTAACAATCAAAACATAATTAACCCTTTAAAATTCAATTAAAATTATGGCAACAAAAGAGTATTTTCCCGGAATAGGAAAGATTAAATTCGAAGGTAAAGAGAGTATGAACCCGATGGCATATCGTTACTACGATGCTGAGAAGGTAGTCATGGGTAAGAAGATGAAAGATTGGTTGAAGTTTGCTATGGCTTGGTGGCACACTCTCTGCGCAGAAGGTGGTGACCAATTCGGTGGCGGAACGAAACAATTCCCTTGGAATGGTGACTCTGACGCTTTGCAAGCAGCTAAAAATAAATTGGATGCAGGTTTCGAATTCATGCAGAAGATGGGTATCGAATACTATTGCTTCCACGATGTAGACCTGATTTCTGAAGGTGCAAGCATCGAAGAATACGAAGCTAACTTGAAAGCTATCGTAGCTTATGCAAAAGAAAAACAGGCTGAAACTGGTATCAAGTTGTTGTGGGGTACTGCTAACGTATTCGGTCATGCACGTTATATGAACGGTGCCGCTACCAATCCTGATTTCGACGTTGTAGCACGCGCTGCTGTTCAGATCAAGAACGCTATTGACGCTACTATCGAACTGGGTGGTTCAAACTATGTGTTCTGGGGCGGTCGCGAAGGTTACATGTCTTTGCTGAACACTGACCAGAAACGTGAAAAAGAACACCTTGCAAAGATGTTGACTATCGCTCGTGACTATGCACGTGCTCGTGGTTTCAAAGGTACTTTCCTGATTGAACCGAAACCGATGGAACCGACAAAACATCAGTATGACGTAGATACTGAAACAGTGATCGGCTTCCTGAAAGCTCACGGCTTGGATAAGGATTTCAAAGTAAACATCGAGGTTAACCACGCAACTTTAGCCGGCCATACTTTCGAACACGAATTGGCTGTAGCTGTTGACAACGGCATGTTGGGTTCTATCGATGCTAACCGTGGTGACTACCAGAACGGTTGGGATACTGACCAATTCCCTATCGATAACTACGAATTGACTCAGGCTATGATGCAGATCATCCGCAACGGTGGTTTGGGTAATGGCGGTACTAACTTCGACGCTAAGACTCGTCGCAACTCTACCGACCTGGAAGATATCTTCATCGCTCACATTGCAGGTATGGATGCTATGGCACGTGCTCTGGAAAGTGCAGCTAAATTACTGGAAGAATCTCCTTACAAGAAGATGTTGGCTGACCGTTACGCATCATTCGACGGTGGCAAGGGTAAGGAATTCGAAGAAGGCAAATTGTCTTTGGAAGATGTTGTAGCTTATGCGAAAGCTAATGGCGAACCGAAACAAACCAGCGGTAAGCAAGAATTGTATGAAGCAATCGTGAATATGTATTGCTAATATAATAAGGTGGTAGGGTGAGGGCACTCTACCACCTTATCTCTTTATCACTTTTTACTCATTTATCAACCTAATCTTTTTTATCATGAATGATGCTAACAATGGTAGTAAACTCTACCTGTATTCTATTACAACCGTTGCCATTCTGGGAGGCTTGCTGTTCGGTTACGATACGGCGGTAATCTCGGGTGCGGAGAAGGGCTTGGAAGCTTTCTTCCTGATGGCTACGGATTTCCAATATGACAAGGTGATGCACGGTATCACTTCTTCCAGCGCACTTATCGGTTGTGTGATCGGTGGTGCTCTTTCCGGTTTCTTCGCTTCCCGCCTGGGACGACGCAATTCGCTGAGACTGGCATCCGTGCTGTTCTTCCTGTCTGCATTGGGTTCTTACTATCCCGAATTTTTATTCTTCAACTACGGTGAGCCAAACATGGAATTGCTCATCGCATTCAATTTGTATCGCGTATTGGGTGGTATCGGTGTAGGTCTTGCCTCTGCCGTATGTCCGATGTACATCGCAGAAATTGCACCCTCTAACATTCGTGGAACGCTGGTATCTTGTAACCAGTTTGCCATTATCTTCGGTATGTTGGTGGTTTACTTCGTCAACTTCCTGATCATGGGCGACCACACGAATCCTATTATCGACAAGAGTGCTGAAGGTATATTGTCAGTGAATGCCGCTTCGGATATGTGGAGCGTGCAAACCGGATGGCGTTATATGTTCGGTTCGGAAGCATTCCCGGCTGCATTATTCGGCTTCCTTCTTTTCTTCGTACCGAAGACTCCGCGTTATCTGGTGTTGGTACATCAGGACGAAAAGGCATATTCTATTCTGGAGAAGGTGAATGGTGCAAACAAAGCAAAAGAAATTCTGGCAGAAATCAAGGCTACTTCCAAGGAAAAGACCGAGAAGTTGTTCTCTTATGGTGTGGCAGTTATTGTTATCGGTATCATGCTTTCCGTATTCCAGCAGGCTATTGGTATTAATGCAGTATTATACTATGCTCCGCGTATTTTCGAAAGTGCAGGTGCTGAAGGCGGTGGCATGATGCAGACTGTTATCATGGGTATTGTGAACATTGTATTTACGCTTGTAGCTATCTTTACTGTAGACCGTTTCGGACGCAAGCCGTTGCTGATTATCGGTTCTATCGGTATGGCGGTAGGTGCATTTGCAGTGGCAATGTGCGACAGCATGGGAATCAAGGGTATTCTTCCGGTATTTTCCGTAATTGTATACGCAGCATTCTTCATGATGTCATGGGGACCGATTTGCTGGGTATTGATTTCAGAAATCTTCCCGAATACCATTCGTGGTAAAGCTGTGGCCATTGCGGTAGCTTTCCAATGGATATTCAATTATATTGTATCGTCCACATTCCCAGCACTGTACGACTTCAGTCCGATGTTCGCATACAGCTTGTATGGCATCATCTGCGTTGCAGCTGCCTTCTTTGTTTGGCGTTGGGTACCCGAAACGAAGGGTAAGACTCTGGAAGATATGAGTAAACTCTGGAGAAAAAATAAATAAAATTCTCTCTCCTTTAATATCTTATAAATGCAAAAAGGTGCAACCGAAACATACCGGTTGCACCTTTTCTTTTTGATAAATATAAGTTCTGAATCTTTAATTGAATACGTATCGCAGACCGATCTGAAGCTTCCAACATTCGCTGTAATTCAGGTTTCGGGTGAAGCTTTCGGTAGGATAATTGCCGTCACTGTCTTTGTACATAGAGAAAATAGGAGTGTTGCTCTCATCCTTACCCTTATAGGTCAGAATTCGTCCGCCATTAGCCCCGGACATGTTTTTCGTTACACCCCATTTGCTGTTCAGCAAGTTACCTATATTCAGGATATCCAGGCTGAGTTGCAGCGTATTCTTAGTTTTGCCAATCTTCACGAAGAAGTCGCGACTCCAACGGAAATCAAAGCGGTGTACCCAGGGAGCACGTGCAGAATAAGCTTCGGCATATTCGCCTTTATGTTTCTTCAGATAAGGGTCTTGATTCACGAATTTCCAAAAAGCATCTGCATCTTCCGCACTTGTGAACTTGATTTCATCTTTAGTCTTCGGGATATAAATAAGATCATTGGTCACACCATCGCCATTCATATCATTAGAGTACATAAAACTGTAGCCACTGGATGAATATCCGCTATAAAAGAGGCTGAAATTCGAAGATGTTTTCTTATTCAAATGTACGCGCCAGTTAATGGAAGCAACTACACGGTTGGGAGTGACATATTGCGAACGCATGAGTCCCGAGTTGTTCGGTCCGTTGATGGATGGAACGTTTGTCCAGGCGGAATTAGCATCCGAACCGGGCATACCACTGATTTCCTTTGATTCGGTATGAGTATAGGCTGCCATAATGTTCACATTCTTGGCGGGTTCTGCCATTACGGTGATGTTGCCTGTCCATCCCCAACCTTTGGAAGTGTTGGTCAATACGTTTGCATTACTGATATTCGTGTGTTGCAGGAAGTTTTCGGGATAAATGTAACGATCATCCGGTCCGTTAAAACGTGACCATGTATCTTTATCCGGAGCCTGTACGTTGTAGTTGTATTGGCGTACAGCATTGATATCTTTAGAGAACATTCCTTCCAGTGTAACCGTCAGAGGGAAAGATACAGGCAGCTGGTAATCCAGAGCTAATGAGGTTTTCCAGACTTGCGGCATCTTGAAGTCCGGATCTATACCCACTACGGAGCTTGGCAACACACCTTCTTCCGGACTGATAGAGGTAGGAAGTCCCAATGTGGAAATCATCTGGTTTACGTCTGTTATCATATTACCTTTCAGTAATTCCAGGCGGGGATCGCGACTGGTTACAACGCCATCCTTATATCTGGTCGTAATACTTACCAGATTTTGAATCATACCCGAGTTGGTAGGCATATTGGTAAAGAACACCAGAGGAATACGTCCGGTGAAGAATCCTGATCCACCACGCACTTTTAAAGTCTTATCATTGAACACATCCCAGGTGAAACCCACACGCGGTGAGAATTGCAGTTTGCTATCGGGCCATGCACCGGTATCAATATGCATACTGTTGAAATCTAGATCGTAGATAGCCTGATTACGCATTATATCATTCAGGAAGCTGAGATTATCCATACGTATACCGGCAGTCAGTTTAAAATTATCGCGTATGTTCCATTCGTCTTGCAGATAAATGCCCAACTGGCCGAATTTCACATCCGCAGAAGGCTTGGTATTACCATTGTATCCATAAGCCAAGGCAAACGACTCAGGTGCAGCTCCATTCTTGAAATCCTCGAAGCTGGAATAGCGATAATATCCGGTTCCGTTGCGCATGTATGAATTTCCGGCTTTCTGACGTTCGTAGCTGATACCTGCCGTCAGTTTATGAGCTCCCAGATAATAGGTGAAGTTATCCACAATAGTCATAACCGTATTTTTCACCAGGTTGTTATAGGTGAACAACTCGTAACCGGCAGTCATGTAAGGTTCTAATATCTGATTACCGTTTTCGTAATATCCGGCCATAATATCAATGAAAGGGAAGGGGCTGGAGTTTGTACCGCGTTCATCCTTCATGTCACTGTATGTAAACAACAGTTGATTGGAAATATTGGAAGAGAAACGACTATTCAATTCGGCAGTAGCCGAGTTTACAATGTTCTGCAAAGAATAGCAAGAGTTTGCATAGGACATGGAATATGCTGAAACACGGTTGTATGCCAAACGATACCCGGTATTTCCCGAACTTCCATTGGGTGCTTCCCAGGTTTTGTTATTGGTAAAGTTATAGCGTACACTCAACTTATTTCCCTGATTGATATTCCAGTCAATACGTCCCAGCAATTTCAGGTTGGTGACATCGGCAGGGAAATCTGTGAACGAACCGGTATTGTATCCGTATTTGTCTTTCAGAATCTGTGAAAATTCCGCCAGATCAGCTTCCGTAGTTCGTGAAATCGTAGAGTTATTCGGGTCTTCTCCTTCTTTTGCCGCACGCCATGTAATTACTTGCTGCGGACTCTTTTCATATTCTACATTTGCAAAGAAGAACAGCTTGTCTTTAATGATAGGACCGCCAAATGTAGCACCGTAAACAGTCTTGGACTCTTCGGCACGCACACCGAAATCAGTATCACCAATTTTGTTACCGCGCATCACTTCATTATTGAAGTACATATAAGCGCTACCTCTATAAGCGTTTGTACCCGATTTCGTAATAGCATTGATGCCTGCACCGATAAAGTTTGCCTGACGCACGTCGTATGGGGCAATCACAACCTGTACTTCATCAATGGCATCCAGTGAAATCGGATTTCCACCGCCTGGCAAACCAGACGACAGGCCGAAGTTGTTATTCAGGTTCGCACCGTCTACCGTGAACGTATTGGAGCGTCCGTCGCGGCCTCCAAAACTGTTTCCTGATGCATATGGAGAGATGCGGGTAAAGTCGCTGATACTGCGGTTAATGCTGGGCAATGTGGTGAGTTGTTCAGAAGAAATATTGGTAGTAGCTCCCGTCTTTTCAGCACTGAACTTTGACTTACTGGCCGTAATAGTGATTTCTCCCAATAATTCCGAAGCTTCGTGCAGGGTTACATTCAATGAATAAGTTTCACCCAGTTGCAGCTGGATGCCTGTATAGATTGCCGTCTGATAACCGATGTAAGATACCGTCACCTTGTAAGGACCACCGGAGCGCATACCTTGCAGACTGAAACGTCCGTCTACATTGGTAACAGTACCGTAACTGGTTCCGGAAGGTTCGTGTACGGCTACAACCGTAGCGCCGATGACAGATTCTTCGTCAGCCATCACTTTACCACTCATTCCGGCAGTAGTTACCTGTGCCTTGAGCATTCCTGTAAGGGAAAGCAAAAGCACAAACAGGAATAACATCTTTTTAGCCATGATTTTTAAAAATTAAATAAGAAATAAACTGAAAGTTGTAGAAAACGATGCAAAAGTATAAAAAAAGCAAAATACTCTTATCCCTAAAGTGTTAAATCCTCATTTCTTTTTTATTGCAAAATCAGTCTCTTACAAAAATATGCATTCCGGGAGACAATGTATAAGTTTAAACCGTACCTTTGCAGTGGATTTAACTTTTGGTATAAAAAAGAAACATTATGGACTCATTGAAAATCAACAAAGTACAGTTGCGTAATTTACAAATAGAAGACTACGAGCAACTGGCGCAATCATTCACCCGTGTATATACGGATGGCAGCGATGTGTTTTGGACACACAAACAAATTGAAAAACTCATCCGAATTTTCCCCGAAGGACAGATTGTAACCGTGGTAGACGAAAAGATTGTCGGCTGCGCACTTTCCATCATTGTGAATTACGATGATGTGAAGAACGATCATACTTATGCACAGGTGACGGGTAAAGAAACCTTCAATACCCATAATCCTAAAGGCAATATATTATATGGTATTGAAGTCTTTATTCATCCCCAATACCGTGGGCTTCGCCTGGCACGCCGTATGTACGAATACCGCAAGGAGCTTTGCGAAACTCTGAACCTGAAAGCTATTATGTTCGGTGGGCGTATTCCCAACTATTATAAATACGCAGATCAACTCCGCCCGA
>ENA-UOOD01003849-UOOD01003849.1-human-gut-metagenome-genome-assembly--contig:-CS67-NODE-3849-length-12122-cov-4.431839_pt1 | contig 12122 bp, 10 predicted proteins | sample MGYA00242464_ERZ724011 | MGnify/ENA metagenome assembly ERZ724011 | reverse complement strand
AAGAGCCGTGTATCAAGACCCTAACGGTAATAGTAGGGAGTCTACCCGATTCTTGGAGAAAGGCGACTTTGTCCGCCTGCGCCAAATACAGTTGGGCTACACATTCCCTACGGTCTTGACCAATAAGATCTATCTTGAAAGAGTTCGCCTTTATGTCAGTGCGGAAAATCTGTTCACTATTACAAGTTATGACGGTGTCGATCCGGAGTTCTCTCGTAACAGCGTTCTTAACGCGGGTATAGACAAACTCATCTATCCTTTCACTCGTTCGTTCACCATCGGCGCACAAGTATCTTTTTGATTAAAAGCGAATAAGACTTCATAATTAAAAATAAAAGAAACTTTTATGAAAAAAATTATATATATGCTTGCCGTTTCGGCATCTTTGAGCTTTACGGCTTGCGAGGATTATCTGACCGTAGACTCGCCCGACGACCTCACTTCACAGTCATTTTGGAGAGATAAGGCTGATATAGAGTCAGCACTTTCTGCGGCCTACTCGCAGCTATATTTCATGGATTACAGCAGTGATGAGTGGACCATGAGTGAGGTGATATGGCCTGTGGAAGCCTACAGAGAAGATGTGGTGAATATGGGAAACGACGCCATGAACTACCAAAACTGGGTAGACCTGTACAATTATACGTATACCAATGGAAACTCTCAGGTTTCCAATTATTGGCGTCACTTATATCGTGGAGCCAACTTTGCCAATCAGATATTATCGAAGTCGGCTGATGTGCCATCAACAAATTTATCCGAATCTGACCGCAAAACACTCATGGCAGAAGCTCATTTTCTGCGAGGCTATTACCATATGCGTCTCCTGCTCAACTGGAAGGAGATTGTCATTCGCGATAAATACATCACATCGGGTGAGCCAGCAGCATTAGACAAGCCTTTGTCATCTCGTCCGGAATGTTGGGATTTCATTATTGACGATCTGAAGGCTGCAACGGATTTGCCCGAAAGCTACGCTCCTGGAGATGTAGGTAGAGCCACTCGTGGCGCGGCTTACGCTTATCTTGGATGGGCCTATCTCACGCGGGCTGCAGAGGAAAGCAGTGGCAAGGACGAATTCTTGAAAAAAGCTGTCGATGCCTTTGATAAGGTGAAGGGTTATGAGTTGGAATCCAACTTTGAAAGTATGTTCAATGGTCAGAATAAGAACTCTAAGGAGTCTATTTTCGAAATGCAGTTTACGCTCAATGATGCAAATGGTGCAAACTATCGCACACAGATGCATCGGTGGATAGGATGTAGCGAACTGCGTGGATGGGATGAAATTCTTCCTTCAAAATTTCTTATGAATGAGTTCATGAAAGAGGGTAAAAAGGCTACTGATGGAGAATATGACAGCCGTTTGTTTGCAACCGTATTCTACCAGTGTGATTATTGGAACTCACCGGAGGGCAGGGTCTATGGCAAAACATACGACGAATGGTTCAGGGATGACAAAGGTGCCTATAATCGGCCTGCATTCAGAAAATTCATGCCCGCCACGTTGGAGAAACTTAACATGGACGAGACAGCCATCAATATTCCACTCATGCGTTATGCTAACGTCTTACTCATGAAGGCAGAGGCTCTAAACCAAATAGGACAGACAGCTCAGGCTATCGAACTTATCAACAAGGTGAGAAGCGTGCATGGCAACATGCCGAAGATGGAAGGCAGTAGTAAGACGGAGGTGCAGAACCAGATAGAACATGAGCGAATATTGGAGTTCCCCTTAGAAAATATGCGTTTTTACGATTTGCGCCGTTGGGGCAAGTTGGGAGCAGCAATGAAGGCTTCCGGACGTAAGAACTTCAAGGAGTCTGTTCACGACTTCTATCCCATTCCACAGACAGAACACAATGCCAATGGGCTTATCAAATAATAATAGCAATATCAATGCTTAAAATCGTCATTATCATGCTGAGCGGAATACTGGTCGGAAGAGTCCTGCACAGGCATCGGCTAAGTGTCATTCCACGAGTCATCACTGTTTTGATATGGATGCTGTTGTTCCTATTGGGAATAGAGGTTGGCAGGAACGAACGCATTATCAATGGGCTGATAGAGATCGGAGGAGAGGCCTTGCTGCTTACGTGTGGAGGCATGATGGGCAGTGTTCTGCTCGCATGGATGTTATGGCGATTCATCAATAGGAAAGGGCAGAGACATGAAAGGTAGTATCATTATAGTTTCGTTCTTTGCCATAGGTATTGCGGTTGGTTTATTTCATTTGCTACCAACCGATATAAACAGTGGTGAATGGAGCTACTATGCACTGTGCATGCTTATGTTTTGCGTGGGTATATCCATCGGAAACGACATAGAGACGCTAAAGAGCTTCAGGCGGGTTGGTGCTAAATTTCTGTTGTTGCCCATTGCTACTATAGTTGGCACATTGGCGGGCTGTGCGGTGGTGGCATTGTTACTGCCCAGCCGACAACTCACCAGTTGTCTTGCCATTGGCTCCGGATTTGGTTACTATTCTCTGTCCAGCATTTTTATAACTGAGATGCGAGGGGTTGAGTTGGGTACCATTGCTCTATTGGCCAACATCATGCGGGAAATCATAACGCTGCTTGGCGCACCGATTTTACGCAAATGGTTTGGCCCATTGGTTCCGATTTCGGCCGGCGGTGCAACAACCATGGATACTACGCTGCCTATCATTACGCAAGTATCGGGCAAGCAGTTCACGGTAATCTCCATAGCTCATGGCTTCATCACAGATTTCACGGTGCCTTTTTTGGTCACTCTCTTTTGTTCCATCTAACAATAGTCACTTAGGAAGATATCCAGTCTAACCGTTTTTTGTATTTTGTTTTTCTCGCTTCAGGGCTTTGCCAACGATGCTATGCCTTGGCAAAATCCACACATATCGTCTATCAATCGGGAGCCAATGACAGCTCATTTTATCCCATATAAAACAGAGAGTGGGGCAATGGCGCGATACATCATGCCTGATGTGGAGCGTCTAAGCTGCGATCCAAGTGTCGAACGCAGGCTCCAACTGGATGGTACATGGCTCTTCAAGTATGCCAGGAACAATGTGAGTGCACCTGAAGATTTCTTTAAAAAAGATTTCGATGCGCGCTCATGGCAGCAAATTCAGGTGCCTGGCAGCTGGGAATTGCAAGGGTTTGACTGTCCCATCTATACCGACGTGCGATATCCTTTCCCCGCCAATCCTCCTTTTGTACCCTCTGATTACAATCCCGTTGGGTCGTACATTCATACATTCAATGTCCCCAAGGAGTGGCAAGGCATGGATATTTTCATCGACTTCGAAGGTGTGGAGTCGGCTTTCTATGTATGGATTAATGGCAACATGGTGGGCTATAGCGAGGATAGCAGGTTGCCGGCTCATTTTAATATCACACCATATTTGTTGCCAGGGGAAAACAAGTTGGCTGTGAAGGTGTTCAGATACAGTGACGGATCATACTTGGAAGATCAGGATTATTGGAAATACAGCGGCATAGAACGTAGCGTATATCTACAGGCACGTCCGCACTTCAGGTTACATGATTTTATTCTTCGTGCTGGTCTTGTCAATGATTACCGCGATGGCAAGTTCAGTCTTGAAGTACTGTTAAAGGGCGCAGCCCCCCGCAACAAAGTGGAGCTTAAAGTGCTTGATGACAAGAATATGACGATATTAAGAAGGGAATATAAAATCAGGAAGTCGTCAGACTCCACACTTAATGTTGCCCATGTGTTCACTTCGGTGAAACAATGGAGTGCAGAGATGCCTAACTTATACAAGTTGGTCATCAATACGATGGATGCTCATGGTGTGGTAACAGAGTCGGTGGTTCATGAATTCGGTTTCAGGAGTGTTGAAATGAGGAATGGTTTGCTTCTTGTAAATGGCATGCCTATCAAGCTCAAGGGGGTGAACAGGCACGAACACGATGCCCGCACCGGCCGTACCATCTCGGTGGAAAGCATGCTTGAGGATATTAGGCTGATGAAGCAGGCTAACATTAATGCCGTCAGAACCTGTCACTATCCCAACCGACCGGAGTGGTATGATCTCTGTACAAAGTATGGGCTGTATCTCGTCGATGAAGCCAATATAGAGAGTCATGGCATGGAGAACGCATCGCATCCCACCCTTGCCGACAACGAGGATTGGGCAGATGCTTTTCATCAGCGCATGGGGCGTATGGTGAAGAGAGATCGAAACTTTACCAGTATCATCATTTGGAGTCTTGGAAACGAATCGGGGAATGGGCCGTTGTTTGAGCAGATATATAATCTTGCCAAACAACTGGATGGCACCAGACCTGTGCAATACGAGGGAGGTGGATATCAGGGACTGTCAGATATATATTGCCCCATGTATGCTCGGATATGGTCCTTGCGTCGTCATGTCAATGAACGGAATGCCCGTCCGCTGATATTGTGCGAGTATGCACATGCTATGGGCAACAGCGTTGGCAACTTGCAGGATTATTGGGATCTCATTAATAAGTACGACCAGCTGCAGGGCGGTTTCATTTGGGATTGGGTAGACCAGACTTTCGAACGTCAAGACAGCATGGGGAATCATATCTGGGCATACGGAGGAGACATGGGATTTGTGGGTGTCGTGAACGACTCTAATTTCTGTGCGAACGGCCTTGTGCCCGCCGATCGTTCCCTACACCCACACTATTGGGAGGTGAAAAAGGTCTATGAGAACATCCGCTTATCACCAATGCCATTCAGCAGCAATGCGGTTAGGGTGTACAATGCTTTCGATTTCATAACTCTTGACGACTATTACCTATCTTGGGATGTGAAAGAAAATGGTAAGGTTGTTGAACAGGGACAGTGCGAACTTCCACATATCAAGCCGCATCATGAAGCCGTGCTCACCCTGCCTTTGACCGGCATTACATCACAAAACGCTGAGCAGATACTCACTTTGCGAGTGTTTACCAAGAATGCAACACCTATGTTGCCGGCACACCATGAGATGGCCAATGGTCAATGGGTCATTGGTTTTCCGGCAGTGACGGCGCAAAAATCAATAGAGAGTAATTTTTCGCCAACCATGAAGTCTGTCAAAGACGAAGTGTTAATATCAGGCAACGGCTTCGATTATGTTTTTGCCAAACAAACCGGCGAGCTTACTTCCATGCGTTATGATAACAGGGAGATTCTGCAGAAGGGACCTCGTCCCAACTTCTGGCGACCACTCACCGATAACGATGTGGCCAATGGCACCTTGGATCGGTGCGGAACATGGAAACATGCTGCCGATAACATGACGCTGCTGCAATTTGAAGCCATACAGACCAATGGAGTTGCAAAGATTGTCAGTACCTACAAGTTGGCTGAGCAAGATGCTAAGGTGATTGTCGAATATGAGATTTCCGGAAGTGGCAAACTGGCGGTGTCCATGCACTTCAAGCCTGGCACAAAGCCGCTTCCGGAAATGCCACGATTAGGCATGAGAATGATTATAGATAAGAGCTGCGACCAAATGACCTGGTATGGTCGCGGCCCACATGAGAACTATGCAGACCGTAAGTTGAGCGCGCTTGTAGATGTCTACTCAGCGAGTGTATGGGATCAATTCCATCCCTACGTCAGGGCACAGGAGACAGCCAACAAATGCGATGTGAGATGGGTGGAACTGAAAGACAAGACCGGCCGTGGCATACGCATAGAGGGCACCGATTTGTTGAACGTCAGTACTTGGAACTGTACGCAGGACGACCTTGACTATGTGCCATCAACCGTGGCTCACAAGCATGGAGGAAGTGTCGTGCGAAAAGACTTGGTATGGCTCAATATCGACCATCGGCTGATGGGTGTGGGGGGTGACAATACTTGGGGTGCGCAGGTGCATCCGGAATACACCATCACGCCACGCGAATGGCACTACACTTATTCGATAACTCCCATCAAATAATATAAGAGAATGAAGATGAACAAACATAAAATAAAGACCGTATGCACGTTGGTGTTGCTGATTCTCAGGAGTAAAGTAACAATGTTGGCAAATGGTTATGAATGTAGCGATTTTGAGGATATTATCAATATCCGTCTCACACCCAATGGAAATGAGCGACTTACAGGTTGTTTTTCCGATCAAGGGGCATGGATGGGATTTACAATCCCTGAAGCTGGCAAGCCAGTGGGAGGCTTCTGTGGTCCATTTAGCATCAACAGCCGTAAATGGATAGCAAAATCTGTGATAGCATTGAAGGATAGGCACGGTATATTCCAGGCTACCAGATCGAACTATACGCCGGGAAAAATAGCGATGACACTGCAAGGCGGTGATTCAAGGGTCGAGGAACAACTGATATTTGCAGACTCGCGTACTGCATTGCTTAACCTATGCACATACGGCATGGACACATTACGGTTGCAAGCTCTTGAGCCAGGCAAGGGGGTAAAAATGGTGGTTGAGGGTAGACATGTGGTGATGCATGGACTACCTGAAGAGACGATTATGCTCACATTTCCCGCAGGTACCAAACTCTCTACCGACGGCACCAACTATATGGCTGTGATGACGGGCAATATTAAAGATGCCACCATTGCCATATCAATGCTATTGCCGGGCGACCGCATACCTGTGCAAAAGTTATTTGCTGAGCAGATGACTGAGCAATTTGAGCAAACGGAAAGGGCGGGACGTGAACGTTGGAACGGCTATATCAATAAGATATTGAGGCGAGACATGCCCGTTGAATACAATCGGGTGGCCGTAAAAGCCATTACCACACTTATTTCCAACTGGCGCGTGCAGCGTGGTGGATTGTTACACGATGGTATCGTACCAAGCCATGCCATTGGTTATTTTGTGGGTTGCTGGGCTTGGGATTGTTGGCGCTTTTCGGCGGCCATGGCTCACTTTTTCCCCTCATTAGCTAAAGATAACATTCGTGTGATGTTCGATTATCAACAATCAGATGGTATGGTAATAGACTGTATATATACTGATCCCAAGGAAAATAATGCACGTGACAGCAAACCTCCGTTGGCCTGCTGGGCTGTGGATGAGATATGGAAGGCCACGGCAGACACGGCTTTTGTAAAGGAAATGTATCCTAAGTTATTGGCTTATTATAAATGGTGGTATAAAAAGAGGGATCATGATGGTAACGGCATCTGTGAATTTGGCTCTACGGATGGCACGTTGGAGGCCGCTGCATGGGAGAGCGGTATGGATAACGCCATACGCTTTGATGGTGCACGGATGTTGAAGAACGGTGAGAATGCGTGGAGCATAAATCAGGAAAGTGTAGACCTCAATGGATATTTGGCATACGAATATATTATACTCAAGAAGTTTTCAAAGATACTGAATGAAAAATTCGATGAGCCGGATATGAGAAGTCGTATTGCCGATTATTTCTTTGATACAAAGAACGGCTACTTCTCTGACCGCCGGCTCACGGATGGAAGTTTTGTCAGAGAACCAGGGTGTGAGGGATATTTGCCTTTTTGGACGAAAATAGCAACGCAGGAACAATGGAAAATGGCAAAAAAAACATTGGAAGACAAAACCAAGTTTTCTACTTATATTCCATTCCCAACCATTGCGGCCGACAACCCCAAATATGATCCTAATGGCTATTGGAGAGGACCGATATGGCTGGACCAGACTTACTATGCCATTGAGGGATTCAGAAACTATGGAGAGCAAGCTAAGGCAGACATGTACACCCGACAGGTTTTCGATCGACTTGAGGGACTGACAGCAGATGCTCCCATTTACGAAAACTATGACACATTCACCGGCAAGGGGTTACAGGCCTCCCATTTCAGTTGGAGCGCGGCCCATTTGCTCATGCTCTATAGGTCGTACGGCGAGAAGAGATAACAACATGCTCCCAAATGTAAAGCTACACAGAGCACATCGTGTTTGAGTTTATAAGAAATAGAAAATCTCTGATTGTTCAAGTTAATTAGTGTTTGCTGAATTAATAAATCGCCATGACTGCAAAGCAGCGGACTCTAAACTTTGCAATGGCATTTGCCCATAAATTGAGCTTAATTTCGAAAAGACCAAGACAAAGTTCCCTGAGGAACTTCATCACGTTCTTGACTAAGTAGCACATTCCTGTCCAACATTCTGCTGTTTCTGGGAGCTTGGCCCTGATGTTATTGGCTCGATAGACTCTCTTGCCTGTGCCGAAAGAGCATTCGACTTCGTTTCGTTCTCCGACGGCCTTGGCCATCTTCTTGAGATATTCGGGACTTCTGGGTTCCTTTGGCGGTCGACCTAATGGTTTGCAGTAAGTCTTTATCTCATATTCTTTGAGAAGCCTTCTGTTTGCATGGTTCATGTAGATCTTGTCTGCAAGAATAGTAGCGGGAAGGTATCCGAATCGTTCTTTGAAAAGTTGAATCTGTAATGAGAGATCTGTACTTTCGTTGTAGGCATCCCAGCTGTGGTGGTCTATGAAGGTGTATCCCTCATAAACGGCAGCACCTATCTTCGCGCCAAACTCTGTCGGAGCTTTGGACTTGCCTCTGACGATAGGACGGACATGTGGCTGGAAGATGCTGACTATGCGGTCTTTGCATTGATGTTTCTTCTCATCAAACATCTCCAACTGCTGGGAATGCATGTCGAAGGTTGCTCTGAGGATGCGTTGCTCATGGGGTTGCAAAAAATCTTTGCTTCCCCGGTACTCTACGAAGAGTTCTGCAAGTTTGCGGAGGTCTTTGTTTAGATAGCTCAGCATAGCTGATATGGTGGATCGGATAAGTTTGGCACCTTTCTTCCTGCGCTTAACAAGCTCCAGGTAGAATCTACGTGCGTCACTGTAACAACTCCTGATCTTCTTGATATGAAGTCCTTCGCAGATTTTCTTGATGTAGCGGTCTGCTATCTTGCATCCGTCATGAATGATGTCGGCATCAACAGGATAGCGAATCTCAGCATCAGCACAAGTCGCATCAATCTTGAGTACACCTTTATGTGTGCGGTTCTGACTGTCCGTAAACTCTGCACCATTGTCTTCTGAAGAAGTTACTGGTGGCTCTTCGTTGTCACTCTTCTGCTTCTGTTCTTCTATCTTGCGTGCCTCCTTGACCGCAAGCTCTTTGTTGAGAAGCTCAACGGCAAGTTTGTTAATCTCTTCAATCGTGATACGCTTACGATTAGTTGTAAACAGGGATGGATCGAAAAGCGGCTTGTAGGTGAACTCTGACAGACCACACAGATACTGCATGTAAGGGTTCTCCTGAATCATTGAGATTGTATCCTCGTCAGAAAGGGAAAACTTATGCTTGATGATACATGCACCGATAATCATACGGGCAGGCTTGTTACCTGCACCTTTAACCTCATTGTCAAGTCTGGAGTTGTATACCTTTTCCAGTTCTGTCCATGGAAGAAGATCGCCTAATTTTACCCAGCGATTATTCTTGTCCAGCTCATCAAAAGATGAACTGAACATATCGACTGATAACTGTTTCAAATGTGAAGTATACTTCATCTCACTTATGATTTAACACTGTAATGGTACGAATTTTGTGTTAACCCCAAATCGGTCATTAGGATTTCTCCTTGCCGTACGACACAGAGAAATCCTAATGACCGATTTGGGGTTAAGGGAAAGAAACTAAGACAGCCTGGCAAGGCAACCAAATAAGATGCTGACACTACCGCTCTCCCAAAGTCCCTTGAAAGACTCTGTTGGCAATCCTGCAAGGTCAGAAGCTGTGTCTTTCATGGGATGAAAACGGCAACGATCGTTTTCTGGGTCTTTGCGAAGCCTGTGTTCCATCAAGCTGAAAGCTTCTTAGCCGTTGTCGAAGTGGAGCAAAGCGGAACAGGACTAAGGCGTAGATGGCTGCAGAACGATGTGTACACTGGCGGAGCAAACACTGGCATTGAGAATCTGACCAAAGGGAAAGAAGGAATCAAACTAAAATTTGCGGTAGCGTGTTTTGAATGGGCAAAGAGAAGCGACTACCAGAGTAGTGGCTTAGAATACTTAGGGCTTAGGAATGAGTGCTGCGAGCTATGGGAGCAGCACACGGAGAAAATGCCCCGATCGTTGGGTCGGGGCAGGAGTGGCGACTAATTCCATTCAGTGAAATAGCTCTGGTCATTGTACTGGCACTCTTCGTACCATTCGTCCATATTGGAGTAATCCATAAGCAGACATTCATCACTACAATAATAGCTGGCTCCCATATCTGAGCAATAGTCCTCATGCATGAGCCGTCCGCATATAGAGCAACGTCTGACTGGCTTATCTGTGTTCCACCAATAGTCAAGAAAGCCATCTGCTACTTCATCATTGCTCATACTCTCTGCCCACTTGCTTTTGAAAGCCTGGGCAAATTGCTTTAGTTCCTTGTCGGTATAATACTCTTGCTCTGACCCTTTAACTGCGATGGTAAGCTGATTGAGTATCTTCTGTGTTGTTGATAGTCCTTTATCGATTATCATATCTTTGAAGATTTGTGCCCCGATGATTGGTCGGGGCATTACCTTTATGTTAGCGTTATGCAAGTTTTTCTATCTCGTTGATAGCGTTCACTTCGGTCTGCTTGAAGTAGAAGTGAGTGTCAAGCGAGCCGTTGACCCAACAGTCGAACATTTCACGCTCACAACCTTTGTTCTCAAACTCGTCCACCACTTTGAGCCAAAGTATTTCCATCAAACAATTTCGTACACTGGTAAGGTCGTACCCTGCTGCTTCGATAGCCTCGTTTAAGTCCTCGTCCGTCCAATCATAGCCAAAGTTGGAACGGAAGTTATCAAGCTTGTAATCGTTCTTGAAGAAGCCTAACGATGTGAGTACCATTTCTTGGTTTGTCATATTTATAGCCATAATGGTTGAAGATTATATTTCCACTATTTGGTCCACTCTGCCGCACAAGTAAGCCCGAAGGCTTGTCTTGTCGGGGGCGTAATACTCGCTCCACTGACCGTATTGATTGACGATGTATCTTTTCAGTACGTCGAAGAAGTCAAAGCAATAGCCCATCAATGGCACTGCGGTGCGATAATAGGTATTAGTGTTCACTGCTACGGCGAGCCAATTCTTTTCCTCTCGGTTCATCTTCTGACCACTGTTGAGCTTTGCACGAAGACGGTAGACCTTGCTGTTGCTCAACTTGCTCAATGGCTCCACGTCCCACTTCACAAACTTCCATGCCTTAACCTCTGTGTCTTGCTTTATACTTTCCATATCGAATGATTTTGATGTGATACATTTCCCTTTAGTTCCCTGCTTTTAATAGCAGGAGAGCATCGGGATTTCAAATTTTTCGAGCAAATGAGAGAGCAAGACAAAGAACAGATAAGCAAAGTAATTTGAGGATATACTTATGGAATACCCAAATCTCCGATATGGGAAGGCTGCCGTAAGCAAATCCTAAAATAGTATAGCGGTGCTTTGTTTTCTGGTCGCCTTGCTAACTTTGCATAGAAAAATGAAGGCTGATGATCCCTGTTGAATAGTTGGAAACTATGCCGACGGCTTCTTGAAATTCAAAATAGAATGATACAGAATATCGTATATAGTAACTATTTTGTAATTTTAGAGTAATTATCAACCAGTAAAGTATGACAAAAGTAATCCATGTTCACCTGATTCAGGGACATAAAAACTATTATTTCGGATCGATCCCTGCCATTTACAGTACACTGACGGCTGACGAGATTGGCATTAGGCAATCTTCGCTGGAGCGTGTGGGGCTTAGTAAAGGTGGCGTAGTGCTCAATAAGAAGGCTATCATAAGTGCTGGAGAACTGATACGTTCAAAAATTAAACAACACAAGGGAAAGTAAGAAAATAGGGATGCGAAACGGCATCCAGAGAACACGAATGAAATGATTGATAACAAGGGTTCAAATCCACCTTTTTGAGAAAATGCATAAAACGCTGATATTCAGCAAGAAAAAAAATACTGAATTATCTTTACACAAATTAAAAATCATTTCATGTTAAAAAGTGTTCGGAGTAAAAGTGGGTCAAAAAGTGGGTCAAAAAGCGGGTCAAAAAGTGGGTCAAAAAGTGGGTCAAGAAATAAACAAGGGGAAACAAAAAATCCCTAAATTATTGTAACTTAGGGATTTACGCTTAATTCGATTGCGGAGAGAGAGGAAAATGACCATTTCGCTGCAACTCCTTGTATCATAGTCTTTTATTTTT
>ENA-UOOD01003844-UOOD01003844.1-human-gut-metagenome-genome-assembly--contig:-CS67-NODE-3844-length-12134-cov-4.901151_pt1 | contig 12134 bp, 11 predicted proteins | sample MGYA00242464_ERZ724011 | MGnify/ENA metagenome assembly ERZ724011 | reverse complement strand
GTTGAAGTAGGCGTCGGCCAGGGTGTGGAGCACGCAGATGTTGGTATCCGCGCCCACGGCGATGACGGTCGTGACGCCCAGCTCGCGCAGGGTGAGGTCGAGGTCGGTCTGGAAGAAGCCGGAGTAGCGGCGCTTGGGGATGGTGATGTCGCCGGGAGCCTGCTCGATCTCAGGGAAGACGCGGACCTCGCCGACGATGCCGTGCTCACCCCAGAGGTCGAGCTCGCGGTCAAGGCCGCGGACGTGCGCGTCGTTGCAGTAGATCACCGGAATACCTGCGGCGTGGCAGGCGGCCACGGAGCGCGCCACGGCAGCGCGATAGGCGGCGGTCGCGGCGTCGGGGTCATAGAGCGAGTCGTCGCCCACGGCCTCGATGGCGTCGATGACGAGCAGGGCGGAAGTGTTCTTGTCGAGCTCCATGGTCTCCCCTCTCGGTTGGGTGGTAGCCTGAAGGATAGCGGATTGGAGGAGCCATGGAGGAGTCGTTCTTCGAGCGCGCGTGGGACGTCGTGCGCCAGATCCCCGAAGGTCGCGTGGCCAGCTACGGTCAGGTGGCGCGGCTTATGGGCGCACCGCGCTGCGCGCGACAGGTGGGCTACGCCATGCACGGAAGCCCCGGTGTCGCCGGGGGCGTGCCGTGCCATCGCGTGGTCTTCGCGGACGGCTCGCTCGCCCCGGGGTTTGCCTTCGGCGGGCCGGGAGAGCAGCGTCGCATGCTCGAGGCAGAGGGCGTGCGCTTCCAGCCCGACGGTCGCGTGGACATGAAGAAGTTCGCCTGGGAAGTCTAGCCCTCGGCAAACGGGTACAAGAACGCCAGTCGACCAAGGAGGCTCTATGTCTTACGCCATCATCTGCAGCTCGAAGACCGGCAACACCGAGAAGCTCGCGCAGCGCGCACGCGAGGTCCTGGGCGAGAAGAACGAGCGCCCGGTCGCCGATGCCGACCTCGTGCTGGTGGGATCCTGGACCGACAAGGGCGGCATGGACCCCGTGCTCGACGAGCGCCTCGGGGAGCTTGCCAACAAGAGGGTCTTCCTCTTCGGCACCTGCGGCTTTGGCGGCAGCCAGGCGTACTACGACCGCGTGCTCGACCGGTTCCAGTCCGCGCTTCCCGAAGACACACAGGTCGTGGGCCGCTTCATGTGCCAGGGCCAGATGCCGCCCGCCGTCCGCGAGCGCTACGTCAAAATGGCGGAGCAGGACCCGAAGAAGTTCGAGCCCATGATCAAGAACTTCGACCGAGCGCTGGGGCACCCCGATGTCGCGGACCTCGACGCCTTCGAGGCGGCTCTGCGCGCCGCGCTCTAAGCCCTACTCGATTCCAAGCCTCTCCGAGAGCTCGAGCCACTCGTCCTCGAGGGACTCGCGCTCGGCCAGGCATGCGTCAAGGGCCTCCTGCGCCGCCATGAGGGCAGCGTAGTCGCTCGCGTCCACGGCGGCCATCTCCGCGCGCAGACGGTCGGGCTCCCCTGCCGTCTTCTCAAGCTTGCGGCTGACCGCGTCAAAGCGCTTCTTGAGCTCGCGACGCTCCTGGTTGGTGAGGCCCGAGACGGCGGCACGAGAAGGACCGTCCTCGCGCGCATCCGTCTCCACCTGCGCCTCGTTGTCCTTCTCGCCAAGCAGGCGCAGGTACTCGTCCACGCCGCCGGGAACGTGGCGCACATGGCCGTCCAGCAGCGCGTACTGGTCGTCGGTCACGCGCTCCATGAGGTAGCGGTCGTGGCTCACCACCAGAAGCGTTCCGGGCCAGCTGTCGAGCAGGTCCTCCATCACGGCGAGCATGTCCGTGTCCAGGTCGTTGCCCGGCTCGTCGAGCACGAGCACGTTGGGCTCCTCCAGGATCACGCACAGAAGCGCCAGGCGGCGGCGCTGCCCTCCGGAGAGGTCCTTGATGAAGTTGGTGAGCTCGCGCTGCTCGAAGCCCAGGCGCTCGATGAGCTGCGTGGGACTCTGCATCTTGCCGCCCACGAGGTAGCTGCGCTTGTAGCGACCAAGGACCTCGAGCACGCGCCAGTCGTCCTTCTCGCCCAGCGCGTCGAGGTGCTGGCTCATGAAGCCAAAGCGCACCGACGCACCGATCTTCACGGTGCCGGAGGTGGGCTCGAGCGCCCCCGTCATGAGCGCGAGCAGCGTCGACTTGCCCGCGCCGTTGGCGCCAAGGATGCCGTAACGGTCACCGGGGCCGATGAGCCAGTCCACGCCGTCGATCACGCGCGGCCCGCCGGGATACGCAAAGCTCACGTCCTTCATCTCGATGACCTGCTTGCCCAGGCGGCTCACGGCGAGGCGCTTGAGCTCGAGCGGGTTTCTGAGCGGGGGGTCGTTGGCGATGAGCGCACGGGCAGCCTCCACGCGGAACTTCGGCTTGCTCGTGCGGGCCTTGGCGCCGTGGGCGAGCCAGTTGAGCTCCTTGCGCAGCGTGTTCTGGCGGCGCTCCTCCATGACGGCGGCCTGGCGCTCGCGCTCCACGCGCTGCTGGATGTAGGCGGAGTAGCCGCCCTCGAAGGGCTCGATGCGGCGGTCGTGGACCTCCCACATGTGCTCGCAGACCTCGTCGAGGAACCATCGGTCGTGCGTGACCACGAGCAGCGCGCCCTCCCCCGCCGGCCAGCGGCGCTTGAGATGGTCCGCCAGCCACTCGATCGCGACGAGGTCGAGGTGGTTGGTGGGCTCGTCCATGAGAATGACGTCCCAGGTGTGGCAGAGTACGCGGCAGAGGTCCACGCGGCGGCGCTGACCGCCGGAGAGCTCTCCGACGAGGCCGTCGAGGTCGAGGTCGCCCACCAGCTCGTCCAGGATCGCGCGTATGCGGGCATCGGAGGCCCAGGTGTACTCCGGCACGTCCCCAAAGATCGCCCGGCGCACGGGGTCATTGTCGCCGAGCTCGTCCGCCTGGCCGAGATAGCCCACGCTGATGCCGCGCCGCCAGGTCACCGTGCCGGCGTCCGGCTCCAGCACGTGGCCCACGATCTCCAGCAGCGTGGACTTGCCGTCGCCGTTGCGGCCGACGATGCCGATGCGCTCGCCCTCGTTGATGCCGATGGTCTGGTCCTCGAGCACGCGCTTGCCAGGCCACTCGTGCCCCACGTGCTCGAGACCTATGAGGATTCCCATTACGACACAACCTCCCGCGAAGCAAGGGCTCGAAGCAGCGCGATCTCCGCGGCCCAGCCGTCGAGGCCGGTCTGCGGGGTCTCGAGGACCATGGGCAGACCCGCAAGCCGCGGGTTCGTTACCACGGCGAGGAAGGTCTCAAGGCCGAGCGTGCCCTCCCCTATCCGCTCGTGGCGGTCCTTGTGGGAGCCGATCGGGTTCTTGGAGTCGTTGAGGTGCAGGGCGCGCAGGCGCCCAAGCCCGATCACACGGTCGAACTCGTCGAGCACGCCGTCGAGGTCGTGCACGATGTCGTAGCCCGCGTCGGCAACGTGGCAGGTGTCCAGGCACACGCCGAGCAGCTCGTCGTGGGTGACACCCTCGATGATGCGCGCCAGCTCCTCAAAGGAGCGGCCGACCTCGGTGCCCTTGCCGGCCATGGTCTCCAGCAGCACGGTCGTTGCCTGCCCGGGCTCCAGGACCTCGTTCAGTCCCTCGCAGATGAGACGGATGCCCTCGTCTGCCCCCTGCTTGACGTGTGCGCCAGGATGGAAGTTGTAGAGGTGCCCGGGCAGACGCTCCATGCGCTCCAGGTCCTCTCGCATCGCGCGCCGCGCGAACTCCACGGTCTCCGGCTTGGCGGAGCAGAGGTTGTAGGTGTACGGCGCGTGCGCCACGAGCGGCCCGATCTCGTGCTTCTCGAGCGTGTCGAGAAAACCCTCGAGGTCCTGCGCGTCGAGCTCTCGCGCGTTTCCGCCGCGCGGGTTGCGGGTAAAGAACGCGAACGTGGTGGCACCGATGGAGACGGCGTCGTCCGCCATCGCCGCATAGCCATTGGCCGTTGAGAGGTGGCAGCCTATCAGTAGGTCGTTCATCGCACGACCCTCTGAAGGACGGCGTCAAGAATCGCGTCGGCAACGGCGGGTAGCGGCATGGTCTCCAGCTGCTCCACGCCCTCTGCGCTCACGAGCGCGACGCGGTTGGTGTCCGCGCCAAAGGTGGACTCGGGGCGGCTCACGTCGTTGGCCACGATGAGGTCGGCGCCCTTGCGATCGAGCTTTTCCCGCGCATGGGCGAGAAGATCGTCCGTCTCGGCGGCAAAGCCCACGACGACACGAGTGCCCTTGCAACCGCAGAGGTCGGCCAGGATGTCGGCGGTCTCCGTGAGCTCAATCGCGTCCAAGTGCTCGCGCGACTTCTTGAGCTTGTGGTCGGCGGGCGCGGCGGGCGTGTAGTCGGCCACGGCGGCGCTGCAGATGGCGACGTCGGCGTCATCAAACGCCGCAAGCATCGCGTCATGCATCTGCGCTGCGCTCTCCACGTCTATGCGTCGCACGCCGGCGGGCGTGGGCAGCGACGTGGGGCCGGAGACGAGTGTCACCTGTGCCCCGCGCCTCGCGGCGGCCGCCGCGATGGCGTAGCCCATCTTCCCGGTGGAGCGGTTGGCTATGTAGCGCACGGGGTCGATGGCCTCGTGCGTGGGGCCGGCGTTCACGAGCAAGCGCAGCCCATCCAGGTCGCGCGGCCCAAGAAGGGCAAGCGCGGCCGCGACGATCTCGTCGACTCCCGCGAGCTTGCCCTCGCCCACATCTCCGCAGGCAAGGCGTCCGGTGTCGGGTCCAACAAAGCTCACGCCACGCTCGCGGAGCGTGGCAGCGTTGGCCTGCGTGGCGGGGTTGCGCCACATGTGCACGTTCATGCCCGGCGCCACGAGCACGGGGCACGCGCAGGCCAGGAGCGTCGTCGTGAGGCAGTCGTCGGCGATGCCGCACGCCATCTTGGAAAGCACGTTGGCGGTGGCGGGTACCACCACTGCGACGTCGGCCCATTCGGCAAGCCCGATGTGCGGGATGGCGGACCCGGGGTACTCGTAGAGCGACGTGCCCACGGGAGCGCCGGAGAGCGCCTCGAAGGTCGTTGCCCCCACAAAGCGCTCCGCGTCCGCCGTCATGGTCACGCGCACCTCGCAGCCCGCCTTCTGGAGGCCCCGCAGTACCTCGCAGGCCTTGTAGGCTGCGATTCCGCCACATACGGCGAGAAGGACGCGGCTCTTCTCGGCTGCCATGACTACTCCTCCTCGGAGGTGATGAGGATGCGGTGGCAGTACGGGCACTCAGTGATCTCCTCACCCTGGGAAAGGTCATGGAACTGGCTCGGCTGAAGCTTCACGCGGCAGACGGAGGGGACGTTGCCGCGCAGGCGCTCGACGGCCAGGCCCTTGAAGCGCTTGCGGGCGGCCTCGTAGCGCTCGAGGAGCTCGGGGGCGAGGCGCCCGGCCAGGTCGTCGCGCTCGTGCGAGAGGCGGACGATCTCCGCACGCAGCGAGGAAGAGCCGTCGGCGAGTGCGGCCTCCGTGGCCGTGCGCTCGGCCTCCAGGCGCTCAGCGGTCGCGCGCGCGTTCTTCTCGGCACGCTCCAGGCGCTCGAGCTGCTCGTGCAGGGGGCGCAGCGTGTACTCGGACTTCTCTATGCGCTTGGCGAGCGACGTGAGCTGCTGCTCGAAGTCGCGGATCTCGCGGTGCGTATGCTCCCCCGCGTCCGCGGCGGCCTGCACCTCAACGGTCTTCTCGCGGTAATGTGCGAGGGCCTCCTCCGCATCGGCGATCTCCGTCTCGGCGTCCTTGCGCTGCCCAACGATTCCCTTGAGCTCGGTTGCCACCTTGCGGGCGGCGAGCTCGATGGTCTGCAGACGCTTGCGCTGCGGCATGGCGGAGAGCGTGGATGCGTGCTTCAGCAGCTCGAGGTCGACCTCCTGGAGCCTCACGAGGGTGTCAGCAACGGTCATGGGTACCTTCCTCTCAGCGCCGCGCGGCCGAGCGCTCGGCGACGATTCTCATCAGGGTGTCGGCAAAACGGTCCAGCACGTCAGAGGAGACGCGCTCGTCAAAGCTCACGCGAAGCGAACCCAGCGCCTGGTCGCGCGGGATGCCCATGGCGAGCAGGACATGGCTCGCGTCGAGCGAGCCGGACGAGCAGGCGGAGGCGGCGGAGACCTCGAAGCCCGCCTGGTCGAGCGCAAGGATCAGTGTCTCCGAGTCGACGGACGGGACCATGATGCTCACGATGCCGGGCAGGCGGCCCTCGTCGACCACGGCAGAGGTCGTGGGCAGGATGCCGGTTCCCTGAGCGCAGAGCCGCTCGTACAGTGCGCCCGCTCGAGCCGAGACGATCCGACGGTGCTCGTCGAGCGTGGCCTCGCAGGCGCGCACGACAGCGGCGAAGGCGAGCGCCCCTCTGACGTCCTGGGTGCCCGCCCGTCTCCCCTGCTCCTGCCCACCGCCAAAGAGCTGCGGCCGCAGCGGTGCCCGGCCGCGCACGGCGAGAGCGCCGATGCCCACGGGTCCACCGATCTTGTGGGCGGCGACGCTTACCGCATCGGCCTCGGAGAGGTCGAACCGGACGCGACAGAAGCCCTGGACCGCGTCGGTGTGAAAGAGCGCGCCGTGCGCGTGCGCGCGTCGTGCGAGCTCGGCGATAGGTTGAATCACGCCCGTCTCGTTGTTTGCCGCCATGACGGAGACCAGGGCGCACGTGTCGTCGAGCAGGCGCTCGAGCGCACGCGGGTCCACCATGCCGTCCCGGCCGACGCCCACGAGCTCGACCTCGAACCCGCGCGAGCGGAGCGGTCCCACGAGGTCGAGCACCGAGTCGTGCTCGATCGCGGACAAGATCACACGATTGCGTCGGGAGCTGCGCGCCCGGGCGCCCTCGGCCATGCCCATGACGGCGAGGTTGTTGGACTCGGTTCCGCCGGAGGTGAACGTCACGTCAGAGGGCCTGAAGCCACCACCGAGCGCCCGTGCGATGTCCCGACGCGCGTCGTCGAGCGCACGGGCGGCCTGACGGCCAAGCGTGTGCAGCGAGTTCGGGTTTGCGCCGGCGTACGAGGCCTCCTCATAGGCGCGCTCCGCCGCAATCGCCTCAGGCCGCGCGGGCGCCGAGGCGGCGTAGTCGAGGTATTCGTATCGTTGCGTCATGGGATCGCCTAGGCGGACTTCGCGACGCCGCCCTCGGCGGCGCCACGGAGCTCGGCGATGGCGCAGGAGCGGTCCTCGCGGCCGAAGACAGAGGAGCCGGCCACGAACACGTTTGCGCCGGCGGCGGCCACGGCCGCGATATTGCCCGCATCGATGCCTCCGTCGACCTCGATGCGCGGGTTGACGCCGTGCTCGTCGCACATGCGGCGCAGGCGGCGAAGCTTCTTGAGCGAGGAGTCAATGAAGTGCTGCCCGCCAAAGCCGGGATTGACCGTCATCACGAGCACCATGTCGAGGTCGTCGAGAATCGGCTCGAGCAGGCAGACCGGGGTCGCGGGATTAATGGCGATCGACGCACGGGCCCCGCGGTCATGGATGAGCGACACCAGGCGATGGGCATGTGCCGTCGCCTCGTAATGGAAGCTCAGGGAGTCCGCCCCGGCGTCGAGGAACTTCTCGACGGCCTCGTCGGGGTTGGAGACCATGAGGTGCGCGTCGACGGGCAGGTCGGTGGAGGCCTTCACGGCGCGCAGGAAGTCTGCGCCAAACGAGATGTTGGGGACGAAGTGGCCGTCCATAACGTCAAAGTGGATGAGGTCCGCCGAGCTCACCTGCGAAAGCTCCTCGGAGATTCGGGCGTAGTCGGCGGCAAGGATCGACGGCGCGATCTGGATGGGGTCGGACATCAGTGATTCTTCCTCTCGGACTTGTGGAAAGCGAAGCGGCGCTCCTCGCCGCGGGCGAGACGACGGACGTTCTCTCGGTGCGACCAGATGACAACGACGGCGGCGATGGCGACGGGCACGATGGAGATGGCCGGAAAGCCAAAGACGGCGCACCACAGGGGCAGGGACGCGGCGGCCGCGACCGAGCCGAGTGAGACGTAGCGCGAGGGAATCGTCAGCGCGAGGAAGACCGCGAGGGCGCACAGCCCGATGGGCCAGTAGAGGCCAAGCGCTGCGCCAAACCCGACCGCAATGCCCTTGCCGCCATGGAAGTGCAGGTAGGGGGAGAACACGTGCCCGCAGATGCAGCCGAGAAACACGACGGAGAGCGAGGCGCCGAAGACCGTAGTGTGGTCGAGCGACGCGAAGTCTCCCCCATAGAGGGCGACCGCGAGCACGAGGCGCGCGACGAGCATCCAGACAAGGCCCTTGCCGAGGTCGAGCAGCAGCGTGAGGGCGGCAGCTCCCTTGCCGACGGATCGTGCGACGTTGGTGGTGCCGATGTTACCGGAGCCCGTGGTGCGCACGTCGACGTGGCCCATGGCACGAGCGACGAAAAGTCCAAAGGGCACGCCGCAGACGAGGTAGGCGCCCACGGTGAGAAGGGCGGTCAGGAGCTCGGTCCTCATCATCGGTCCCCTCCCTCGCTCTTGCGACGGAACTTGAGGCGAATCGGCGTGCCGGTGAGGTCGAAGCGCTTGCGCAGGCGGTTCTCGATGAAGCGCTCGAAGTTGTCGTCCACAAGATCGGGGGCGTTGCACCAGAACGAGATGACGGGGGGCTTGGAGCCGGTCTGCGTCGCGTACTGGATCTTGAGACGGCGACCCCGCTCGCTGCGGGTGTGTCCGCCCTCGCGGATCTCCGCGAGCAGGTCGTTGAGCTCGGTGGTCCTGATCTGCGAGGCATGGGCGGCGGCGGCGCGGACAGCGAGGTCGAGGACCTTGTCGGTCGCGCGTCCCGTCAGCGCGGAGACGTTGACGGTGGGAATCCAGGGGGCGAAGGCGAGACGCTTGTCGATTGACGAGACTATCTCGTCACGCTGCTGATCGGTCTCGACCAAATCCCACTTGTTGAGAATCAGGACGAGTCCGCAGCCACGGTCGATGGCCATGCCAGCGACCTTCTGGTCCTGCTCGGTCACCCCCACGGTGGCGTCGACGACGAGCAGGCAGACGTCCGCGCGGTCGATCGCCTGCAGGCCGCGCACGAGGCTGTAGTACTCGACGTCCTCGTGTACCTGCGTCTTCTTGCGCATGCCGGCCGTGTCGACGAGCTTGATCGGCTGACCCTTCCACTCGATCATCGTGTCGATCGCGTCGCGCGTGGTCCCGGCGACGTCGGAAACGATTGAGCGCTTCTTGTTGGCAAGGCGGTTCGCGAGGCTGGACTTGCCCACGTTGGGCCGCCCGACGATGGCGAGCGAGAGAACGTCGTCGTCCGTCTCGTCCTCCGTGGGCTCGGGAAGCGCAGCGACGATCTCATCGAGCAGGTCGCCGGTACCATGCCCGTGACTCGCCGAGAGCGGGCGCGGCTCGCCGACGCCGAGGGCATAGAAGTCCCACAGACCATCCTGTTCGGTGGCGGGGTTGTCCTTCTTGTTCACGACAAGGAAGACGGGCTTGTCCTGACGGCGCAGGACGCGGGCGACCTCCTCGTCCTCGTCGGTCACGCCGGTCGATCCGTCGACGACGAAGACGATGACGTCCGCTTCCTCGCAGGCAATGAGGGCCTGCTCGCGGATGCGCGGGGCGAAGACGTCCTTTGACTTCATCGACTCGATGCCGCCGGTGTCGATAAGAACGAAGTCACGTCCGTTCCAGTCGGCGTCATGGTAGGAGCGGTCTCTCGTGACGCCGCGCGACTCGTGCACGATGGCGTCGCGGCTCACCGCGATGCGGTTCACCAGCGTGGACTTGCCGACATTGGGACGGCCGACCACAGCGACTACGGGTTTGGGCATCTCGCCTCCTTGCTATTCCTTTGACCTGCAAATCTTACCACGAGCGGTCGGTTTTGGCCGGTAGACGCATGAAATCCCCACCCTGTCTGCGTTGGTCCTCAGTCCGGGTTCGCTGCTCTTCTCTGTTATGGGCAACATCTTTGATGCTCTTCTTGAAATCGCATCAAATGCTTTGCCCACAAGTTACGTTTTCCTGGCAAAACAGTGCAAAATGACGAGAAGTACGCCCTCACGCGGGCTACTGGTCCAACCCCAGTGCGGCGAGAAGGACGTCGAGGTAGTCGCCGGGATTGGGGATGCTGACGGCCACGAGGGCGCCGCGGCCGCGGAGCTCCTCGAGGATGTGCGCCTGCGTGTCCCCGTCGAGGGTGAGCTTGTCGAAGTTGAACATCACCTCGGGGAGCACGACGAGCTTGCCCGCAAGGTCGTTCGGGAGCTGCGCAAGCAGGTCCTCGGAGACAATGAGGCCCGTGACGTTGACGTCGCCGCCGAAGTAGTCGTTCCTGATCGCGCGCGTTCCCGCGCGTCCCTCAGGCGAGAGCGCGCGACAGAACTCGTCAATCGTCTCCGCTGCCGCCTCGCCACAGACGAGCTCCAGGTGCAACCCCCTCTCGGCAAGTACGCTTTCAACGCGTCGCAGGTCACGGGCGCGCTCCCGCGCGACGAGGGCCGTCTCGTCGAGGAAGCTCCGCAGCATGCCAATGCCGTCATAGAACTGGGGGTAACCGTCGTAGGTCTCTGCAGCGGGCACGGGAAGCGCGGCGTCCACGTAGAACTCGTCGGAGAGCTGGAAGCGCGTGATGCCGAGCGTCCTTCTCGCCCGCTCCTGGTAGGGCTCGAGCAGGCGGACCACGGCACGGGAGGCCTCGACGTCGTCTGAGTACGAGCTATGGAAGCGGCGGCTGTGCTTGGTGTAGCCGAGGGGCACGATGGCGAGCGAGGTGATGCCCGGTCGCGCCTCAACCCAGTCGAGCGTGGTGGCGAGCTCGGCCCCGTCGTTGATGCCCGGGCAGAGCACGATCTGGGCGTGCACCTCGATGCCGCCCTCGAGCAGGCGCTCGAGCACCTCGATGCCGCGGTCCGCGCGTCGACCGATGAGACCGCGGCGCACCTCGGGCGTGATCGCGTGGATGGAGACGTTCATTGGCGAGAGCCCGCAGGTGACGATGCGCTCGGCCTCCTCGTCGGAGACGTTGGTGAGCGTCACGAAGTTGCCCTGCAGGAAGGAGAGGCGGTAGTCGTCATCGCGTAGCGTAAGCGTCGAGCGCGCCTCGGGCGGCAGCATCGCCATGAAGCAGAACTGGCAGGCGTTCACGCAGGTGCGGATGCCGTCGAAGAGGACGTCGGAGAAGTCGATGCCCCAGTCCTGGCCCGGTTCGCGCCAGAGCTCGCAAGGGGTCACGCTGCCGTCGCTCGGGTCAAAGACCTCAAGCTCGCAGACGGCGCCGTCGGCCTCCCAGCGCCAGTCGATGAGGTCGCGCGGCTCGACGCCGTTCACGCGCTCGATGCGCATGCCGGGCTCGATGCCGGCCTCCCAGGCGGGGCTCCCCTCCTCGACGGCCGCGATCCATGCCCCGTTCGCCTGGGGCCTTGTGGAGGCGTAGTCCGCACGCTTCTGCTCTGCCATGTCGCACCTCCCTCGTCCTTCTCGCCCAGGGCGTAACCGGACGCTCCTGCTATCTCACTACATTACCCAATACGCGGTTTCCAACATAATCTGCCCCAAAAATGTTGGAAATCGCGTATCCAGAAGTGGCCGTACGCGTTTTCCAACAGAATCAAGCCCGTATACGTTGGAAATCGCGTATCGGGGCGGGCGAGAAGGACGCGCAGCCGCTACTCCCCCACCAGGCGCTCGATCTCTGCGCGCACGGCCTCGATCTGGCTGGCGGGCGTGCTCGCGCCTGCCGTGATGCCAATCACGCCGGCGCCCTCGAACCACTCGGGGCGGAGCTCGTCGGCGCCCTCCACGTGGTGCGTGAGCGGGCAGTGGGCGGCGGAGATCTCCGCCAGGCGCGTCGTGTTGGCGGAGATGCGCCCGCCGATCACGATCATGACGTCCGCCTCACGCGCGAGCTCCTCGGCGGCCGCCTGGTGACCGGCCGTTGCCTCGCAGATCGTGTTGATTACGCGCACCTCCTCGGCTCGGCCGAGAAGTGCTTCTACGACGTCAGCGAGTAGGGCGCGACGTGCCGTCGTCTGCACCACGACGCCAAACTTTCGCGTTCGGGGCAGCCCTGCGGCCTCCTCGGCGGAGCCCACGACAACGGCTCCCGGGGCGTGCGGCAGCGTCGCCTCGACCTCGGGGTGGCCGGCCTCGCCCACGACGACGACCTGGTACCCCTCGCCCGAGAGCCGCTCGGCGGCCAGATGGACCTTC
>ENA-UOOD01003843-UOOD01003843.1-human-gut-metagenome-genome-assembly--contig:-CS67-NODE-3843-length-12138-cov-4.431598_pt1 | contig 12138 bp, 10 predicted proteins | sample MGYA00242464_ERZ724011 | MGnify/ENA metagenome assembly ERZ724011 | reverse complement strand
CGGCTGCTCCCATGGAGCTGCGTGGCGGTGGTCTCTTATATGCTCTTCTGCCTGAATTTCCGCGAGGTCGAGGCTCCCGGCGGTCGCTATTGGTTTATGGGCGCTACCAATGTCAACGTCATTGGCATGAGCCTCGCCCAAACCGCTATCCTGTTTTTCGCAGCCATGTCTGTACGCCTCGTTGACCGTAAAGGCGAGTGGAGGTCTGTTGTCTGTTTCGTCGGCTATGTCTGCTCGCTGTACCTGCTGATCCTCACCGGATCACGCAGTTCTCTCTTTGGCTTGGTGGGCGGCTGTGCTGTGTTGGGCGTCCTTTCGCTGCTGCGCGGCAAAAAGGGGAGGGAACGCCGCCGCCAAACGGCAGGCCTCGCCGTGCTCTGCTGCCTGTCCGCCATTCTCTGCCTGACCGCGCCGCAGATTCAGCAGCGTGTGGAGCTTTGGCGGTACGATATGGCGCACCCGGCGCCGCAGATGGAAGAGGCCCCGCCCGAAGCCGCTCCCGTTCAGCCGGAAATTCCGGAGGCCCCGCCCGAAGCTGCTCCCATTCAGCCGGAAACCCCGGAAGTCCCGCATGAGGTCGCTCCCGCTCAGCCGGAACAGCCCAGCCGGGAGGAGACTATCCAGCAGCTTCAGGAGAACACCGCCTCTTTCTGGCATCATATGAATCCTTTCAGCCCTTATTGGGGCGGAACCTCTGAACGGACCGGAATATGGCGGATCCTGATCGAACACTCCATCAAGGCTCACCCGCTGGTCGGAACCGGCTATGGCACCGCCATAGCTGTGTTGCAAGCAAACGGAGATGATCACAGCGGCGCACATAATATTCTGCTCGCCATCCTTTCTGATTTAGGATTGATCGGCCTGCTTCTGTTCGGGATTCCGCTGGTGCGTCTCATCTCCCATCTGCAATGGCGGACAAACCCGGCGGCGCTGCTGCCGCTGGGGATGATCGTCACCGCCCTCGTTACCGGCGTCGGTGAGAACATCTATACCGAGCGTTTCCTCTGGTATGCGGCAGGCCTTGCCCTATGGCTGATGAACAGTCCCGCTTCCTCAGAATTTGAAAGGTTGTCCGATGATGAAAGTTCTGTTTGTGACACCGTATCTGTACAGTGAAGAGCTTCCCGGCTTTCAGAGAAACCGGACGGGCTTCGGCATCCTGCTTGAGCAGATGGTGGAGCACATCGGAAGCCGCTGCGAGCTTTCTGTTTTCAGTAATGTCATCACGCCTGAAGCGCGCTGCCACGAGGCGCGGGTCCTCTCACATACCTGGAGCGACGTGTTCCGCAGCGCGGGATGCAAGGGGGCGCTTGCGGGCTTCGGCGCGTTTTTCCGGGCGTCCGGCCCTCTCTCCGCCCGTCTGCGCACCGGTTATTACCGGATGAACTGCGCCGCGCTGCGCCGCGCCATCGCGGAGTGGCGGCCAGACCTTATTCACTGTCACGGCATCGGTACGGATATGCGCCGGTACTACGATGTGTGCCGGGAAAGCGGCGTGCCCACGGTGATGACGCTCCACGGGCTGATTGCACAGCTGTCACAGGTTTCGATGGCCGATGCCATGTCTGAGATCACCTTTCTTCGCGAGGCGGATGCGGCGCATTGGCCGGTATCGCTCATCAGCAGCGGCATCAAAAAGCGCCTGTACCGTGAGCCTTACAGCCTCACGGACGGCGCGTCTATTGCCGTGATCCTAAACGGCGTCGCGATGCATCCCGCCGCCGATCTGCCGGGACTGCGGGAGGAATACGGGCTTTCGGCGGACGCACTGCTTTGTGTCTGTGCCGGAAGTGTTTGCGATCGAAAAAATCAGGCGCAGCTTGTCCGCGCATACGAGCTGCTTCCCGCGGAGATACGCGGCCGCCTGCACATTCTGCTGGCCGGGCCGATCGATGAAAGCTACCCGATCCGGGAGGAAATTGCCCGGCTCACCGCCCCCTCTCATGTGCATCTGCTGGGATTTGTCCCACAACCCAAACTGCTCTCCCTTTACCGCATTGCCGATATAACGGTTTTGCCCAGCAAGGACGAGGGCTTCGGCCTTTCTCTGGCGGAGAGCTTCGTTCAGGGCACGCCCTGCGTGACCTTCGCGGACCTTGATGCCGCCGCGGATCTGTATGACCCCTGCGCCATGCTGCTCTGCCATGAACGCAGCGACGAGGCGCTGTCCGCCGCCATGGCGCAGGCGCTGGAAGCTGTTTGGGATCATGACGCCATCCGCCGCCACGGGCGGAAGTTTTCGCTGGACGCCATGGCGGACCGCTATCTTGCGTGGTATCAGGACTGCGTAGGCGAACAGAAGTGTTGAACGAAAGAGGATAAACGACCCGTATGGATAGCCGGCACAACGGAAAATCAAATATTTTCGCCAACTTCAGCTGGGCATTCGCTGAGCGGATCATGGCGCAGATCGTTAGCTTTGTGGTGTCGATCATTCTGGCGCGGCTCCTTGCGCCGGAGGATTACGGCATCATTGCTATGGTCTCGGTGTTCACCGGCATTTCCAGCGCGTTGGCGTTGACCGGTTTCGGTTCCTCTCTCATTCAAAAGAAGGAAGCGAGCGACGTGGACTTCTCCTCGACGCTATATTTCAGCTTCGGCGTGATCTGCGTTGTCTATCTCATCCTGTTTTTCCTCGCGCCGTATCTTTCCGTATGGACAGGATACGATGGACTGGCTCCCTACATCCGTGTCATGAGCCTGGCGCTGGTGGCTTCCTCCATCATTACCGTGCAGAACGCCTATGTCATGCGGCAGATGAAGTTCCGCCTGCTTTTCCTCTCTTCGGTCTGTGCGACGGGGTTGTCCGCCTGCGTGGGTATCTTTATGGCGCTTCGCGGGTATGGCGCATGGGCATTGGTGGGGCAGTACCTGACAAAATCCGCTGCCGATGTGATCGTCATCAGCCTTCTCAGCGGATGGCGGCCCCGGCTGGTGTTTTCCATCGACAGCATCCGCGCGGTCTACGGCTTTGGCTGGAAGATCGCTGTTTCCTCGGTGACAGACGCCCTATACCGCCAGCTGCGGAGCCTTGTGATCGGGGTAAAATACACCTCCGCTGACCTTGCCTTCTACGATAAAGGCAATCAGTTCCCCTCTCTGCTTATTACAAACGTTGATTCGACCATCGCCAATGTGCTGATGCCCATTCTCTCGCGGATGCAGGAGGACCGTCAGGCGGTAAAGGACACGGTGCGAAAAGCGATCCAGATCAGCTCCACCGTTCTTTTCCCGGCGCTGATCGGGCTCGCTGTCTGCGGCGAGTCGGTCATCACGCTGATCCTGACGGAGAAGTGGCTGCCCTGCGTGCCGTATCTGCGCTGCCTCTGTATCGCCCTGATGATCAAGCCGCTGCAGACCGCCAATTTTCAGGGGCTTCTTGCCATCGGCCGCAGTGATGTCTACCTGCGGGTGCAGATGGCGCAAAAGGCTGTCGGCGTATTTGTGATCCTTGTCACCGCGCTGCTGTTTGACTCCGTCCTGCTCATCGCCGCGGGCGAGATCGCTGCCTATGTGCTCTTCGAGCTTATCAATGTCCGGCCCAACCGTGTCTATCTGAACTACACGCTCTCCGAGCATATTGCCGACTTCCTTCCCCAACTGCTGGTCGCCCTTGTCATGGGCGGTGCCGTATTCCTGATCGGTACGCTGCGAAGCCCCGGCTTTTTCACACTGGTGCTGCAGGTGACCATCGGCGCCGCTGTCTACATCGCGCTTTCCGCGATTCTGCGCCTGCCGCCGTTTCTGTTTCTATTACGCTTCCTTCTTCAAAAGCGAAAAAAGGAGGAACAACATGATTGATTTTCTGATCTGCTATGAGCATGTGAACCGGGAGGTCGAAAATGACGCTCTCATCAAATATGAACTTGAGCGCCGCGGCTATACCTGCGAGATCATTCCGTTCAGCGGTCCGGGATTTGCGCGTTTCTGCCGGGAAAAGGCCCGGGTCGTTGTGACGCCGTGGCTCCGCTACGACGAAAATGTCTTTCATTATCTGCAAATGGCGGGGAAACCGAGTAAACTGGTCAATCTTCAGTGGGAACAGGTCTACTCGGATTTCGACATCCGCAATGGTTTAGTGGTCACATCAGGTTGTTCGCTCTCAGCTAAGCACCTCTGCTGGGGAGAGCATGCCAGGCAGCGGCTGCTGCGCGATGGTGCTGCACCACAAAATCTCTATGTAACGGGGGCGATCCAAATGGACTATGGCCGTCCCAGATTTCATGCGTATTACCGCTCACGCAAGGCACTGGCCGAAGAATACGGTCTTGCGCCGGAACGGCCGTGGCACCTGTTGATCTCCAGCTTTGCCTATGCCAATTACGGGGAAGAGAATATTGCCGCGCTGGAGGCGCAGTTCCATTGCTCCATGGCGGAACTGGTACAGGTTCATCGTGACTCCCAGCGGCTGACGCTGGATTGGATCGAGGAGTTTCTAAAAGCGCATCCGGACGAATTTATTTACCGGCCGCACCCGTTAGAACAGGATATTCCTCGACTGGCGGAAATGGAATCCGCCTATCCGAATTTTCATGTGATCTCCAAGTATTCCGTGAAGCAATGGGCCATCGCGGCCGACCGCAATTATCTGTGGATCAGCACATCGCTGGCGGAGATCGCCGCCATGGGCCGCGCCTGTCATATCCTCCGCCCGCTCCCGCTCCCTCCCGATCTGGAGGTGGAAAATATGCATGAACTCCCCAAGATCACTACGCTGGAAGGCTTTTTAGCCGCCGCGTCCGCCGATACGGACGGCGAATGTCTGACATTGGCCTCTATGGAACCGTTTTACCACTACGATTTTGCTGTACCAGCCTATATCCGCGTTGCGGACACGTTGGAGCAGACGCTCTGCGGGGATGGTGGACAGACCTACCGGTTTACGCTTCGCCAGCGGCTTGTTCTCGGTCAAAAGGAACTTCGGAAGCGCGTAGTCTCCGAGATCATGGAGCGTCAGGAGGCACAGCCTGAACGAAATCTGATCGACTCGCTGCCTCTCAAGCCTATCATTCGCGAAAACCTGCATAAAGGGATCACGAAGCATCAAGACGGGCAAGCCGCCATGGCCCGTATGCTGACCTATATGAAGCAGACGGAGCCGTCCGGCGCGGCAGAGAAGTCCTCTTTCTGAACGCATGTATCCGGCGGCAGCGGCTTGATCGTTGACCGTCTCGGCCAATCACAAGGCCGTTATTTATCATCTACAAGTATTGGGAAGGAGGCAGCGTTATGAACGCCAGCCCTTTTTGTATTCCGGAAACGGAGAGTCTGCGTACAGCGCTGGCCCGCCTGAATCAAAACGAAAAAAAGATCCTCTTTCTCACTGACGAGGCCGGGCATCTCACCGCCGCGCTGACAGACGGCGACGTGCGGCGCTACCTGCTCGCCGGCGGCACACTGGAGGACAGCGCGGCAAACGCCGGCAACCGTCACCCCATCGCCGCCCGCAGCAGGGAGGAGGCGCTCCGTCTGCTGGCCCGGCACGGCTGCGTTGCCGTACCGGTGCTGGACGGGGCCGGGCACGTCACGGACATTGTGCTGGAAGGGAAGATCCAGCCGGAGCCGCTCCCCGCGCTGGGGCTGCCCGTGGTCATCATGGCGGGCGGCAAGGGCACGCGCCTTGAGCCGTACACCAAAATTCTGCCCAAGCCCCTGATCCCGGTGGGAGACCTGCCCATCATGGAGCACATCATGCGCCAGTTCCGGCAGTACGGCTGCACGGAGTTTCACGGTATCGTGAACTACAAAAAACAGCTGATAAAGGCCTATTTCAGCGAAAACGAGGAACATTTCAACACGATCTGGTACGATGAGGACAAGCCCTTGGGCACAGGCGGCGGACTGAACCTGCTGAAAGGGAAGCTCTCCGGCACCTTCTTCCTCACGAACTGCGACCTGCTCATCTTCACCGACTATGAAAAGCTGCTGCGCTTCCACCGGGAGAGCGGCAGCGCCGTCACAATGGTCTGCGCGGAAAAGCGCGTCACCATCCCCTACGGCGTTGTCGAGACGGGGGAGGGCGGTGTCATCACCGCCATGCGGGAGAAGCCGGCGTTCCAGTTCCTGACCAACACCGGACTGTATCTCGTGGAGCCGGAGGTGCTGGACGACATCGGGGAGGACGAGGTCATTGGCTTTCCCGACATCATCGAGCGTCAGCGGCGCAAGGGCCGCCGCGTGAGCGCCTACACGGTGGGCGAGGAGGACTGGCTGGACATGGGTCAGCTGGACGAGCTGGAAAAAATGCGGGAGCGGCTCTACGGGAAACCGTGAGCCGTGACCGGCAGGCAGTCAGCCTCACCAACGCTTTTGATGATCGCGCGATGGCCGGAATCAACTCTGGCTCCCTGTTATGGGAGACAGTGGGACGTGAACGGGCGTTGTTTTTGATCGAAAGCCGTGGTATTGTAAAGATAAATCAGCGAACCATGCCGCCGGGGCCGGCCGCCCCGGCGAAGCTTGAAAAGGTGCGGAAAAATATGTTTCATTTAGATCAATTCATCAGTCAATACGTCACCAAGCGCCCGGTGTCCATGTTCAGCGCCGACATCGAGGCCAACCGGGACGCCCTCAGCAGAAAAATCGCCGGAAAGTCGGTGCTCGTCATCGGTGGAGCCGGTTCCATCGGCTCCAGCTTCATCAAGGCGCTGCTGCCCTTCAAGCCCGCGTCCCTGGTGGTGGTGGATTACAACGAAAACGCCTTAGCGGAGCTGACCCGGGATCTTCGCTCCACCAAGGGCATGTATGTGCCGGAGGATTACATCCCCTATCCCATGGATTTCGCGTCGCCGGTCTTTGAGAAGATGTTCCGTGACCGGGGCGGCTTCGATATCGTGGGAAATTTCTCCGCCCATAAGCACGTCCGCTCCGAGAAGGACATTTACAGCGTGGAGGCCCTGCTTCAGAACAACGTCCTCCACGCCAAGCGCCTCCTCGACCTGCTGACGGCGTTCCCGCCGGAGGAATACTTCTGCGTATCCACGGATAAGGCCGCGAACCCCGTGAACATCATGGGCGCTTCCAAGCGCATCATGGAGGACGTGATCTTCAGCTATTCGGACAAGTTCCCGGTGAAAACGGCCCGGTTTGCCAACGTGGCCTTTTCCAACGGCTCTCTGCCCGCCGGTTTTCTGGCGCGGCTCTCCAAGCTCCAGCCGCTGTCCGCCCCCTCCGACGTGAGACGCTACTTCGTCAGTCCCGAGGAATCCGGGCAGATCTGCCTGCTGTCCTGTATGCTGGGCGAAAACCGGGCCATCTTCTTCCCGAAGCTGGCCGAGGCCCAGATGATGACCTTTGACGCCATCGGCACCGCGCTTTTGAAGGCCCACGGCTACGAGGTGCTGGAATGTGCCTCGGATGAGGAGGCCATCGACCGGGCCGAGGAACTGAAGCACGGCGGAACTCTGTATCCCGTCCATTACGCGGTGTCGGACACCTCCGGCGAAAAGGCCTTCGAGGAATTCGTAACGGATGAGGAAACGGCGGATATAGATCGTTTCCAGTCTCTGGGCGTCATCACCGGGAAAGCCGTTCCCGACAGAGAACGGGTGGAAACGCTTTTCCGTGAGCTGACCGCCGCCTTCGCCGAACCGCACCCCACAAAGGACGGGATCATCGCCATCATGGCGGCGTATCTGCCGAATTTTGAACACATCGAGACCGGAAAGGGTCTGGACAGCAAAATGTAACATGCCTTTTCGGAAAGGAGCGCACACGATGGAATTAGGCGGCGAGTTTTACCTGGATCTCAATGCACTTTTTGAAAAACACCACAGCGTAGAAGCCTGCCTGTCCGGGTGAAGGGCCGAGATGCCCTGCGCTGCCGTCTGATGGAGCATCGGATCTACTGTGCGGTACACTGGCCCTTCGACGGCGTACAGGCTGACGAGCGGCCTCTGGCGAGAAAACTGGCCGCCCAGATGCTCTCTCTGCCTATCGACCAGCGGTATGACACGGCGCACATAGACTATCTCATGGATACGCTCGATACTTACAAAGGACTGTTGTTATGAACGTTTTGACCCAGCAGACGCCGGAAGTATGGAACGCCTGCGTCCGCTCCTTCGCCGGGTGGGACATTTATTATCTTTGTGAATATGCGGTTTCCCTAAAGCTCCACGGAGACGGCGAACCGCTGTTGCTCTGCTTTGAGCACAGCGCGGAGCGGATGTGCTATGTGGTCATGCGCAGCGATATCGCGGACGATCCCCGTTTTCACGGTCTGCTCCCGGCGGGCCGCCTTTACGATCTGGAAACGCCGTATGGCTACGGCGGCCCATTGACCGACGCCCCGCTCTCACCGGAAGCCCAGCAGATCTTCATGGAGGAGCTGCGGGATTATTGTCTGGAGCAGCGCATCGTCACGCAATTCCTGCGCTATCATCCGCTGCTGGATAACCACGCCGCGGTCTCGCCCATGACGGACACCCGCTATCTGCGTGACACCATCTATATGGACACTGCCTCGCCGGAGTTGATTCTCGCCAATATGGACAGCAAAAACCGCAACATGGTACGCAAGGCGCAGCGGAGCGGCGTCACGGTGCGGAAAGCGCCCATGTCGGAATACGCGCCGTTTCTGGAACTGTACCGTCAGACCATGGACAAGCACAGCGCGGAGGATTACTACACCTTCGGCACGTCCTACTTTGACTATCTGAGCGAGCAGCTTTCCGACCACGCCTTTCTGCTGTACGCGGAACTGGAGGAAACGCCCATCAGCGGGGCCATCTTCTTCCATACCAACGGCAGTATGCACTATCATTTGGCAGGCTCGGACGCCGCTTACCGCAGTCTGGCGGCGGGAAACCTGCTGCTCTACGAAGCGGCGCTCTGGGGCGCGGCTCACGGCGTGAGCAGGCTGCATTTGGGCGGCGGCATGGCCCCGGACGACAGTCTGTTCGGCTTTAAAAAGCAGTTCAACAAATACGGCCGCCGGGAATTCTGGGTGGGCCGCAGCATTTTTGACCCGGCGGCGTATCAGGAGCTTCTGGCCCTCCGCAAGTCCGCGGACCCGTCCTTTGATCCAAATAACGGGTTTATGATCCAATACAGGAGGTGACCCCATGGGCGCTTATATCATCGCCGAGGTCGGCGTCAACCACAACGGACGGCTCGATCTCGCCAAGGAGCTATGTCTCGCCGCAAAAAACGCCGGGGCGGACTGCGTAAAGTTCCAGACTTGGCAGACGGAGAAGATCATCACCCGCAGCGTGGCGCAGGCGGACTATCAGGCGGACAATACGGGCCGCGCCGAGTCCCAGTTCGATATGCTCAAGCGGCTGGAGCTTTCCTATGACGATTTCCGCGCCGTCAAAGCGTACTGTGACGAGATCGGCATCCAGTTCGCCTCCACGGCGGACGAAGCGGACAGTCTGGATTTCCTGCTGACGCTGGGCATCCCCTTCATCAAGATCGGCTCCGGCGAGATCGGAAATATCCCGTACCTGCGCTACATGGGCAGCAAGAAAAAACCGGTGCTTCTGAGCACCGGCATGAGTTCTCTGGCGGATGTGGAGCTGTCTCTGGAGGCCCTGCGGCAGGGCGGGGCAGAGGACATCACTCTGCTCCACTGCACCACCAGCTATCCCTGCCCCTACGACCGTGTCAATCTCCGGGCCATGGACACGCTTCGCGCCGCCTTCGGCCTGCCCGTGGGATATTCCGACCATACGGAAGGCATCGCCATTCCCACAGCCGCCGCAGCCCGGGGCGCAGTGGTCATCGAAAAGCACTTCACCTTGGACCGGCACATGGAAGGCCCGGACCACCTTGCCAGTACAGAGCCGGAGGCGTTCCGTCAGATGGTGTCCGCTATCCGGCAGGTGGAAGCGGGGCTTGGCAGCGGCCGCAAGGCCCCATCCCCGGAGGAGCGTTCGATCTCCGAGGTCGTGCTCAAGCGCGTTATTGCGGCGCGGCCCATTCCGGCGGGCAAGCTCCTGACCGCCGAGGATCTGACCGTGAAGCGGAATGACCGGGGCCTTTCCGCCCGTTATTGGGACCTCGTCATCGGAACGCCCGCCCGCCGGGATTACGCGGCGGACGATGCCATTGAACTGTGAGGAACGAGATGAAGCATCAAGTCTGTGTTGTATCCGGCACCCGGGCGGATTACGGCCCGCTGCGGCCTCTGCTGATCCACCTGCGGGACTGCCCGGAAATCGAATTGACGATTGCCGCCACCGGCAGCCACCTCAGCGCCGCCTTTGGCGGCACGGGGGAGGAGCTGACGCACGACGGCTTTGCCTATGATAGCGTGCCCTTTCCGCTGGACGATGACAGCAAGGCCGGTATGACCCGCGCCACCGGCGCGGCCTTGCGCGCCTTTGCCGACTATTTCTCCACCCGCCGCCCCGATCTTCTGGTGGTGCTGGGGGACCGTTATGAGATCCTCGCCGCAGCCATCGCCGCGCACTTTTCCGGTATCCCCATCGCGCATATTTCCGGCGGCGATGTGACGGAGGGTGCGGTGGACGATGCCATCCGCCACAGCATCACCAAAATGAGCACGCTGCATTTTCCCGGCTGCGAGCAGTCCCGGCAGCGTATCATCCAAATGGGGGAGCACCCGGAGCGGGTGTTCAACGTGGGGGAGCCGGGCGTGGAAAACTGCCTGCGCACGCCGCTCCTCTCCGTGGAGGAGCTGTCGGAAAACTTGCAATTTAACCTGACCGCCGGGCCTTACAGCGCGGTCACCTTCCACCCCGTCACGCTGGAGGATAACACCGCTGAGCGGCAGCTCCATGAGCTGATCGCCGCCATGGACGCGTTCCCCGCCATGTCTTATATCGTCACGCTGGCCAACGCCGACGCGGGCGGGCGGGCTATCAACGCCATCTGGCAGGCCGAGGGCGCCAGCCGGAAAAACTGGCTGGTGGTGCCGTCTCTCGGGATGCGGCGCTATCTCTCCGCCCTCAAGGGCGCGGAAATGGCGCTGGGTAATTCCTCAAGCGGCATCGTAGAGGCCCCCGCCATGCACATCCCCACGGTCAACATCGGCGATCGCCAGAAGGGGCGGATGCGCGCCGAAAGTGTCATCGACTGCCCGCCGGAGCGGGAGGCAATCACGGCGGCTATGAAAACGGCCATGTCCTCGGACTTCAAGGCCATCGCCGCCAATACCGATTCCCCCTTTGGCGACGGACACACCTCGGAGAAGATCTTATCGGAGCTGCTGCGTTTTCTCCGCAGCGCCCCCCATAACACAAAAAAAACCTTCTATGACCTTCCGGTCATGAAGTAAGGAGGCACCATGCGTTCCATCGCCATCATTCCCGCCCGCAGCGGCTCCAAGGGCCTGCCGGACAAAAACATCAAGCCGCTGAACGGCAAGCCCCTGCTGGCGTATTCCATCGAAGCCGCCCTCGCCTCCGGGATGTTCGACACCGTTCACGTCTCCACCGATTCGGAGCGCTACGCCGGCATCGCCCGGCAGTACGGTGCGGACGAGCCGTTCCTCCGCAGCGCCGAGACCTCCTCCGATACCGCTTCCTCTGAGGATGCCATCCGGGAGGTGCTGCGCCGCTATGGGGAAATGGGGCAGCACTTTGACGCCTTTATGCTCCTCCAGCCCACCTCGCCCCTGCGTACCGCCGATGATATTCGGGCGGCTTTCGGCGTGATGGAGGAAAAGCAGGCCGAAAGCGTCATTTCCGTCTGTGAGATGGAGCACTCTCCCGCCGGACGGCAGTATGCGGGCGTTCATCCGAGCCGACGGCAACAAGCGCCGGCAGGAGCTGGAGACCTACTACCGTATGAACGGCGCCATCTATCTTGTGAAAACGGAGCACTTCCTCCGCACCGGCAGTCTGTACGGCAACGGCTGCTACGCCTACATCATGTCAGCGGAGCGCTCCGTGGACATTGACAGCCCCATCGACTTCCTGTTCGCCGAGTGCCTATTGAAGACCCAAAGCAAGGAGCAAACCGACTGACCATTCCAAAACCTTCACACACCGTCATTTCATAAGAACCGGGGGAGACAGATCCACGATCTGCCGCCCCCGGATTTTTTGTCCCGTTGACGCACCGTTGTTCCCTGATTCGCTCCCCCGAATTGAACTCAAAAACTGAACCGCTTGCCCAGCGGGCCGCCCACGGCGGCAGGTACACTGTTCAGAGAGGACGTTCAGCGTC
>ENA-UOOD01003837-UOOD01003837.1-human-gut-metagenome-genome-assembly--contig:-CS67-NODE-3837-length-12146-cov-9.185510_pt1 | contig 12146 bp, 17 predicted proteins | sample MGYA00242464_ERZ724011 | MGnify/ENA metagenome assembly ERZ724011 | reverse complement strand
TAATATAATTTATTGTTACTTATAGCTAATCTTATACTGTTTTAGACAATTCCAACAATATAAGATAGTTCCCAAACGAAGGCTTTGTTACTCCGCTTTTATATGCAACTATCGTGTTTCTATTTATACAAGTCATTTCACTGATAGTCGATGGATAGTATAACCTATAAAGTTTACTCAAGTCCAAAATAACATCCTGCACATCTTTGGAATCATATTCTTTTTTCATTTCTACAAGATCCTTAAAATTACAGTTCATCGCTATAAACCTCCTTTAATTTATATTGTGCCGTTTCAATGTGGTCAATGGCCGCCGCCATCAACTCGTAAGCGTCCTCCATCTCCATATATCTGTCAGAGCTCTAAAGATTTTCTGGCATGTTATTGATTGCGTCCTCTTCCTCGCCACATACCCGAGAAAGCTGTTGTTTATGTTCATCCGCCGAAGACTGTCCGCGATAAGGCTTTCTCTTATTTAACTACAGTCATTGCCACGATTTACTCCTTAGATGATGGCTGCCTCTAAGCCAACATTCCATTGTGTCTTTTATCTTTTATTCTCCGAATTCTTACCCTTCTCTTTTTTCGCAAAGAACTGTTTCCGCGCCTTCTTAACCACACTACAATTGTGGCAAGCATTACGCTCTTTGCAAAACCAGCAACCGTCTTGACCAGCCCACCACCAGTGTGGCATCGTCGGAGGTTTTCTCCATTTTTTCAAATGACATACCTCCTTAATGCTCCTTAAACACAACCTGTTCGCCTTTTTTTAATAACCAACAGCCACCAGAAATACAAGCACATTCCGTACAATTACCGCCGCACTTTTTTGCATCTTCTCGTGCAGTTGTTGTGCCGTCCCTATACAAAACATGTGCTTCTGGCAAATGAAAAGGGTTAACCATTTTCAGGTCAACCCATGCGCTAAATATCATATGTAAATTAGGTGGAAGATCTCCAACATTGCTAAGATAGTGGTTCACTATCTCATATTTTTTTGTGAAGCAAAGAATCTCGCAATGTAAATTTCTCACCGCAATCGAAACCATCTTAATGAGATAATCCCAGTCAGGTATATCCCCACTTACATGGAATCGAAAAAACCTTGAAGTCATGATCGCTGCTTCTACTTCTCTCCAGTAGGTCTGCGGATCTTCTTCCAAAATGGTAAGATTTCTGATGTACGAGTTTCTTACACTTGGCCGAAGTCGTTCAATCTTTTTGGCATAGCACTTCTTATTACAACCACACTTGATGCAAGTTAGCCCAGATGGAAGTGAGACACTTTTTATCTCGCCAAGTTTGCTGTTTCCTTTGCTGATGCATACACCCATATATCAAATCACCCCTTTCAAGCACTATAACGCTCAACCAGTAGCTCAAGTGTATAAATCTTACTAATGATCTCGGCTTTGTCACCTGCAGGAATGGTTGTATCAGCACTGATATCTCTATACAAAGATATCAAATGATCCAGGTAGCTTACCTCGCAAGTTCTTTTATGCTGGCACGGTCTATCGGCGCAGCAAGTATTTATATTTGCCATGAGTTAATTCCTCCCTTACTTAAAAGTTTCCAATACAACTCGGCTAAGTTCATCTATTACATCTTTTACAGAGGATCTATCTTCCTCAGATATTCCATGAACCTGTTCTAAATCCGCATTCAACTGATTGATTAAAATCATGAAACGATACGCTACCCATGAATGCATAAAGCCCTCCTTCTTAATAGAAAAGCAGCTCTTTCGGGCTGCTCTTCGATACTTTTATTATATTTCCTTGAATGAAAATGAATTGTTTGTAGAAGGTAACGCGGGAGCTTCGCTCTTTACTTGCTCCACATTTATGCATACTGGCTTCCTAAAAAGCGCCGTAATATTGTTTTCAAAGTCCCTGTCCATGTTATAAGCTCCCACATACCAGTGTTTATATTTCAATTTCTCTTGCAGCTCATCAAAGAAATTGGTGATGATATTAGGAGTATAAAATCCAGGAGCTAAAGAAAGATGAATATTGTTAGGGGCATAATAGGTCGCAACATAATCTACTTCCCAATTGTGCTTTGCAAGATTTTCTCTAGCGTGCTCTATTGTTTCTTCTGTTATATTTGAACCTTCAAATTCGATTGGAGTATTGATCTCTTTAAAGCATTCAATAGGAAAGCCTCCGCCAAAAGTGAAAATCCTAATTCCCTTAAATTCAATGATTTCTCCTGGTTCTATGAGAAATTCGGAATTGGAGCAACTCTCAATATCTAACCTATCTTCGACTTCGACATTTGCGCTATTCCAAATTAACGATTGTTTTTTGTAATACTTTATTCCGCATCCTCCGATATTTACCCTTACGGAACGCTCCATAATGCAAGGCCTATTAAATGGGTAGAAACCACATGACAATACAAAAATGGTATTGTCATCATAATATGTTTTATATTGCATATACTCTTCGCCGAAATCCGAGTCTTCTAATGAAGCAAATCTGAAATCCCCAATAATCCAAATATCCGTTTTTTTCTTTCCCATAACAATATTGTTGGGAGAATAAGACAAGTATTTTTTCAAAAGAGATAATGGTGTATATTCAAAAGATGTCTTTCTAACTCGTTCAAAAATTTTCGGATCAAACGAATTATAAATCTTGTTCCATATCTTTAGTTCCTCAATAATCGGCATTGCCTCCTCAGCTGTGCAAAAGGTTAATCCGCCATCCAAAGATATCTTAGAATCATAAAATACCTCCGGTTCCTTCTCTTTTTTCTTAAACAACCTCACAACAACACCTCCAATATTTAAACTCTACCATATTTTCACTTATTGAGCAACCCCATCATACCATAACAGATGTCCAATAATCATCTCTCAGGAACCGTCGGAATAGGAACACCAAACTCTTTAGCAGTCTCAAGCCACACTCTCTCGTTTTCTTCCAGCTCAGCAATTGCCTCCTCAGTTGTAGCGCCTTGCCCAACACAGCCTCTCAAGCTCTTGCTCATTGCAACATAGAACTCAGAACTGGTTTTATCATTGCTTATTTTTTCAACTTCATAATCGTAAATCATATTTACTCCTTTATTCATGTTCTCGTTGATAAGCCTTCTTGTTTTCTGAGATGCTGATGTTCTCAATGAGAAGAAAAGCATCTCAGAAAACTTGAAGGATTTCAAAGACCAGTATGAGCTGGGGCGAAAGGATCGTTCGACGATCCTGAGCCTCCAGCGATAGTACCGGTGTTGTCATATTCTTGATAAAACCTAAGAACCTTTTATATGTAAAAGAATTGCAACATGAATTATTTACTTCTGAAACAACGCCAGAATATCGTTATAGACCTGAACAACAACATCTTTTGCAGCGTCTACGGCATCGTATGTTACATTTTTAGCTAAGGTCAAAGGTAGGACAATGTATGCTGACCATAAGTTGGCAGAGTTCGCTGAAAGGAAGTCAATGTAATGAATTACATCAAGATTGACAACTGCAACATGAATAACGGCTCGGGGCTCAGATGTGTGATCTGGGTCTCCGGCTGTGAACATCATTGCAAAAATTGTTTCAATCCGGAAACATGGGACGCTAATGTCGGTTCAGAATTTGGAGAGAAAGAATAGGGCATGATATGTGATACGCTATCGCAGGATTGGTGTTCTGGTATTACATTGACTGGCGGCGATCCTCTGTCCCTTGCAAATATTTGGGATACAATGCGTCTCATTGATGCCGTTAAAAAAGCATTCCCGAACAAGAACATTTGGGTTTACACTGGTTCCAGTTGGGATACTGTGAAGCGAAAACCTGGCATGGAACAAGTTGATGTTTTGGTGGACGGAGAATACATAGACGAACTCAAGTCACCGGATAAGCATTGGGTTGGTTCCAGCAATCAGAATGTGATAGATGTAAAAGCGTCGATAAGAGAGAACAAGCTAGTATTATGGAAAGAAGGCTAAAAAAGATGGAAGACAAGGTAACAATTAAAATCAAGTATTTATCAAAGGATATTGATGACCTCAAATACATAGACGGCAAGAGCGATTGGATTGACCTGCGTTCTGCGGAAACGGTTGAGATGAAGGCGGGCGATTTTAGGCTCATTCCGCTGGGTATAGCCATGGCGTTGCCGGAAGGCTATGAAGCGCACATTGCACCCCGCAGTTCTACATTCCGCAACTATGGAATCATTCAGACCAACTCCGTTGGAGTTGTAGATGAATCATATTGCGGAGACGAGGACGAGTGGAAACTGCCAGTCTATGCAACGAGAGACTGCCGAATTGAGATGAATGACAGAGTTGCACAGTTCAGAATTATGAAGCACCAACCTGCGATTGATTTTGAGGAATGTACAAGACTTAATAAAGAATCTCGCGGTGGTTTTGGTTCAACAGGGAGGAAGTAATATGAATTGTACGGTGCCAATTTAGGAGAAGTCAAACCTGACCCTTGAAGAAGCTGCGGCTTACTTTGGGATTGGGATATGCAAGCTGCGGGAGATAACCAATGAACCGAATTGCAACTTCGTCCTGTTTGTGGGAAGCAAGAGATTGATAAAGAGAGTTCCCTGCGAAAAATGGTTGGCTCAGGCATATTCAATATGACCTCATGATGGACAAACGAGCCCCAATGTAGTATAATATTCCCATATTGGGGCTCCGTTAAGGGAAAGGAGCCAACTATGGAACGCAGAAAAGATAGTAAAGGACGAGTATTGAGGAAAGGAGAAGATGAAAGAAAAGACGGAAGATACCAGTATCGTTACACAACATACAAAGGGAAAAGAGGCTATGTTTATGCCGAAACCTTGCAGGAGCTTCGAGAAAAAGAGGCGCAAATTGAACAAGACATTCGAGACGGGATTGACTATGACGCAAGAGACATCACAATCCTTGAAATGATTGATAAATGGCTCGAGATAAAGCGAGGCGCATGCAAAAGAAGTACCATATGCTGTTATAGGACAGCGAGAAATCGCCTATCAAGAGAATCACTTGGCGCGATGAGAGCGGCATTTGTCAAGCCATCCACTTTACTCGAATGGTTTGTTTCGGCTCGAAACAATGGAGCAACCTATGCGATGCTCAGAGAAGTGTGGAGAGTTCTAAAAGGCGGATACGAGATGCTCGTAAATGACGATGTTGTGCGTAAAAACCCAGTGACATTTAGCTGTACGGATATTGTAGCAAGGCCAGAGCACGACAGAAAAGCATTGACAAAACAACAGCAGAAATCATGGATGGAGTTTATAAAAAACAGCGTTTATTATTCAAGATACTATGATGAATGTCTTGTGCTTTTGAATACGGGGATGCGTATTTCTGAGTTTTGTGGATTGACATATGGTGATTTGGATTTCGAAAATAGGAGAATCAAGGTGGATCACCAGTTGTTAAGAGGCAATACTCATTCAGAGTTCTGTATTGGGCCACCAAAGACATCTTCAGGAAAAAGATTTATACCCATGACGACTGAGGTTGAAAAAAGCATGAAGCAGCTGGTGGAAAAAGCGCGTAAGATGGGATTCGAACAATATATCGACGGTTATACTGGTTTTATCGTCAGGACGAGGGAAGGACTTGTACGAGGAGGAGACGACTTCAACAAGCTCATAAGGAGAGCCTTGCTGGCCTATCGAAGAGCCCATCCTGATGAACCACTATTCGAAGTTACACCACACATCTTCCGTCATACATTCTGCACAAATATGCTACATGCTGGCGTAGAGATAAAGGAACTTCAATATTTGATGGGTCATTCCGATGCGAGCATTACCCTTAATGTCTACTCACATACGGTCTACGAAAAAGCAGAAAAACAGATGCTCGAGGCTGTAGAAAGACTGCACGAAGGAACACCGTTAGTGTGTTGAAAAAGGGCTTTTAACGATATAGATTGGGCGAAATTTTGACAACTTTTTTGACAACTTTTTTGACAACTTTTTGCGCGATAAAGACATAAAGCTATATAGACCTGTGAAAAATTGATGAAAAAAATATTGCAAAAAATCGATGCTATCTCTCAATAGAATTTAGGCAAATCAAGCTGAAATAAGCTCGCCTAAAAACGAAGAAAACCGCTTGAATAAAGGGAAATGAAGCTCTACAAAGAGATGCATCGGAAACAAAAATCTATTCCAAAAGGAGGATTACTTATGAGCAATTACCTCACCCGTGAACGCAACCTGACCCTGCTTACCGACTACTATGAGTATACCATGGTGAATGGGTACTTCCATGCAGGTATCCAGGAGAAGATCGCCGTGTTCGATGTCTTTTTCCGCCGTGTGCCGGAAAACGGTGGCTTTGCCATCTATGCCGGCCTGCAGCAGATCATCGAACTTATTAATGGCCTTTCTTTTACTGAGGAGGACATCGAGTACTTCCGTAAAAAGGGCTGCTTCTCGGAGAAATTCTTCAATTTTCTGCGGAATTTCAAGTTCCGTTGCGATGTTTGGAGCATTAAGGAAGGCACCCCCATCTTCCCCAATGAGCCGATTATTACCGTCCGTGGCCCGCTGGAGCAGGTACAGATGGTAGAGACCATGTTGCTCGTCACCTTTAATTTTGAGACTCTCATTGCCACCAAGGCCAGTCGTCTTATCCGGGCAGCGCAGGGCCGTGCTATTGTGGAATTTGGCTCCCGCCGCGCCCAGGGGTACGATGGCGCTATGCTAGGTGCCCGTGCCGCCTACATCGCGGGCTGTGCCGGTACCGCCTGTACCATCAGCGACCGCATGATGGGCGTTCCGGCTTCCGGCACCATGGCCCACAGCTGGGTTCAGGCCTTCGAGAACGAGTACGAGGCCTTTAAGGCCTATGCCGAGACCTACCCCGATAACTGCTGCCTGCTAGTGGATACCTACAATGTCCTCAAATCCGGTGTGCCCAATGCCATCCGGGTATTCAATGAGGTCGTCCTGCCCAAGGGCTTCCGTCCCAAGAGCATCCGTTTGGATAGCGGCGACTTGGCCTACCTTTCCAAAAAGGCCCGTAAGATGCTGGATGATGCCGGTTTCCCGGATGTCAAGATCATGGCATCCAACTCGCTGGATGAATACATCATCCGCGACCTGCTGCTGCAGGATGCCAAGCTCGATTCCTTCGGCGTGGGCGAAAATCTCATCACCAGCAAAAATGAACCTGTTTTTGGCGGCGTGTATAAGCTTGTTGCCATCGAAAATGACAATGGTGAGCTGATCCCCAAGATTAAGCTCAGCGAGACTGCCCAAAAGATTACCACCCCTGGCTTCAAGGAGGTCTATCGCTTCTATGGCCGGGATAATGGCAAGGCCCTGGCGGATTACATCGTGTTGGCTGGCGAAGAAGTGGATGACACCAAGCCCATTACCATCTTCGATCCCAATGACATTTGGAAGAAAAAGACCCTCACCAATTTCCGTGCCGAAAAGCTCCAGGTGCAGATCTTTAAGAAGGGTGTTCAGTGCTACACGGCGCCTTCGCTGGAGGAGATCCGCAGCTACAGTGCCGCCCAGATGGATACCCTGTGGGATGAGATCAAGCGCTTTGAGTACCCCCACACCTATTATGTCGATCTTTCTCAAAAACTGTGGGAGACCAAGCAGCGCCTGATGGAAGAGATGAATCAGCAGTAATTTTACCCGCAATAGGGAGGAGATAGTATCATGGAAAAAATGTATCATGTAGGTTTCGATGACACCCACGGCGCCAAGTATGTCATCCTGCCTGGCGATCCCGGCCGTGTGGAGAAGATCGCGCAGTTTTTGGATGAGCCGCACTTCTACTGCCAGCACCGCGAATATACCACCTGGCTGGGCAAGGTAGATGGCGAAACGGTCATGGTCATGTCTACCGGCATGGGTGGCCCTTCTACTGCCATTGGTGTAGAGGAATGCTATAAGACCGGTGTGCGCACCTTCATCCGCATTGGCACCACCGGCGGCATCAATCTCAAGGTCATGGGCGGCGATCTTGTCATCGCCAACAGTGCCATTCGTATGGAGGGCACCACCCGCGAGTATATGCCCATTGAGTTCCCGGCCGTCGCCGATCATGATGTTACCTGCGCTCTTATCCAGGCCGCCAAAAACCTGGGCGCCCGCTGGCATGTCGGCACCGTCCAGTGCAAGGATGCCTTCTACGGCCAGCATGAGCCGGACCGCCTGCCGGTCGGCCCCATGTTGGAATATAAGTGGGAGTGCTGGAAAAAGGGCGGCACCCTCTCCAGCGAGATGGAATCCGCAGCGCTTTATGTTGTCTGCGCCACACTGGAGGAAGCCCGTGCCGGCTGCATCCTGAATGTCTGCTGGAACCAGGAACGCAAAAAGCTTGGCCTGCCCGATCCCGAGCAGCACAATACTGCCCTGGCCTGTCAGGCTGCTGTGGAGGCAGTCCGTCTGCTTATTCAGCAGGATAAGGAAGCTGCCGGGCAGCAGTAAAAGAACTTTCAAAGAGCCGTGCCCCACGCGGCTCTTTTCCGTTCACGGAGGAACGATATGACCGAGCGACTGGATAATCTGATTTTGGTCGATGTGTTCGATAATCCCATCGGTACGGCAGATAAGCGGCGAGCCCATACCGTCCCGCTTTTGCACCGGGCCTTCTCAGTGTTCCTCATCAATGATCGTGGGGAGCTGCTGCTGCAAAAGCGTGCCTCGGGCAAGTACCATTCCGGCGGCCTGTGGGCCAATGCCTGCTGCTCGCATCCAAGGGTGGGGGAGGAAAGCATTCCCTCCGCCGAAGCCCGCTTGATGGAAGAATTGGGCGTTACCTGCCCCTTGCGGGAGATCGGCTGCTTTGTCTATCTCCATCGTTTCCATGATGCCCTCTACGAATACGAGTATGACCATGTTCTCATTGGACGGCACTGCGGCCCCTTTACTCCTAATCCGGAAGAGATCGAGGAACTGTGTTGGGTCACACCCGCACAGCTTACGGAGGAACTGCGTACCACCCCGGAGCGCTTTGCCTCATGGTTCCTCACCGCCGCGCCCATGGTGCTGCGGTTTCTGGAATAACTTGACGAAATCGAATGAATATGGTATTCTTACACACGACAAATGAATCAGATGCAGGCAGACGCTTCCACTCATTCAGGGGAGCAGGGAATCAGGTGCAAGTCCTGAGCGATCTCGTCGCCGTAACGGGGAGCCGACCTCCATTTATGTCACTGGGTAACCGGGAAGACGGAGCAAAGCGATGATCCGAAGCCGAAAGACCGGTCTGCCCGCGGTGCAAAAAAGTACCACGAGGAATTGGTCAAACGCACAAAAGACCCGCAGGGGAGCATCTCCGACGGGTCAGTTTGGCTGTCCCATTTTGCACGAAGGGGGCAGCCTCTGTCTATTTTAAGGAGGAAAAAAAGAAATGCAGAAAAACAAAAAAGTTCTTATCATTGCAGCAGTGGTGCTGATACTCATTGCAGCAGCGCTGTTCTTCATCGAAGGCTCCAAAAAACCCGTCCCGATTGAAGGCGCCAAGACCATCACCGTTACCGTGATGCAGGAGGGCGTGGAGAATAAGGTTTTCACCATTCACACCGATGCCGAATTCCTGCGCGGTGCCCTGGAGCAGGAAAAACTCGTTGAGGGCACTGAGTCCCAGTATGGCCTCTATGTCACCACCGTGGATGGCGTTACCGCCGATGACAGCCAGCGTCAGTACTGGTGCTTTAAGGATGGCAACGGCGATGACCTTACTGTCGGTGTTGATTCTGCCCCCATTGCCGATGGCGACGCCTTCCAGATCGTACTTACCACCTATTAAGCCGGCCGCATGAAGCTGAAAACACGGGAGTTGGTGCTGGCGGCAATGCTGTCGGCCCTGCTCATCGCCGCCAAGCAGGCCATGTCCTTTATCCCCAATTTTGAACCGGTCACTTTATTGCTGATCCTGTATACACTGCACTTTCCCCGCATGACGCCGCTCATCATCTATGTGTTTGTGGCGGTACAGGTGCTTCTTTATGGCTTCAATGTTTGGGTGTATATGTATCTTTACATCTGGATCATTCTCTACGCTGTAGTGCGCCTGCTGGCCCGGTGGGGCAGTTACCTTTTGTGGATTATCGTTGCCACGGTGTACGGGATGCTCTTTGGCCTGCTTTGTTCACCGGTTTATCTTTTCATTGGCGGTTGGGGCATGGCAATATCGTGGTTTATCTCCGGTATTCCGTTCGATATCATGCACGGGATCGGTAATGCCATTATGGTGGCGGTGCTGTTCATTCCGCTGGATAAGCTCTTCACCCGCTTGAAGACAACCAAAGGCTATTAAAAAGCTCCCCCGCCCGCAGTAGGGTGGGGGAGGTTCCTCTTTATTCGGCTTTGTTAATTCGGCAGCTCCACCACCCAGTTTACCTCATCAATGGGGTTGCGCGGATCAGTGTCGGCATCGCTGTGGTAATACAGCCGACCATCGGTGCCGGCTACCATGTAGCGGAAGGCGCTGCCCTCGGCGTACACACCCTTCAGCGGCATAGTGTACACCTTTGGGACTTCACTGTTAGCCTGCAAAAACAGATAGGTCCCATCCTCCTGCTGCAGCAGTACATTACCGTCATCGGCTGCTACCGGCACGCCGGGCAGGTCATATTGGTCAGTGGCAGGCAGCTGTTCCTCGGGGGTGTCCGGTGTACCAATGGGGTCACCCCATCCATAGTGGTGGTGATACAGCTCGCCATCCGCGGTCCGGTACCAGATATCGTCATGATAGCGCATTTTATTGTAGGCACTGTAACAGAAACTCGTCACATTCTGTGCGACCTCCAGCCGGTCGTTAGTATCCTCCTTGCTGCTGTTCCACAGCGTATTATTTTCATCCAGTATCAGCATTCGTTCCCGCTCACCACCGGCGATTGCCTTGGCCTTAATACCCTCCAGCGTATGCCAGGCGGTTTGGCTATATTCCTCTGCTGTTTTCTCCGGGGCGTAATCTATGCGGTAATACCGCACAGTGCCGTCCTTAAGAAGAATCGAGTCATAGGAGATCGCCGCTACTTCCTGTATTGGATCGGGCTGATATGGACCGCCCATTTCCAGAACATTGTAGCTGTTGTAGCTTCCGTCATCAAACAGCACGGATAGTGAGCCAAAGGTGGTTCTGTCAACCAGGATATCCTTCACCCCTTGGAATTGCAGTTCCAGCGTGGTTATATCCGGCTGTCCATCTTCGGTATAGCCACAGCGGTACAGGTTGTGTTCGTCGGTCAGCATCCACAGGCTGTAAATTGCCCAATCCGCCTTAATGATTTTCTCTCCCGCCACATCAGCTTGCTGCTCCGGCATCTCCACGGTGATCGTCTCATATTTTGGCGTTTGGGCAGCCTTATCATCGCACCCCGCCAGCCCCATCAGCAGTACCAGGGCACATAGTATCGCGGTTAATTTTATTGCCTTTTTCATGTTGTCCTCCATTCTTTTCGGCTGTTTTCTTTCCTACACTCATTATAACGAATAACAGCCCCATCTTGCAACATCAAAAAAGAAATTATTTGCAATAAATACAAACAAAAAACCGCCGCTCCCATCTTCGGGGACGGCGGTCGCTGCTTTATTATATCTGTTTATCCCAACCGGCCGGGCAGGTACCACAGCGCAAAGTTGAAATAAACCAAGATCGACAGTGCGTCGGTAATGGTGGTAATCAGCGGCGAGGCCATAATGGCCGGGTCCACATGGGCCAGCTTTGCCAAAATGGGCAGTACACATCCCATCGATTTTGCGATGCAGACGGTGAGGATCAGCGTAACGGAAACCACCACCGCTACCTGCAGGTCGTGGTACTGCACAATAATGCGGATAAAATTCACCAAGGAAAGAGCGGCGCCGCAGATCAGCGCGACCCGCAGTTCCTTCCACCACACCTTCAGGATATCCTTGGGGGTGATCTCATCCAGTGCCAAGCCGCGGATGATCATGGTGGAGGATTGGCTGCCGCAGTTGCCGCCGGTACCGGTGATTTGCGGAATAAAGGTCACCAGGATCGGAATGCTCACAAAGGCGGCCTCGTAATACTCCATCAGGGCGCCGGTTATCATGGCAGGGATCATCAAAAAAACCAGCCAGGGAATACGGTTTTTTGCCAGATTAAAGGCTGATGTACGCAGGTAGGTATTATCACTGGGGGTCATACCTGCCATCTTTTCAAAGTCCTCGGTGTTCTCATCCTGG
>ENA-UOOD01003836-UOOD01003836.1-human-gut-metagenome-genome-assembly--contig:-CS67-NODE-3836-length-12146-cov-9.866347_pt1 | contig 12146 bp, 8 predicted proteins | sample MGYA00242464_ERZ724011 | MGnify/ENA metagenome assembly ERZ724011 | reverse complement strand
TACATCGACGTGATGAAGGACACCCAGACCGCCATTGACGAGATGAACCACGCCATGGACGAGAACGTGAAGCTGAGCGCAAAGCAGCGGTACATCCTGAGCGACACGGCGGGGATCAACGAGGAAGAACTGGCCGACTTTGGCCGGGACATCGTGCATGCGGCGGGCCGGGTGACCGACGAGAGCATGCGGCCGCTGCAGACGGCAGGCCTTGCGGGCAACCTGATCACCTACCGGGACGACCGGGTGAACGAGCTGAAGGAGATCAGCGGCAACCGCGATGTTTCCCAGGGCGGCACCACCAGCGGCCTGACGGCGGCCAGCGCCATTGCAGCGCTGCAGGAAGCGGGCTCGAAACTGAGCCGCGACATGCTGAAAAGCGCCTACCGGGCTTTTGCGCAGGAGTGCTACTTCATCATCGAGCTGATGCGGCAGTTCTACGACGAGCAGCGGGTCTACCGCATCACGGGTGAGAGCGGCGGCACGGAGTATGTGCCCTTCAGCAATGCGCAGTTACAGCCCCAGCCCGGCGGCATGGTGGGCGGTGTGCAGCTGGGCGACCGGGAACCGATCTTTGACATCACGGTGAGTGCGGCGAAGAAAAGCACCTTCAGCCGCCTTTCCCAGAACGAGACGGCGAAGGAGTGCTACCAGCTGGGATTCTTTGCACCAGCCAATGCTGACGCGGCGCTGGCTGCGCTGGACATGATGGACTTTGAGGGCATCGAGAAGGTGCGCCAGCGGGTGGGCCAGAACGGCACACTGTACCAGCAGCTGCAGCAGATGGCCCAGCAGATGCAGAAGATGGCAGCCATCATCGACCAGCAGAACGGCACCAACGTCTCGGCTGCGGCAGGTGCAGCGGCCCAGGCCGCGGGCAGCACCGGCGGTGGCGGCGGCGGAAGCGCCAGTGTAAAGAGCACGACCAACAGCCTGGGCGACGTGGTGGGCCAGAGCGGCAGCAACAGCATGGCCACCCAGGCGGCACAGCGGGCGATGGACGTGAACAACCCGAACAAAGAATGATGTGCTGCGCAATGAGGATGCCCGGATGGGCAAATGATGTCTGCCCATGGGGCAGATGATGTGCGCTGCGGCGCATGAAAGGAGAAACGGAAATGATCACGATCATCTACGATGAGAAAGAACACGACATGATCCTGCAGGCGAGCGGGCACGCGGAGTATGCGCCGAAGGGGCAAGACATTGTGTGCGCGGCGGTGTCGGCGCTGATGCAGACGCTGGCATACAGCGTGGACGGCGGTACCGTGACCCAGAGCCAGGACGACTGCAACATCCTGACCGTACAGGCGGAACAGAGCTTCGACAACATGGCAAAGTTTGAGCTGGTGACGGACGGGCTGATGCTGCTGGCCCAGCAGTACCCGGAGAATGTGCGGTTTGTGAACCTGCACGCGAACGACACCGACAATGTGGACTTACAGCGTTTTGCTGAAGGTGCAGCAGCTTCGGGCGGTGACGGTGCGGGTGCAGGCGAGAGCGCGGGCGAAGCGGCCGGCATCCAGGCACCGGCGCTGCGGCCGGCACAGGAGCGCATGGCGAAGCGCAGCCACCCGGGCCGCGCGGCAAAGGCGGCGAACCCTCTCAGTGCGCAGTCCGGAGACGGGACCCTCTCCCCGACCGGGGAGAGTCTTTCCTCGAAGGGGGAGCCGGGAATCAAGGAAGGCGAGACCGGCGAGGGGAAGCAGGCCGAGAAAAAGGCTGCAGACCCGGCGGAAAAGCGCCGGGCCTTTGGCCAGCTGATGCAGGGCGAGTACGCGGCGGAGTTTGAGGAAGCCATGCAGCGCGCGGCACAGGTGGCGGCGCAGAACATCCAGAACAACCCCCAGGTGAAGGCGCTGATGGATGCGCTGGGCGAAGCCTACGGTGTGGACGCCAGCAGCCCGGACAGCCTGACCGCGCTGACCGACGCGGTGAAAAACGGCAAGGTGAAGAACGACGCCTATTACGAGACCCTTGCCGCCGAAAAGGGCATCAGCGTGAAGACGGCCCGGGAGATGGACCGGATGGAAGGGGAGCTGCAGCGGGCCAACGCCGAGAAGCAGCGGGCCGAACAGATGCGCGCGGCCGCCGAGCACCAGCAGCGTGTGGCGGCGGTGCAGGCGCAGTGGCAGGCGGAAGCGGAAAGGCTGCAGCAGAAGTACCCGAGCTTTGCGCTGGACGAAGTGCTGAACAACCCGGCCGTGGTGGACATGATCCGGCGGGGCATCGGGTTGGAAGCGGCGTACCGCGCAGCCTACTTTGACCAGCTGATGGAGAACCAGACCGCCCAGACCGCAAAGCAGGTGGAACAGGGTGTGGCAGCCCGCATCCAGCAGCGCGGCCAGAGACCCACCGAGAACGGCGTGCGCCCCGGCGGCGCGGCAGAGACCAAGGTGGACGTGGAGCACATGACCCGCGCACAGCGGGCCGAGCTGGCACGCCGGGCACGGCGCGGGGAACGGATCGTGCTGTGAGAATGAATTTCCCGCGCGAAGGGTGCGAGAAAGATAAAAACCTTTTGAAGGAGGACGACAAGATGAACATCTACAAGAAGATGGACCTGCAGCTGTTTGCTGACGCAAGCGCACAGCTGCAGAACACCACCGCCACCAGCGGCATGTCCGCTGAAATGAAGACCTACTACGAGAAGACCCTGCTGGACCTGGCAGAGCCTGCACTGGTGCATGACCAGTTCGGCGACAGCTACCCCATCCCGGCCAACAACGGCAAGACCATTGAGTTCCGCAAGTACACGGCGCTGCCGAAGGCCACCGAGCCCCTGACCGAAGGTGTGACCCCGGCGGGCCAGACCCTGACCGTGACCACGGTGACCGCAGACGTGCACCAGTACGGCGGCTGGGTGTCCCTGACCGACATGCTGGACCTGGCCGCCATCGACAACAACGTGGTGCAGGCCACGAACCTGCTGGCAAGCCAGGGCGGCCGCACCATGGACACCATCGTGCGCGACATCCTGAACGGCGGCACCAACGTGATCTATGCGCCCAAGGTGGCCGACGGCGTGGAGACGGCCGTGAGCAGCCGCGCAGGCCTGGACAAGACTGCGCAGCTGACCGTGGACGTGATCAACCAGGCCGTGGCCTTGCTGCAGGCCCAGAACGCGGACCCCATCGGTGACAGCTATGTGGCCATCGTGCACCCGTACACCAGCTACGACATCCGCAAGGACCCGGCATGGGTGGACGCCCACAAGTACGCGGCCCCGGAGGAAATTTTCAACGGCGAGATCGGCAAGATCAACAACGTGAGGTTCGTGGTGTCGAGCGAGGCGAAGATCTGGACCGGCACCGGCTGCCCGACGGGCCTGGCGGTTTTCAGCACCCTGGTGCTGGGTGCCCACGCCTACGCTACCACCGAACTGGAAGGCGGCGGCATGCAGCACATCGTGAAGCAGCTGGGCTACGGCGACGACCCGCTGAACCAGCGCGCGTCCGTGGGCTGGAAGGCCACCAAGACCGCCGAACGCCTGAGCGAGCCGTACATGGTACGCATTGAGAGCTGCAGCGAGAGATACAGCGCCAAGGCACTGGCGAATTGACACAAAGCCGCTGGCGCGGCATGATGTGCTGCGCAATGAGGATGCCCGGACGGGCAAATGATGTCTGCCCATGGGGCAGATGATGTGCGCTGCGGCGCATGAAAGGAGAAACTATGGCAGTAAAGAAGCAGGAAGCTGCGGTGCAGGACGCTGCAGCAATGACCGAAGCTGTGCAGGAGAACGCACAGGCAGAGAAGGACACCGAGATCGTGCATCTGTTCAAGGACGGGCACCGCTACAGCGAGCCCGTTTTCGTGGGCGTGAACGGCGAGACTTATCTGATCCAGCGCGGTGTGGACGTGGAGGTGCCGAAGGCCATTGCCGAGGTGCTGCGCCACAGTGAGGAGATGGACAACGCTGCAGCGGAGAAGATCGCGGCAGCAGAGGCGGAAGCGGTGCAGCAGGCACAGCGCGTGTAATCTGACAGAAACAACGGACACCCGGTACAGCGGCACTCTGGCTGTGCCGGGTGTTTTTGCATGAAGGAGTTGATGAGATGACGGCAGGACAGGCAATTGAACAGGCCGACGAGATGCGGCCGAACAACGAATTTTCCGACACGCTGAAACAGAACTGGCTGCGGCAGTGCGACGCGCGGCTGCGCTCCAGCGTGGTGCAGCGCAGCACATGCAGCGACTTTGACACGGTGGGCGCGGACAAGGCATGGGCAGACAGCCTTGCCTACGACACCGAACTGCTGGCACCGGAGGAGTTTGGCCCGCTGTACACCCACTGGCTGTGCGCGCAGATGGACATGGCGCTGGGCGAGACGGCCCGGGCCGCGAACGCGCTGCAGATGTACAGCGACTATGTGCAGGAGTTTGCTGCGTGGATGCGCCGGAAGTATCCCCCGGCGGGCGGGGTGCAGTGGAGGTATTGACGTGATCGACGGAACGAACCTGAACATTTTACAGGCCGGGCGGCAGCTGCTGCGGGCCTTTGGCGGCGTGAACGAGACCTATGGGTGCAGCGAGGCAGAGCTGAGCCGGGCGCTGAACTTTTCCAGCCGGGGATACCCGGCGCTGCAGACCCGGGCCCCGCGCAGGAAGACCCGGGAGGTGAAGGACGTGAACGGCATGTACCACCTGAACGGCCTTTTGCTTTGCCGGGGCACGACGCTGGAGTACACGCCGGACGCAGACGAGGGCCGCAGCGGGGCCGTGGTGCTGGGAAATGCCCTGACCGACGAGCACAAGGCGCTGGCGGGCATGGGCACGAAGGTGCTGATCTGGCCGGACAAGAAGGCCTTTGACACCGAGACGGGCACCCTGACCGACCTTGCCGCGAAGTGGGAGCTGGGGGACGAAGCTATGACCGTGACGCCCTGCGACACGGAAGGCGTGCTCTACCACCCCACCGGCGTGGGAGACACCGAACCGAAAGAACCGACAGACGGGCAGCTGTTTTTGAAAAGCACCGACGACGCGCCCTACGGCACCGGCAGCGTGCTGCTGAAGTACAGCGCGAAAAACAAGAAGTGGCAGGAGGTGCTTTTGCAGACGGTGCGCATCCACTGCCCGGGCGTGGGCGGCGTGCTGAAGGAAGGCGACACTGTGACCCTGAGCGGGATGCCGCAGGCCGTGTGCGACGCCGTGGCGGCGGGGCTGAACGGAGAGATCACGGTGGGGACGCTGGAAGAAGATGACATCATTGCGACGCTGGTGCCCACGGAGGACACGGACCGGCATTACGGCAGCTGGACCATCGGGCGCACCGGCACCACCTGGCAGAGCCTGGACGGCAAAGTGACCGAGAACGAAGCCGCGACCGCGCCGGTGACCATGGAACGGCGGGTGCCGGACTTCGATTTTGTGACCGAACAGGGCAACCGGGTGTGGGGCTGCAGCCGGAAGGAGAACACCATTTACGCCTGCGCCCTGGGCGACCCCACCAACTGGTACAGCTACCGGGGCATCGCTTCGGACAGCTACGCAGTGAGCGTGGGCAGCGACGGGGCGTTTACCGGCGCGGCCAGCTGCATGGGGTATGTGCTGTTCTTCAAGGAGAACTGCATCCACAAGCTGTACGGCTCGAAGCCCAGCGACTACCAGCTTTCCAGCGTGCGGTGCCGGGGCGTGGCGGCGAACGCAGCGGGCAGCCTGTGCGTGATCGCGGAGACGCTTTATTACCTTTCGCCGGACGGGGTGATGGCCTGGGGCGGCAGCCTGCCCACAAAGGTGTCCGGGACGCTGGCCACCGGCAGGCTGACGGCGGTGGAGTGGGCCATGGGCGGCAGCCTGGATGCGCGGTACTACCTTTACCTGAAACGAAAAACGGAGACCGGCGGGCGGCTGCTGGTGTACGACACGGAGACGGGACTGTGGCACGAGGAAAGCCCGGCGGGCACCGAAATGGTGGGCACCGGGCAGCAGCTGTATCTCTGGGACGGCAATGCCCTATGGGCGGCAGACCCGGACCGGGAGGAGGACGGCGAGACCGAGACGCGGTTACAGTTTGAGGCGGTGACCGGCGACATTGGCATGAGCAGCCCGGACGACAAGTATGTGAGCCGGGTGACGCTGCGGCTGGACGCACTGGCCCACACAGTGGTGGACGTGGCCGTGAGCTACGACGGCGGGGACTGGGAGACGGTGGGCAGCTGCGCAGCGGTGCGGGCCGACGAGCGGATCAACCTGCCCTTTGTGCCGCGGCGGCACGACCTGATGCGGCTGAAGTTTTCCGGCAGCGGGCAGATGGTGCTGCGCAGCGTGGCCCTGACGCTGGCGGACGCAGCCGGAGGACGGGTGAGCGGCGCGGTGCCGAGACGGTAGAAAGGAGCGAAACAATGGCGAGTGTGGCGGGACTGGCGGGCATCGGCCTGCCGAAGTTCAGCGCGGACATGCCGGCCGAAGATGCCGAAGCGCTGACCAACTACCTGTACCAGCTGCAGGAACAGCTGGGGTATGTGCTGACCAATCTGGACATCGAGAACATGAACGAGGACTTTTTGAAGAAGGTGAAGAACGCATGAGTAGACTGACGGACGCGAGAAGCGAGCTGGAACGCTACGAGCAGACGAAGCCCGCGGACTATCAGAGCAAGTACCAGGGACAGATCAAGGACGTGATGGGCCAGATCGACGGCATGGGCGACTATGACTATGACCCGGCGGCGGACACGGCGTACCAGCAGTACAAGAGCCAGTACACCCAGAAGGCGAAGCTGGCGAACCAGAACGCCCAGGCGGATGCCAGCGCACGGACCGGCGGCTACGGCTCCAGCTACGGCACCCAGGCGGGCCAGAAGGCCTATGCATCGACCATGAACGACCTGGACAACGTGCTGGACGGCCTGATGAGCCAGAGCCGCAGCGAGTACAACACGAAGAAGGCCGGGCTGCAGACAGAGCTGAGCGGGCTGCAGAGCGCCGAGGAGAACGACTACAACAAGTACCAGAAGGACCTGGCGAACTGGAAGGACGGGCTTTCTTACCGGCAGAACGAATACCAGAACGCCTACAACGAGCACCAGCAGAACACGCAGGACTTTTTGAACGGGCTGTTCCAGGTGATCGGGCTGGCGGCGCAGATTTTGCCGTTCTTTTTGTAAAGGAATTTTTGTAAAGGAAGGAGAACACAATGGGCGTATTTTCGAGATTGAACAATGCACAGAAGAAGCTGACCGACGCGGAGAACGCGATGCCGGGGGCTTATGACAACAGCTATGACCAGGACATCCAGGACGCGCTGCAGAACATGACCGGCCAGAACCAGGCGGGCACAGGCTACGCTTCGACCGGCGACAGCTACCGGGGCGCGCTGAGCCGCCTGTTTAACAATGCAGGCGCAGGGGCCGACGCGGCCGCGCAGACGGCACAGGGGCTTTCCGGCGGGTACGGGGCGGACTGGGCCCAGAGTGCGGCGAACCAGGCGGCGGCCAGCCAGACCGGCAGCACGGCGGGCACGCTGGCGCAGGCCCGGGCGGACGCACTGACCCAGTGGCAGCAGCAGCTGAGCGGCACCAGCAGCCAGCTGAACGCGCTGCTGGGACAGGACCAGCTGGAACGCAGCGAGTACGACGGCAGCGTGAGCAACGCGGCAGACTGGCGAAACTACCAGTACGACCAGACCCAGCAGGCGCGGCAGGAAAAGAGCGATTTCCTGAGCAACGCGTGGAATGTGCTGAAGAACGTGGGCGCAGCGGCGCTGGAAGGGTATGACGCTTACCGCGGATACCGGCAGCAGGACTGGGAGAACGCTTTCGCAGAGCGGCAGTACAATGACAGTCTGACCCGGAACGAGCTGAGCGACCAGATGGCGGCACTGCAGCAGGCGGCTGCCTACAAGCAGGCCGGTTTTGATGACGCAGCAACGCAGCTGCTGGCAAAATACGGGCTGGACAGCACGATGCTGGACACCTGGCAGGGGCTTTCGCAGGTGGACCAGGATAAGCTGACCTATCTGACCACGGCAGCGGGTCTGGCAGGCAGCGGCTACGACACGGCGGCCAAGAGCTATCTGACGGCGGTGGGGCTGGACCCGAACAGCATCGACTATTACAGCACCATCGCAGGCCGACAGAACCAGAGCAACCTGAACCTGCTGAGCGGTCAGCTGCAGCTGAAGCGGAAGTACGGCACGAAGACCGGCAGCAGTAGGAGCTCGGGCAGCAGGTCGAGCGGCAAGAGCGGGAGCACCGGCACGGGCAAAGCGGCCGGATACACGCAGCCGCAGCTGAACACGATGCTGACCAAGTACAACACGATGAAGCCGACAGATGCGAGCTACGACTACTACACCGAAGTGTTGGCCAATGCAGGGCGCATCGACCGGCTGACCGGCACGGGCAACCCGGGCAAGGCGAACGGCACACCGTATGAACAGGGCATGTACAAGGCGCGGCAGCTGGCCAACAGCGGCTACAGCCAGAGCCAGATCGCCAGCGCGCTGGCAAATGACAGCGGCCTTTCCAGTGACCTGGTATCGAGCATCATGAACCAGATCGACTATGAGTGGCTCGGAACGAAATGATGAGGTGAGCATATGGGCTGGACAGCAAAAGAGATCGACGAACTGCGCAAGGGTAAGAACGGCACGGCGGGCAGTACGGCCGGAAGCAGCAGTGCACACAGCAGCACCGCTGCGGGGAGCCGGAGCACGGGCACCGGCAGCGGCTGGACACCGGAGAAAATCGACGCGCTGCGGGGCGGCAGCACCGGGAAACGGACCACCGAAGCATGGGAGAACCGCAGTGCGGGGACCAGCACCGAGACCCGCCGCGCCCGGACGAACACGGGCAGCAGCCAGAGCAGCACCGGGGGCAGCCTGGGCGGGCAGGTGCTGGCACAGATGATGGGCAGCACGAACCCGAAGCTGCAGCTGGAGGTGCCGGGCAGCGGGACCCAGAGCGAGAGAAACGGCACCCGGGGCGGCACGGCACAGCCGGAATGGCTTGGAAAGGTTGGCAGCAGCACCCCGGCGGCGCAGGTGCGTGGTACGGTGAAGCCGACCGAGAAAAAGCGGCAGCCGTATGCAGCAACCGGCGGCACGATGCAGCTGCAGAGCGGATACGGCGCAGTGAACAGCGCACCGAATGCAGATACGCTGAAACAGACCATTGCGGCGGGCGACGGAAAACGGGTGGACTGGTATGCACGCACGGCACAAGAAGCAAAAGAGGATTTTGCCAAAAACAGCGAGCCCGACCGCTTTGATGAACTAAACCAGTGGATGGATGCGGACCCGAAACACCGGGAACTGGTAAACCTGATCCGGGGCGGCACCGGGGAGCAGCAGCCTTATGTCCAGCGCGGCAACGCGATGCAGGCACAGGACGGAACCGGCGCTATGGCCAGTGCCCCCACGACCCAGAGCACCGGGAAGCGGGACTACACCGACGCGGAACTGCAGGCAAAGGGATACACGCAGACCGAGATCAACGAGGCAAAGGCATACATCCGGGATTTCGATGCCTTGCCCGCGTGGCAGCGTGCGGTGCGGCGCACCTCGAACACCATCGGCGGCATTGCGGAAGAAATTGCCGCAGGCGGCCTGCAGATGGGCGAAAATGCGGTGCAGGCCGTGAAGAACAGCAGCACGACAAAGAAGAACCGGGATGCCCTGAAAGAAAGCCTGGCAGGAGACGCTCGGCAGGAAAAGCTGTTCAAGCTGGTGGACACGGTGGACACCAACGGAAGCCCGAAGTACAGCGACGCTGAGCTGATCGCAAAGGGATACACGCAGGGCGAGATCGACGACATGCGCAGCCGGTATGCGGCCACCGAGGTGAAGGATGCCGTTGACCCGGAAAAGAGTGTGGGCTACCAGCTGCACAAGCGCAGCCAGGACCTGACCGGCGCAGCAATGAGCGGCCTTTCACCGCTGGCGCAGAAGGTTTTGGGCATTGTTTCCAGCGCAGGCGAGAACCTTGTGGTCGCAAGCATCGACCCCGCGATGGTACTGCCGGTGCTGAGCTTGCAGGGAGCCGGAGAAAGCATGGGCCAGAGCGTGGAAAAGGGCGACAGCGCGGGCAAGACGCTGGCAGGCGGTGCGCTGAAGTTCGGCGCGGGATGGGCCATCAACAGTGTGGGCGCGGCAGACCTGGCCAAGACCATGGGTACGGACTACGCAAGGGACACGCTGGCGGGGAAGCTGGCAGACCTGGTGCGCAGTGTGGCGGATAACGGTCCGCTGGCACAGCAGTACCCGGTGATCGCAAACGCCGTCTCGGGCGGTGTGGACAACGCCATGCAGGCCTTTGTGGAGACCTATGCGGACATGGCCATTGACGCGGCGCTGGGCGACAGTGAAGCAGCGCAGAACCTGTTCAAGAAAGACACCTTCCTGAACGCGGTGGAAAGCGGCCTGACCGGCGGCGCTTCCGGTGCGCTGGGCGGCGCTGTGGGCACCGGGCTGGGCAAGATGAACGCCCGGTTTGATGCGGCAGCGGGCGGACCCCTCTCACCGCTGCAGTCCGGCGATGCCGGAGCTGCAACGGAGCTCTCCCGAGGGGAGAGCCTTTCTCAAAGGAATGCAGAGCAGGAAGAAAGCGCGCACGCGGCTTCCCCTCATCAGTCGCCTTCGGCGACAGCTTCCCCCGAGGGGGAAGCCTTGAGCCCGGCGGACATGCAGGCACAGCAGGCTGCAGAGATGGCGCAGGCTGCACAGGAAGCGATGGGCGCGCAGAGCACGGCACAGACGGTGCGCAGCGAAAACCAGGCGGTGCAGCAGCAGAGCACCCAGGCAGCGGCTGCATCTGCGGAAACCGCAGCGGAAACACCGGCGCAGCAGGCGGAAAGCGGGCAGGGCTACAGCGTGAGCCTGAGCAACGACACCATGACAGTGCGCTTTGCAGACGGGACCGAAACGGTGCAGAAAGTAGACCTGGAAGACCCGAAGACACTGCTGTTTGACCCGGAACAGCTGCACCGGCAGGCGCAGGCAGAAAGCCAGGCTGCGCAGCAGAACGCTGTGGAGAACACCGGGGAAACGGTGGAAAGCAGCCCGGCAGAACAGCACAGCGGGCTGCGGGAGACCTACGGTCTGACGCAGCAGAGCCGGAGCACACAGCAGCGGCAGGTGCAGCAGGAGTTGACCCGCTGGAAGGTGTCGGATGCGGCGAGCGAGACCATCAGCAAAAACATGCCGGTGGGCATTGGAGATGCCGAGCGGTATGCGGCCGCAGCCAGCAGTCTGTACCGTCTGGGCCAGATGGAAGATGTGACCACCTTTGACAAGGCGATGGAGCTGGCGCAGGGCATGAACGGGCTTGCGGTGAACACCGAGTATGTGCTGGCACAGGACGGCGGCAGGCAGGCTTTACAGCTGGCGTGGCTGCAGGGGCACGGCGAGATGGAAGCCGGGAGCATGCAGCGGGGGACCCTGGGCGGAGAACTGACCGAAAAGAGCACCAGCGGCAGCGGACGGGTGCTTTATAAGGGGACCATGCGCACGGCAAACGATGTGGGCACCCAGTTGATCGAGCTGAACGCCCGGGCTACGGACACCGACGCAGTGCTGAAGACGGTGCTGCAGGGCAATGACCGGGTGAAAGCCTATGTAGACACCGAGGTGGCACAAATCTATTTTGCGGACAGCGCCGAGGACGTGTTCGGCACCATCCTGCACGAGGACTACCACTGGTACAACTCGCTGGACGCCGAAGGCGCACAGGCACTGCAGCAGCACGCGCTGGAATTTCTGGCCAAGAGCGAGGGCTATGAGAACATCGACGCGATGATCCGGGAGAAAGCTGCGGACTATGCACAGCAGGGCCTGACCTATGAACAGGCGGCGGAAGAACTGGTGGCGGACGCCTGGCGCGGCATCTTCAGCGATGAAGCGAGCTTCAAGCGCTGGGTGGAGTTCCAGCGGCAGCAGGCTGAGAAGAATGCGGGCCGGGCAGGCACCATCCGCAAAGTGATGAACAAGGTGAAGGAACTGCTGAGCGACATCGTGAGCCGCGCAAAGGAAGTGCTGGCCAAGGACCCGGAGAACAAAGCGGCCCTGCGGGCACAGCGCCTGGCCGAAGCGGAAAAGCGGGTGCTGCAGGACGAATACTTTGCCCACGCGGAAAAGGCTATGGACAGCCTGCGGAGTGCAAAAGAAAACGCCGCAGCCCTTGAGAACAAGGGTGCGGCGGAAGG
>ENA-UOOD01003833-UOOD01003833.1-human-gut-metagenome-genome-assembly--contig:-CS67-NODE-3833-length-12154-cov-6.015208_pt1 | contig 12154 bp, 8 predicted proteins | sample MGYA00242464_ERZ724011 | MGnify/ENA metagenome assembly ERZ724011 | reverse complement strand
GTTGCTTACGAAAGCCCCTCGGTGTAATGGTTTAGTTAATGTTTTATCCGTAAATTGCAGCAAAAAAAAGGCAGTTGGTTTTCACCAACTGCCTCACTTTTACTTTTATTTTTGTTCTTCTTCTTTATTATCCTGCGTGTCTGCGCTTTCTGTTTCTTCTTTAGGTTCTCTTGATGCAAACATCTCTCTTGAGAAGACCTGTGTATCTGCTGGCTGCTGATCTTGCTGGGTCATAACGATATGAACCTGCTCGCCTTCTTCTGCTTCCTGTGCCTCTAACTCACGTTTAGCCTCTGCAACTACAGAATCGCCATTTGCCTCGTCTTCCTTCGGAATATACTTATCGAAGATTACCACTAAGAAGTATGACTGTAAAAATGCAATCAGACCATAGCTTAATAAGATCAACGGTGGGAAGAACAGACATCCCACGATAACAGCTATTGCAATAATAATCATTGCCAGGCTGCGGAAGATATGCTTTACACCGATGAACAGTGCATTTCTGAGTGTGAAGCGAATCTTATTGTAAAACTTTGCCTGAAGCGGATATACATAAACAAGTGTGATCAGATAAAGTAAGAAAATTCCAAGGAATACAATTCCAAGAATACGGCTAATCTGTGTACCCATCATAAAGTATGCATAGATATCATACAAGAAGAATACAAGAAGCAGTGTCATGATGATACCGATCACACTTCCCTGCTTAAAGTTTTCCTTGAAGGACTTAAAGAAGCTTCTTACTGTGTACGACTCCTCATCCCTCACAAGTTTCAGTGTTACATAATACACCGCAGTTGATGCTGGTCCAATCGTAATGATCGGGATACAGCAGACAGCCCACAAAAGTGTCAGGATAAACACATCTACGAGTTTTCCCATAAACCGCCAAATTGGATTGTCAAGATTAAACAAGCTTCCCATTATAAGTACCTCTATTCCTTTTTCACATATTGCGCTGCGATCACGCAGACGCTCCCGGACGGCTATATTTTTTATTTGCCGCTCATAGATTTTATTATATATGAGGATTCCTAAAAATGCAAACGAATGATGCAGATTTTATGATTATTTTATACTAATCATACTATTTTCATTTCCATATCGCAAAAACTGTGTTACACTAGTATCATACTTCTTATACCACAGAAAGGCATGGATTAAAATATGAGAATTGAAGCAGATGACCCAAACAAAAAACAACCAAAAAAGGAGGAATTTAACCCTGTAAAAAGTGAAAAGCACAGTTTTAAATCAGAAATTGCCAAAATGAAGTCGATGGGCTTTAAGGATGGATGGGAATATTTCTGGAGCTATTATAAGGTTCCAGTCTTTGTGATCATAGGTGTGATCGCCATTGTGATTAGTATCACCATGTCCGTAATCAGAAACAGCCGTCCATTTATCGTGCAGGTTCATGTTTATAACAACTACTTATCAGATAATGCTGATGTTGATTCCCTTGAAAAAGAATTTGCCGCCTATGAGGATATGAGTCTTAAAGATTATCAGATCAGTTTTAATATGACAGAATATCTTGACTTTAGCGGATCAGACGAGGCTTCCTATACCTCTATGATGAAGGTAATGGCAATGGCAGCCGCTCACGATCTTGATGTATTCGGCGGCAATACTGCATTTGTCAATTATTATGGTGTCGGTGAGGAAGATAATACCTTATTTGCCGATCTCGAGGAAACACTTCCTCCGGCATTCTTCCAGTACTTAAAGGAGCAGGATCGTATCCTTTACTTAAGCCGCACCGATGAAGCTGGCAAGGTCCTTGGCCAGTACGCAGCTGCAATAGACGTTAGTGATACTCGTATCGTAAATAAAAATTGTCTGTTAGGTACACCATGTTACCTTGGCATTGCTGTCAACACGTCAAGACTTCAGACTTCCATTGACTTTTTGGAATGGATTTTTGATTATCAATAAATAAAAAAGTCCAATAGGCCGGATGAATATTCCACCTATTGGATTTTTTTATTTTTTAATCGTACTGCTGTCATTTAATAGAATCGTTCCATATAAAAACAGCACGTCTGCATTTGCCATTTCATCTGATTCAAAATCAATTAATTCTCCTAATTTTTTTTGCGCGATATAACGGAGATCTACAACCACTATACTGCTGTAGGAATCAATTAAAAGAGGAATCAGACTGCTGCCATAGGAATCACGAAAGACGATTAGATTTTTCTTTTCTGCTGCCTTAGGATTTTCAATCCTAAGAAGTGCTGATGGACCTGACAGGAAAAAATCATAAGGATCATAGCCTGTTAACTTATCCCAGTCATAAACACCGCCTGTCTTTTTCGTCTCATAATTATAAACCTGTGCCTGTGAAATGATTTCACTGTCTATATACATAATCTTGTCAGGTGTTACTTGAAGTGCCGCCTGACCGCTGTATACACCATAAAAAGAATCTGCTGCCTGACAAATATCATAGTCATCTGATAAAGTATCATTTTTCATATTTCTTTTTATCTGGTTGGCTGTTCCTATCAGTGCTTCCTGACGCCAATGGCTGTCTGTAAAATAGTATGTCTCAAGAGACAGCGTCTGTGTAAGATCAATAAACTTCGCATATGGCATCCCATTTTCAAAGCATTTAAAAAACTTATCATAATCCATCACTGGATACCCATTTTTCGCCGCAAGATAATATCCTTTATCTGGTACTATTGCTGCATAAATTTCATGGCTGCCATTTTTTAAATACTGTGTATAGACATGCTCAAATGCATTAACTGCATGTGACACGGAAGCCTCATTGATTTCGCTTTCTATTGATGCTGCATAGCCGTCTGCCACATAAATTCCATGAACATCTTTTTGCTGATACAAAGAAAACAGCGCTTTCGTTTTTAGCTTTCTGAATGTTTCACGAAATGGAAACTGATCCTGACTGTAGCGCTCAAAGCCACTCATAAAATTTCCCTTTCCCACACTGTCTTTTGTAAGCGCGGGAAGCTGTGCCAGACGTCTTCGCTCAGAGACAGATATCTGATTTGGCGTATGAAACCATGCTGCAAGGCAAAGTATTCCAAATGTAAGTCCTGTTATAAGCAATGTGACAATAGCCTGTTGTTTTTCTTTTTTTATCATAAACTCTCCCCAATGCTTAAAACCTAAAATATAAAAATGGGTTATATGAACCGTCCACCAAAAAGGCAGTTGCCAGCAAAAATAGTCCTACAAGCACAATCGGCATCACCCAATTAAGAATACTTCCTGCCTTTGTTTTCATAAATCTATTAAATGCTGTCACTGGCAGCGGTGTCGCTGCGATTGCTGCAAAAATAAGCAGCAGTCCATAGCTTCTTAGATAATACACACTTTGTACTGATATGACTGGCAATTTTCCTGCACCAAACAATCCGCCTATTCGCTGCATAGCCTGTGGTATTGTGTCTGCTGAAAAAAGAATGAAGCTAAGTAATATAATAAAAAGTAAATACAAAGGTGAAATAATAGACGGCATTCGTTCCAGCCATTTTCCCCATAAAACGCGCTCGCACAAAAGAAGCACTCCAAAACCTGCTCCCCATAAGACAAAGTTCCATGATGCGCCATGCCACAGTCCTGTAAGCATCCACACGGCTATGACATTTCTCACATAAAGTCCAGTCTTTACGCGGCTTCCTCCAAGAGGAATGTAAACGTAATCGCGAAACCAGCTGCCAAGACTGATATGCCATCTGCGCCAGAACTCTTTTACGCTGCAGCTAATCAGAGGATAATTAAAATTTTCTGGAAACTGAAAGCCAAAAATGTGGCCTAACCCAATCGCCATATCACTGTAGCCTGAAAAATCAAAATAAATCTGAAGTACAAGCGCTGCTGCATACATCCACCAAGATAATATGCTTGGCTGCGATGTTTTTAGACAGATATCTGTCAGTTCTCCCAGTACATTTGCAATCAGTACCTTCTTGCTTAATCCTATCAAAAATCGCTGTATGCCTGATGCAGCAAGTGTGACGCTATGCTTTCTTTCCTGCAGCTCTCTTTCAATATCCGTGTATCGCACAATCGGTCCCGCAATCAGCTGCGGAAACAGCGATACATATGTTCCAAATGAAATAATGTTTCTTTGGGCTTTAGTATCTCCTCTCCAGACATCTACAGTATAACTGATGATCTGAAATGTATAAAAACTTATTCCTATTGGAAGAGACAGCTTAGAAAGAGGCAGTGACACACCTGGCAGCTGATTCACATTTTCAATTAAAAAATCAGCATATTTAAATATAAGAAGAAATGACAGGCTGACTGCCACAGATATCCACATTAGGATGAGTCCGCTTTTTTTATTCTGTTTTTTTTCAATCATAAGTGCCAAAACAAAACCACTCACAATTGACACAATCATAAGCACAATATAGCGCGGCTCTCCCCATCCGTAAAAAATCAGGCTGAACACAAAAAGCACTGCATTTTTCAATTTCCGCGGTGCGGCAAAATAGCACACCAGCACCGCCGGAAGGAAATAATATAAAAATGGAAGTCCGGAAAATAACATTTTATTTTTTATTTTGGCTGACAGGTATTGTCTGGATTACCGCATACCTCTGTGAACGCAGCTACAGCATCGTCCATGCTATAAAGCTCATGATCTGCCATAAAAAGCATAATAATATTATCCTTTGATACTACAGTCAGCTCATCTGCCTCTACACATACCCACTTGCGCGGATTAATTCCATCTGCCATTTTCTGTGCAATATCAGCTGCATCTGCCTTATCCTTAAGTCTAACAAGCACAAGTGAATATGCCTGTGAACCCATCATTGGCTCAGATACAATTGCTGCATCAAGCTTTTTCACATCATCCATCGTCAGACCTGTATAGGAAGATACTGCATACTCATCATCAAAATCAACAGTGTCAGTTTCCACATCAAAATCTGGTCCCTTGATTGCATACATCTTATCTAACAGCTCACTAAGCTCTGCATCTAACTGCAAAACGTTTTCATCAGTTGCTGCTGCCTCTGATTCACTCTCAGATAATGTCTCTTTTGTTTCTGTCTCTTTTTCTGTTTGATCCTCAGTATGCGCTTCTGTCTTCTTTTCAGTTGCTTTCTCGGTTTCCTTCTCAGTTTTCTTTACGGTTTCCTTTTCATTTGCCACTGTGCCTGATGGCTTTGTTGACTCTGGCTTTTCATTTCTGCCGCATGCGCTCATAGAGAGTGCTGCCGCTGTCATTAAAATAATAAGTCCTGTTTTTCTCATGATTTTCTCCTTTCATAAAACAAACAGGGACAGGGAATGTGACTTTTAACGCCGCATTACCCTGCCCCCGATGGCATTTAAACTTCTATCTTATTGTTTTCTGCATTGCACAATTTTATACATGCACCGCATATTTCCAATTCATTACAGTTCAACTGTTACCTTGTCAAGCTCCCAGATCTCGTCAACATACTGCTGGATGGTACGGTCAGATGTGAACTTTCCGCTGCATGCGGTGTTCATCATAACGATGTGTGCCCATCTTGTCTGATCCTGATACAGCTCGTTAATCTTCATATGTGCCTCATGATAGGACATGAAATCCTTGAGGATGAAGTATGTGTCTGCGCGGTCGCTGCTGTAGGTATTAAGCAGTGAATTGTAGATATCGCGGAACAGCTCCGGATCCTGTGGTGAATAGAAGCCATTGATTAACTGCATAAGAACCTGACGAATCTCCTGATTCTCGTTGAAGATCTGCATTGGATCATAGCCGCCATTCTTCTCATAATTGATAACCTCATCTGCGGTCATACCAAAGATAACAGCGTTGTCCTTGCCAACTTCCTCAAGAATCTCTACGTTTGCACCGTCAAGTGTACCGCAGGTGATTGCACCATTTAACATAAACTTCATGTTACCAGTACCAGATGCCTCCTTAGATGCAGTAGAAATCTGCTCTGAAACATCAGCTGCTGCAAAGATGATCTCTGCATTTGATACACGATAGTTCTCAATGAAGACTACCTTAATCTTGCCGTTGATGGACTTATCATTGTTGATGACATCTGCTACAGAGTTGATCAGCTTAATGGTCAGCTTTGCACGGCGATAGCCTGCTGCTGCCTTTGCACCAAAGATGAAGGTATGTGGATAATACTCCATATCTGGATGGCTCTTTAACTCATTGTAAATGTACATAACATGCAGGATGTTTAAGAGCTGTCTCTTATACTCATGCAGACGCTTTACCTGTACATCAAAGATGGAACGCGGATCAACGTCAATTCCGTTGTGCTCCTTGATATACTTTGCAAGACGAACCTTGTTCTGATACTTGATGTTCATGAACTCCTGCTGGCTCTTCGGATCATCTACAAACAGCTTAAGCTTTGAGATCTCAGGAAGGTTGGTAATCCATGCATCACTGATCTTATCAGTTACCCAGTTTGCAAGCAGTGGGTTTGCATGAAGCAGGAAACGTCTCTGTGTGATACCATTTGTCTTGTTGTTAAACTTCTCCGGCATCATCTGGTAGAAGTCCTTTAACTCCTGCTTCTCCAGAATTTCTGTATGAAGCTTTGCTACACCGTTTACAGAATAGGAACCTACAATTGCCAGATGTGCCATGCGAACCTGACCGTCATAGATGATTGCCATCTTTGCGATCTTCTCATGGTTGCCCGGGTAGGTAGCTTCGATTTCCTCTACAAAGCGGCGGTTGATCTCCTCAACGATTCCGTAAATACGTGGAAGCAGACGTGAGAACAGCTCAATCGGCCACTTCTCAAGAGCCTCTGCCATGATGGTGTGGTTGGTGTAAGCACAGCACTTTGTTGTGATTTCCCATGCAGCCTCCCATGTCAGATTCTCCTCATCCATAAGGATACGCATAAGCTCTGCTACTGCCATAGACGGATGGGTATCATTCATCTGGAATGCAACCTTCTCGTACATCTTTGTAACATCGCCGTTATGAGTCTTCTTATACTTATTTACAGCAGTCTGTAAGGAAGCTGAAATGAAGAAGTACTGCTGCTTTAAACGCAGCTCCTTTCCTGCATAGTGGTTATCGTTCGGGTAAAGTACCTCTACGATATTCTTTGCCAGGTTCTCCTGCTCAACTGCCTTCTGATAATCACCCTTATCAAAAGAATCCAGGTTAAAGGTATTGATTGGCTCTGCGTCCCAAATACGAAGTGTATTTACAACGTTGTTTCCATAGCCTACAACTGGCAGATCATACGGTACGGCACGAACAGACTGATATCCTGCCTGTCCAAAATGCTCTCTTCCTGTCTCGTCCTTTGTTACTGTTACGTAGCCGCCAAACTTAACCTCACAAGCGTACTCAGCACGGCGAATCTCAAATGGATAACCATCTCTTAACCAGTCATCCGGAACTTCTCTCTGATAACCGTCCTCGATCTTCTGTGCAAACATACCATACTTGTAACGGATTCCACATCCATATGCCGGATATCCAAGTGTTGCAAGAGAATCTAAGAAGCATGCTGCCAGACGTCCCAGACCACCGTTTCCAAGTGCCGGATCCGGCTCCTGATCCTCGATAGTATTCAGATCAAAACCGAGTTCTTCAAGAACCTCCTTTACCTCATCCTGTGCACACAAATTTAAAATGTTGTTTCCAAGAGCACGGCCCATCAGAAACTCCATTGAAAGATAATACAGCGTCTTTGCATCAGTGCGCTCAATCTCCTTGTGAGTTGCAATCCACTGATCAATGATATCATCCTTCAGTGCATAGGATACTGCCTGAAAAACCTGCTGCGGAGTTGCCTCATCGATGGTTTTTCTGTACAGGGTCTTTACGTTGTAGATGATCTGCTTTTTCAGCTCAGCCTTATCAATCGTTGTTTTCATTTCATCCTCCTTAGGTTTATTCCTTGCTGACAGTGAGTACAACAGTCTCGCCGTTGATGCTCCACTCCTTGGTGTAGCCGCTGATCTCACTGTCTGTCAGCTTATCTGCAAGTACATCTGCACAAATCTCATCTGCATACTTGCTGAAGATGGACTCAATCTTTGCATTGTCCTTGTAGCCGACTGTGATGTGATCCGTTACCTCGAATCCTGCTTCCTTACGCATCGTCTGGATCTTACTGATGATCTCTCTTACAAAGCCTTCTTCAAGCAGCTCTGGTGTTAAGTTGCAGTCTAATACTACTGTAACATCCTGATTGCTCTCTGTTACATAGCCTTCTTTCTGCGTCATATCGATCAAAAGGTCTTCCTCAGTAAGAACAACCTTCTCGCCATCAAAATCAAAGGTAACAGAACCATTTGCTTTTAACTCATCCATAGTGGCATTGCCGTCTACAGAAGAAAGGGCGGTACGGATCTTTCCAAGAAGCTTTCCGTACTTCGGACCTACTGTACGAAGCTGCGGCTTAAAGGTGTAGGTAGTAAAGGAACGTACATCGTCTGTAAATGTAACTGCCTTAATATTTAACTCGTCTGCAATGATATCCTTAAAGAACTCGTTTAATGTAAATGGTGCCTTTACAAACATGTTTGCAAGCGGCTGACGGTTCTTCATGTTTCCACTGTTTCGGCATGCGCGGCCAAGAACAACAACCTTTAAAACAAGATCCATGTCTGCTTCAAGTTCCTTGTCTACATGTGCCTCATTTGCCTTTGGATAATCACACAGATGGATGCTCTCCGGTGCGGATGGATCTACCTTTACAACGATATTCTGATAGATCTCCTCTGTCATAAACGGAATCATCGGCGCTGCTGCCTTTGCAATTTCAGTCAGACAGGTATACAGCGTCATATAGGCATTCACCTTATCCTGCTCCATTCCCTTTGCCCAGTAGCGCTCACGGCTGCGGCGTACATACCAGTTACTCAAATCATCAACAAATTCCTGAAGTGCCTTTGCAGTCTCTGGAATCTTGTAGTTTTCCAGGCTGCTGTCGCATGTCTGAATCGTAGAGTTTAACTTAGACAAAATCCACTTATCCATAACGGAAAGCTTCTCATAATCTAATGTGTGCTCCATCGGATTGAAGTTGTCGATGTTTGCATACAGTACGTAGAAAGCGTAGGTGTTCCACAGAGTACCCATGAACTTACTGCGGCCTTCCTTTACTGCATCATCGTGGAAACGGTTCGGAAGCCACGGTGCGGAATTGGAGTAGAAATACCAGCGGATTGCATCTGCTCCGTGCTGGCGCAGTGCATCCATTGGGTCAACGGCGTTGCCCTTGGACTTACTCATCTTCTGACCGTCTTTATCCTGAATATGGCCAAGAACGATAACGTTCTTATAAGGTGCTTTGTCAAATAAAAGAGTTGAGATTGCAAGCAGGGAATAGAACCATCCTCTTGTCTGGTCTACTGCCTCACTGATAAAGTCAGCCGGGAAATTCTTCTCGAAGACTTCCTTATTCTCAAATGGATAATGATACTGTGCAAATGGCATAGATCCTGAGTCAAACCAGCAGTCGATTACTTCTGGTACTCTTGTCATCAGCTTTCCACACTTCGGGCAGGTAACATGAACCTGATCGATGAATGGACGATGAAGCTCAATATTATCCGGACAGTCTGGTGACATCTTCTTTAATTCTTCCTTGCTTCCGATAGCATGCATATGACCGCATGAACACTGCCAGATATTCAGTGGTGTTCCCCAATAACGGTTACGGCTAAGTCCCCAGTCCTGAACGTTTGTCAGCCAATCGCCAAAACGCCCCTTACCGATGCTCTCCGGAATCCAGTTGATGGTGTTGTTGTTCGCAATCAGATGATCCTTTACAGCTGTCATCTTGATGAACCAAGACTCTCTTGCATAGTAGATAAGCGGAGTATTACATCTCCAGCAATGAGGATAGCTGTGCTCAAACTTCGGTGCTGCAAAGAGCTTGCCTTCTGCTTCCAGATCCTTTAATACTTCCGGGTCTGCCTTCTTGACAAAAAGTCCTGCATACGGAGTCTCTTTAGTCATCTCACCCTTGCTGTCTACTAACTGTACGAACGGAAGATCATACTTTCTACCGACCTTTGCATCGTCTTCACCAAATGCAGGTGCAATGTGAACAATACCAGTACCATCACTCATAGTAACATAGCTGTCACATGTCACAAAGAAGCCCTTCTTATTCTGCTTTGCAGCAACATCTCCAGAACACTTAAACAGTGGCTCGTACTCCTTGTACTCAAGATCCTTTCCTTTATAAGTCTCAAGAATCTCATATGCCGGCGCATCCTCTGTCTTAAGACGGCCAAGTACGTTCTCAAGAAGTGCCTCTGCCATGTAATAGGTATAGCCATCTGCTGCCTTTACCTTGCAGTAGGTATCCTCTGGATTTACACAAAGTGCAACGTTTGACGGCAGTGTCCATGGTGTAGTTGTCCATGCTAAGAAGTATGCGTCCTCACCCTTTACCTTGAAACGTACAATTGCAGAACGCTCTTTGACATCCTTATAGCCCTGTGCAACCTCATGACTTGAAAGCGGAGTTCCACATCTTGGGCAGTACGGAACGATCTTAAAGCCCTTGTAGAGCAGTCCTTTGTCCCAGATTGTCTTTAATGCCCACCATTCAGACTCAATGAAATCATCGTAATAAGTTACATATGGATTTTCCATATCAGCCCAGAAACCAACGGTCTCGGAAAATTCTTCCCACATACCCTTATATTTCCAGACATTTGCCTTACAGCGCTCGATAAATGGCTCAACTCCATACTGCTCAATCTGCTCTTTTCCATCAAGACCAAGCTCCTTCTCTACTTCAAGCTCAACCGGAAGTCCGTGTGTATCCCAACCGGCCTTTCTCGGTACCTGATATCCTTTCATGGTTCTGTAACGAGGGATCATATCCTTGATCGCACGGGTTACCACGTGTCCAACATGCGGCTTGCCGTTTGCTGTCGGCGGACCGTCATAAAACATGTACTCAGGGCAGCCCTCTCTCTCCTCGATACTCTTTTCGAAGATATGATGCTCTTTCCAGAATTTGGAAACTTCCTTCTCCCTCTCCACAAACTTTAAGTCTGTAGGAACCTTATTGTACAACATAGTTTTCTCCTTTCTCATACGCTACAGCGCGTATACCATCGCTGTATGATATATGCTTTCCGATAACGTTGGAATAACGTCCTGACTTACTTTAGCACTCTGTCATTAACAGACAGTCTATCATTTCAGTCGGCAACTCCGGAGTGATGTTCATCTTTTGCCCACAGTATCCGCCTCTCATCCTTTGCGGTTCGCTGTCCTGCTTTATGCTTAGATTACTGTCTCCATCAGCGTCTTTTTGCCGTGCGGATTTGCTATAAATCCTGACTACACGACACACACGGTTAGTATATCGGTTTTTGAAAGCCTTGTCAAGGAATGTGTCCAGAACACTTTGATTTTCGCGGTTTTCGTATATTTTTCCATATTTTGGTTAATACTTTGGACAACATGATAAGGAGGTATTGATTTTCAAAATGACACACAGAAAAAAACTCACAATTTTTCTTTTAGCTGTTGCAACACTTTTCACATTTGTTCTTTTGATTCACCCATATCGAAAAAATGATTCTTCCCTGCTTTCTGATAAACTTTTACGCTTTCGCGTCCTTGCAGACAGCGATTCTTCGATTGACCAGTATGAGAAAAATGAGCTGAGTAAAAAAATGATTACTCTTCTTTCTCCTGCACTTTCAGATATAAAGACAAAAGAAGAGGCACTCACACTTTTACGTGAAAGCCTCCCCTTTTTAAATGCTTACTGCAATTATGTGCTGTCCGATTATGGCGCGCAAAATTACGCCTCTTGCACACTCGGTTCCCATCTCTTTCCTTATAAAACATATGGAAACTATCAATTTCCAGCCGGTATATACGACACACTTCTTGTGACAATAGGAAGCGGACGCGGCTCAAACTGGTGGTGTCTTGCCTTTCCGCCTCTTTGCTTTGCCAATGAAGCTTTTATTGACGTGCCAGATTCTTCTAGTCAGACACTTTTTGATCTGCTTGGTCCTGACTTGTTTGATGAAATCTGCCAAAAAGAAAAGCCAAAGCTTACGCTCGGACTTTTCTTCTAGCTATTATAAGTTTTTTAAAATATTTTCTTCCTGATTATCGATATGAATACTTATCGCTGTCTTTGCCCGCTCACACTCTCCTTTTATGATGGCATCAGTGATCTCTCTGTGCTCA
>ENA-UOOD01003828-UOOD01003828.1-human-gut-metagenome-genome-assembly--contig:-CS67-NODE-3828-length-12165-cov-3.788935_pt1 | contig 12165 bp, 8 predicted proteins | sample MGYA00242464_ERZ724011 | MGnify/ENA metagenome assembly ERZ724011 | reverse complement strand
GAGTGAGCGGAAGTAATAACAAAACAATTACAAACTGCTATAACACAGGGATTGTCAGTGGTCAATCATATGTAGGAGGAGTGAACGGATATAATAGAAACGGGACCATCATAAACTGTAATGCCACAGGCGAGGTCAATGGAACAGACTCATATGTTGGTGGTGTGATTGGAAGGAATTTAAATAAAGGAACCATCACAAACTGTTATTATGACAGCACCATTTATACAGGAGCTGCGATAGGCGATGACAATGGAACAACTACAAAAGTCGAAGGAAAAGCGACAGAACAGTACAGAACCGGCGAAGTTGCTTATCTTTTACAGGAATCACAAACAGATACAGAAATAATCTGGGGACAAACCATCGGAAAAGACACTTATCCGACTTTAGGTGGAGCCAAAGTTTACAAGAATGCTACTTATAACGGATGTAAGGGCAAACCTGGGGATGCAGTATCCTATGCGTATTCCAATACAGAGAAGAATACCTATGGTGACCATCCGGATGCGGATAATGATGGGAAATGTGATGACTGCGGTCAGTATATTGACGGCATCGGCGCCAAGCTCGCTGGGTATTCCTTAAGTCTTACCGGTAATATCGGCGTCAATTTCTATATGGAGTTGTCGAATGACGTTGTCAATGACGAATCCGCATATATGAATTTTACCTTGCCAAATGGTACGACATCAAAGGTATATGTAAGTGGAACGCATGAAGACGGTTCGACCGCCACAACCGATACAACAGTAAAGAATGGCGTGACGTATTACGTCTTTACCTGTGAAGTGGCTGCCAAAGAAATGACTTCAGATATCAAGGCACAGATGATTGGAAACAATGGTGAAAAGACAGGAAAAGTGTATACATACACGGTAAAAGAGTATGCAGATTATATACTGTCACATATGTCTGCAGAGGAAAGTGACATCAGTAAAGCAACGATACAGTTGGTAAAGGGTATGTTAAACTATGGTGGTGCAGCGCAGAAATATTTTGGATATAAGACAGATAAGCTTGCGTCAGATGGCTTGACTCTGACAGGAAGAGTGTTTAATGACACAAGCATTATAAATAATATAACGAATGAGGCAAATAAAGCTTCTGTTACGTGTGCTAACGCTAAAGTTACATTTAAATCCGCGTATTTATCATTGAATTCTACGACAGATCTATGTGTTTCTGTGCAGTTTGCGGATGATGTGACAGTGAAGGAAGATATGTTTGCAATTTGGTGTAATACAGATCAAATATCAAAGGATCAGTATGAGGTAACAAAAGTCAATGAAGAGAACTGTTATAAGATAACATTACACGGAGTGAAAGCAAGTCAGTTGAATGAGAAGTATGCTTTTTATGTGGAGTTGTCTGATACGGAATATGCGGAGCTTGCATATGGCACGAACAGTTATGCATACACTGTCATGAGCAGTGCGTGTGATAATATAAATAATATTGAATCACTCAGAGAAGTTGTCAAGGCACTTTATGCATATGGCAGCTGTGCACAAGAATATGAATACTACAAAAACGATGGTAATAATTAAAGGAGGTAAAAGAACATGAAAGAAAGATACGAAACACCGGAGATGGAGATTGTAGAATTTGAAACAGAGGATATTATTACGACCAGTGGTGATGACAATGCGCTCCCACCAATGGGCATTGATACTCCATAAAAGGATTATGTTGTAGAATAATGCACTTAAAATGTCAGGCAGACTTGACTGTCTGGCATTTTTTGGTTATATAGGAAATTGCTGTTATGTAGCGTGACATCGCCAAGAATTGCTTTAGCAATTCTTGTAGAGCAAAACGCTGGTTTTGCTCTTTTTTGCATAAGAAACGGAATGTTACGGAAACGGGAGATGCCTTGAACAGCCTTGTTTTTCTTGTGGTTACAGGCGTTGTATGGTAAGCTTACTATAATAGTGTTTATGGCTAAAATGAGCAGAGGTGTAAAGATGAAAAATAAGAGAAAAATCCTATTGGTATCCGGAATTGGAATTGTCATTATGGCAATCGCTATTGGGGTGACGATTGCGGTAAGCCGTCCGGGTACTATGAAGAATAGCCGTCAGGCTACATCAGGGCAGACTACATCAACCACACAGAGTGATAGTGGTACGCATGGAAAAAAGGCATCACGGGAGCAGGCAGAGTCCAAAGGGAAAAAGAATGATTCGAAATCGCCGGACCCAAAGAATACAACAGGTGCAGACAGCAAAGCAAAAGCAGATAATAAGCCCTCACATTCGGAAAATCAGGAGCCATCGGATTCTAAAGCGGATACAACAAAACAGGAGGATCAGCCGGAGAATCCAGATCGCGATCAAAGCAATGATGGCAATGGTAAAGATTCCGCTACAGAGTCAGATCAGACAACGAATAACAATAAGAAACCGGAAAATCAGAAAGATGGTGGATCAGACAAATCAGATTCCGGCAAAAAAAGTTCGGATACGATAGAGCTTCCATTTGTTCCGGCTGAATAGGAGGTCGCTTTCGAAAATGAAGTTTAGAAGGATTGGAGGGTATCGGTGAAAGAAAAAAGTACACTTACATGGCTTAGAAAAGTGACAAAGAAATACCGTTCCTTTGTTGTGCTGTTGGCCATATTTGAAATTATCGTGAGTGGACTTGGGGTCTGTTATGCCCTTGTAATGAAGCAGATGGTTGACCGTGCTGTAGCAAAGGACAGCCATGGTTTTGTGATGGGAATGATAGGGTTTGGACTTCTTGTTTTAAGCCAACTTGCGATCCGCATCATAACGAGACAGGTTTCGGAATATACCAGAAGCAGCATGGAAAATACCTTGAAGCAGGAGATGTTTTATTCCCTGCTGACAAAGGATTATGGAAGCGTTAGTTTGAAGCATTCGGAGGAGTGGATGAATCGCCTTACATCAGACACTGTTGTTTGTGCGGACGGCATGACGGACATTTTACCGGGATTTTTGGGGATGCTGATAAGGCTGGTGGGTTCTATGGTGCTTATTCTATATTTACAGCCGGGACTGGCAGTGATCATGATCCCCGGTGGAATACTCTTTCTGGTGATTACGGTCGTACTTCGAAAACCGCTCAAGAGATTTCACAAGGATGTTCAGGAAAAAGACGGGAAAGTCCGAATGTATCTACAGGAGCGGATCAGCAGCATGCTTGTGGTCCGTGTCTTTGGAGCAGAAAATATAGCGGTGGAACAGGCGGCAGATACGATGGAGCTTCATAAAAGCTCCCGTATGAGAAAAGCGTGGATCTCTAACATTTGTAATAGCGGATTCAGCCTTGTGATCAATGGAATGTATCTTTTGGGAATTGGATTTTGCGGCTATGGCATTATCCATGGAAATGTAACTTTTGGTACGCTGACCGCTATGATCCAGTTGATCGGGCAGCTCCAGTCACCTCTTGCCGGCCTGGGGGGATATGTGCCAAGGTATTATACCATGATCGCCAGTGCTGAGCGGCTGATGGAAGTGGAGCAATATGAAGATATAGAGGAGTCAGGGCGTCGCAGTATCGAAGAGATCCGGAAGCTATATGCGGAACAGATCCGGGAGATTACTTTTCACCAGGTTTCTTTCCGTTATCCGGGGAAAGCGGATACAGGCAGTTCAACGGTGCGGGAAGGTGATGTTGTAGCGGCAAATGGAGCAGATACTGATATTGCCGAACATAAAAGAGATGTGTTACAGAATGTTTCTTTCTCGATAAAGAAGAGTGATTTTGTGGCGGTTACCGGAACTTCCGGTTGTGGCAAATCTACCATGTTAAAGCTCTTGATGGGAATTTACCGTCCACAGACAGGAACGATATCGGTGATCTTGAACAATGGTACAAGTATTGCCATAGAGAATATGAACAGACTATTTGCTTATGTACCGCAGGGAAATTTTTTGATGGGAGGCAGCATCCGGGATGTGATCACCTTTGGAAAGTCAAAGGTGGATGGGACTGCAGACTGCCCGAAAACGGATAGTGTCGACAGGAATCACGCTGACAGAAATGATATGGATCCTGACGAGAAACTAAAGAGGGCGGTTCATCTTGCCTGTGCAGATTTTGTCTATGACCTGCCGATGCAGCTTGACACGATCCTTGGAGAAAAGGGAGCGGGACTCTCAGAAGGGCAGATGCAGCGGATCGCCATTGCAAGAGCACTATATGCGGATCGTCCGGTATTGATATTGGATGAATCCACCAGTGCGCTGGATCAGCAGACGGAACGAAGGCTGCTTGATAATCTGAAGCAGCTTACGGATAAGACGGTGTTGTTTGTATCCCATAGGTTGCCTGCGTTGGAGATCTGCAGCAAACAGCTTCATTTTGAAGAGGGAATTACGCTAGATCATTCCTTTCGTCCGTAGATTTCACGGTATTGACGCAGAGTGTATCCGGTGTGTTTTTTGAATTGGGTTCCCAAGTGGCTTTGCGATGAAAATCCCAGATAAGTTGCGATCTCAATATAGGAATAATCGGAATAGATCAGTAGATTTTTGGCACGGTTGATCTTCTCCTGAAGAATGTAACCGGATATACTGATCCCTTCGCATTCCTTGAATAGCTGGGAGAGGTAGTTGGGGTTACAGTCTGCTTCAGCAGCCAAATCTTCCAGTGTGATCCGGTCATGTAAATGAGAAAAGATAAAATCCTTGCATTTATTAATGCGGGGATTTTTCTGTTTTTTCAAAATGCCTTTCTGCTTCTCTTTGATCTCATGAACCATTTCAGCATATTGGAATTCTGCTTTGTGGGCAAGGGGAGCGACAAGGGCAAGATCCTTGCACTCTTCAATCTGTTGGATGTAGGAATCGCTCAGAGAAAAGGAAATTTCCGGAGAGAGGCCTCCGCGGATCGCAGCACGGCTTGCGAGAGTGACCAGAACAATACCGAGATTTTTGAGATTGCGCAAGGGATCTTTTGCAAGAGTGCCGATCGTTCCGTCATAATCCTCTTGCAGGCTTTTTTCTAATTGGATCAGATCACCGTTTTCGATGCTGCCAAATTCCCGCATCTCCTGATCGGAGGGATTATGATGGACATTATTTTCATGGTTTTCAAATAGTATATCGTTAAAGTGTTTTTGTACTTTTCCCGTATGGTCATGATTGAGGCAGTTAGTCTCTATGATCTGCTCGGTTGTTGATTCTACTCCGGTGATCATATGGTTCAGAAACAATATATCTTCCAGGTAGTCATCCGGATTGACCTGTGGAACGTATTTTTCAATTTCTTCTTCTAACATTAGTTCGTTGTAGTCGCAGTTCAGATAAACAGGAGAGGCAAAACTGACAGGACCGACAATATAAATAGCATTGTGGCCTGTAACGATGCCGTAAATATCTTTTTGCCGGATGGATCGTAGACAAGGAATTCCCTGTGGCGGTGATTCCAGTAAAAAGTCCAGAAAATCCTTGTCTTTGATATAGGTATCCTGAAAAGCAAGGACTTTGCAGCAGGAAAAAGTAATTTCCCCGTCGATGGTTAATTTATATGCATGAGTGTGCATTTTTTTGGAAAGATATTGAAGTAAAATGGTATCTTGCATCAGGGGTTCCTCCTATTCTGTCATGTTATAGATGAAGTATATCATATTATCTGATAATTATGTTAAAAATCTAACATTTTTAATATAAATAAGCCCGTTTCCATCATAAAATGTAGTCACAAGTTAAGAAACAACCGAAACGGAATATCTAAAAAGAAAGGTAGGGTGAACATTTATGAAAGTGAAGGGTGTTAATTTAGGAAACTGGCTTGTTCTGGAAAAGTGGATGAATCCGGCATTGTTTGAAGGAACCACGGCAGAGGATGAGTATTGGCTTCCAAGACAGTTGTCAAAAGAGGTGTATGAGGCAAGGATCAAGATCCATCGCAGTGAGTACATTACGGAGCGTGATTTTGTAACGATCAAATCATGGGGATTGGATGCGGTTCGTATTCCGGTACCATATTTTATTTTTGGAGACAGAGAGCCGTTTATTGGATGCATTGAGGATCTGGACAAGGCATTCAACTGGGCTGAAAAATATGGATTGAAGATACTGATCGATTTGCATACTGCACCGGAGGGACAGAACGGATCTGATAATGGCGGAATCTGCGGCGTGTGTAAATGGGCACAGAATCCGGAAGAGGTGGAATTTGTTCATACAGTATTGGAACGACTGGCACAAAGATACGGACACAGAGAAGGACTCTGGGGAATTGAGCTGATCAATGAACCGGCACTGCAGGGAGCATGGGAGCTTCTCAATATCCAGAAAAGATATCCACCGGTAGACGAGGAGATGGCGAAAGGAAGCGCTCCGATTACCGTGGAATTCATCCGAAAGTTTTATCTGGATGCGTATGACCGCATTGAAAAATATCTGTCAGAGGATAAATACATCGTTATTCACGACGGATTCGAACTTACTATCTGGAAAGATTTTATGCGGGAAGAAAAGTATAAAAATGTCGTTCTGGATACCCATCAATATTTGATGATGGCAGAAATGATGGGATGTGAGCAGACAGTAGAAGGATACGAAAAATATGTGAAAGAGCACTTCATGAAGGAAATCGAGGAAATGCAGCAGTATTTCCCGGTTATCTGCGGTGAGTGGTGTCTGTTTAATTCTCTTGCCTGTGGTTGGGATACTAAGGGAGGACAGACTGTTCTTAACGGACTGGAAGGTGCTTCTGTAGAGACATATACTCCGGAGCAGAAAAAGGAAATCTATCAGGCGGTTGCAAAAATGCAGAAAGAGGCCTGGGATAAGGGATCCGGATATTTTTACTGGAGTTATAAGTTGCTTACAGATACAGTCAACACAGATGGCTGGGTCGGCTGGGACAGCTGGGATCTGGGACGTTGTGTTGATTTTGGATGGTTTCCGTTAGACAAATAAATTACAAAATAGGAGGTAACAAGTATGAATGATAATAAGATGAATCCAAATGCAAGACTTTCCTTTTTAGAGCGTTTTGCTTATGGTATAGGAGATTATGCAGGAAATTTAGTATATTCTGCAATTAGTGCATTTTTGTTGGTATATTACACGAATGTGGTGGGAGCCAGTGCAGCAGCAGCCGCTTCGATCATTGCAATTTCAAAAATATTTGATGGTATTTCAGATCTGGTAATGGGATATATTATTGATCATACCCATAGTAAATGGGGAAAAGCCCGTCCATGGATCGCCAGATTATGTATTCCGCTGGCTGTGTGTACGGTTCTGATGTTTACCGTTCCGACATCATTTGTTGGCAAGACACAGTTAGCTTATATGTTCCTGACATATAACTTAGTATCCACGATCTTTTATACAGGAATCAATGTTCCGTATGCTACACTTAACGGATTGATGACAACCAACCAGTATGAGAGAGGTCTTCTTGGCAACTTCCGTAACCTTTTGGCAACGGCAGGTACGATGACGATCAACACGGTCGTATTAAAGATGACAGCAGCTTTTGGTGGTGGAGATGTTTATTCCCAGAAGGGTTGGACGCTGACATTTATCGTTTTAATGATCGTATTTGTAATCCTGAATATGTTCACATTCTTTATGTGTAAAGAACGTGTCGTAGAGAGTGGTTCCGATCAGAAAGAAACAAAGGAGAATCGGATTTCTTTCTTCAAGGGGATCAAGGGATTATTTGTAAATAAGTACTGGGTACTGCTTGTAATCGCAATCTTTGCAATGTACTTTATGATGTCCTGTTTCTTCGGATCAGCTGTATATTTTGCACAATATAATGTTGGAAATGCCGGGAAATATGCAATTATTTCAAACTGTCTGTCTATGGCACAGATTGCGTTTCTGTTTGTGACACCGTTTATCATGAAAAAGGTTTCCAAGAAAAATCTGTTTATGTGTGGAATGGCTGTTTCCAGAATCGGATTCCTTCTTTCCGGTTTTACAACAAATGTAACACTTACTTGTGTGTTATCTGTTGTAAAGGGTATGGGATTTGCCTGTGGAGGAGCATCCATGTTTGGTCTTTTGCAGGATGCGATCACTTATGGAGAGTGGTACAACGGTTATGGTACTGCCGGCATGGGCAACGCAGCTTCCTCTTTCTGTATGAAAGTTGGATCCGGTATTGGTACTGCGGCACTGGGCTGGGTTTTAGGCTTCGGTGGATTTGATGCAAAGAATGCAGTACAGTCCGCAAAAGCATTGGCTGCGATCAACTGGTCCTTTGCTTGGATCCCATTTATAATGGTTGTGATCGTCGTAATCTGCATGGTATTCTTTGATCTGGATAAGAAATACGATCAGGTTATCGCAGATCTGGAGCAGGGAAAGCATCGTAACGATCAGTAGTAATTTGTAATCTGACAGAAAGCGTGCATTTGTCAGCAGTTTTCTATTAATAAAAAAGACCTTCCGAGATCATTATGGTTTTGGAAGGTCTGTCTTATATGAATCTATGCGTGATGGAGGAATGTTATGAAAGACTTAGAAAGAAATAATATAATATTTGGCGCAGCATATTATCCGGAGTATATGCCCTACGAACGTTTACAGGAGGATATTGCCATGATGCAGGAGGCAGGTATGAATACTGTCCGTATTGCCGAGTCGACATGGAGCACTTTGGAACCGGTCGAGGGGAAATTCGATTTTTCTTATGTTGACAAAGTTCTTGCAGCGGTAGAAAAAGCCGGGATGTATACAGTGATCGGGACACCTACTTATGCCATTCCTTCCTGGCTGGAAAAGAAATGCCCGGAGGTGATGGTATTTAATGGTTACACAAGAGCAAAATATGGACGGCGCCAGATCATGGATATTGTTCATCCGGTGTTTCGGCAGTGTGCTGAAAATGTGATTTGTAGATTGCTCGAACATACAGCGAAGAATCCGTGTGTTATCGGCTTTCAGATTGATAACGAGACAAAACATTACGGCACTGCTTCTCCTGAGGTACAGGCAATGTTCGTGGAGTATCTTAAAGAGCAGTTTCATACGACAGAGCGGTTAAATGATGTGTTTGGACTGCGTTATTGGAGTAATTCGATCCATGACTGGTCAGATTTTCCGGATATGGCCGGATGTATTCACGGCGGGCTTGCCAGTGAATTTGCCAAATTTCAGAGGAGTCTGGCGGCAGAATATCTGATGTGGCAGTCCGAGATCGTAAAGAAATATAAGAGGCAGGATCAGTTCATTACGCATAATTTTGATTTCGAATGGAAGAAATTTGGAGCCGATATTGCACAGGATGGATATTCTTATGGAGTGCAGCCGGACATAAATCATTATGAAGCGTCTAAGGCAGTAACGATTGCGGGAACGGATATTTACCATCCGACACAAGATGATCTGACCGGAGCAGAAATTGCATTTGGCGGCGATTCTATCCGCACTCTGAAGGATAGCTCCTATTTGGTACTGGAATGCCAGGCACAGGCATTTAAATACTGGACGCCGTATCCGGGGCAGCTGCGACTGCAGGGATACAGTCATCTGGCAAGTGGTGCCGAAGGGATCATGTACTGGAATTGGCACTCCATTCATGATGGATATGAGACATACTGGAAAGGTGTTTTAAGCCATGATCTTGCTGTGAATCCTGCTTATGAAGAAGCCGGAACATTTGGAAGAGAGATAGCGGAAATCGGAAAGGATGTCCTGTGCATTTCAAGAAAAAGCCCGGTGGCACTGGTAGTAGATAATCAGTCCTTAACCGGTTTCCGGTGGTTTCCAATTGACAAAGATTTAAGCTATAACGATGTGGTACGTCGGATGTATGACTGCCTGTATGAAATGAATATTCCATGTGATGTGATAGATATTCATCAGATGGAAGAACGATTTGATCAGGAGGATAAGCCATATCAGATGATCGTCACTCCGGTGTTATACAGTGTTTCAGATACCTTTGTACAGAAACTAAAGAAGTATGTACAGTCAGGGGGTGTGCTTGTCAGCTCCTTTAAGTCCTTTGTGGCAGATCGTCATTTAAGCGTGTATCCGGATGCGCAGCCTCATGGTATGACCGAGTGCTTTGGTATGAGCTATAACCAGTTTACTGAGCCGGGTCGGATCAAGGTTGCCGGAGAGCAGGTTTTATATTTTGCAGAATTGCTAAAACCGGACAGTGCTCAGGTAATGGAACAATATGAGCATAAATACTGGGGAAAATATGCGGCGATCACAAAGAATTCTTTTGGTCAGGGATATGGATATTATGTCGGTTGCTATGTGACAAAGGACAAACTGAAAGAAATATTGAAGGACGCCATAGTATGTGCCCACATTGATAATTATTTCGAGGATAATATTATGTGGCCGGTGATCGTTCGCAGTGGGATCAATGATAAACATGAGAAAATCCACTATATTCTTCACTACAGCGAAGATGAGAAAGAGATTCCATGTCCTTTTGAAATGGTGGAAGATATTCTTACCGGACAGTGTTATAAAAAGGAGCAGAGTCTGCCGTTGAAAGACTGGGGCGTTATGGTTTTGCGGGAGAAGGAAGGAGGAAAAGAATGAAGCTGACCTATGTAGAAAGTGTTGGAATAAAAAAGCTTGAACAATATGAAAAGACAGTGGAATTTGTTGATGATGACGGTGTGGAGGATCAGGTGATAAACGTTTATCCGCGGGTGAAATACCAGAGCTTTGAAGGATTTGGCGGAGCTATTACGGATGCGGCAGGTTATGTGTTTCAGCAGCTGGATCCGGAGCAGCAAGAAAGACTTCTTACGATGTATTTTCATCCGGACCATATGAATTACCGGAAGGTGAGGATCCATATGGACAGCTGTGATTTTTCAACACATTTGTATTCTGCCATAAGTGATCCGCAGGATCAGGATCTGGAGTCATTTGATTTTTCAGACACAGAGAAATATATTCTTCCGCTTCTTGCTGCCGCGCAGAAGATGGCACAAAAGCCATTAAAGATCATGTTGTCTCCGTGGTCACCTCCTGAGTTTATGAAGACAAATGATTCCCGAAAAAATGGTGGAAGCTTAAAAAAGGAATATTATCCGTTATGGGCAAAATGTATCTGCCGTTATATCACCGAGTTTGAAAAACGCGGTTATGAGGTGGAGCGTATATCAATACAAAATGAACCGAAGGCTGTCCAGCTCTGGGACTCCTGCGTGTATTCTGCAGAGCAGGAAAAAGAATTTCTTACCGATCATTTATACCCGGCGATGAAGCAGGCCGGTCTGGAGCATGTAGAGATCTTTATATGGGATCACAACAAGGAACGTGTTTTTGAAAGAGCCTGCGATCTGATCGATGCGACGACAGATGGCATGATTGCCGGAACGGCATTTCATTGGTACAGTGGAGATCATTTTGAGGCGCTTAATCTGGTACGACAGCAGTTTCCGGATAAAAAGCTTATTTTGTCCGAAAGCTGCCTGGAATACAACAAGTTTGATTCTGCTGCAGAGGCGGTCAATGCCGGTCGACTTGCTCATGATATGATTGGAAATTTGAATCATGGTCTGAATGCATTTTATGACTGGAATATCCTCTTAAATAAAGAGGGGGGACCAAATCATGTGGGAAACTATTGTGATGCACCGTTTTTGTTTGATGAGGACCGCAAGGAATTGCTACAGAGGATGAGTGCGGATTACTACTGGCATTTTGCGCATTTTATTCAACCGGGTGCAGTGCGTCTTGGCTTTAGCAGATATACCGATGAGATAGATGTCACTGCATGGGAAAATCCGGATGGCCGGATCGTATTGATCCTGTTAAACCGTGGAGATGAATCAATACCGGCTCATATACGGATTTCCGGAAAAGAAACAGAAATTGTTCTGTCTGCCCACAGTATAGTCAGTGGTGTGATCAGTGGGGAGTAAATGCATTGATCATTATTATGCAGCCGAAATGACTCGTTTTGAGAAGATACCGAGAGTACATTTTTTATGAAATGGAGGAAACAAATATGCTTAGAAATCCAATATTAAAAGGTTTTAATCCGGATCCTTGTATCTGTCGGAAAGGGGAAGATTATTATATTGCCGTATCTACCTTTGAATGGTTTCCGGGGATCCCGATCTATCATTCTCGCGATATGAAAAACTGGGAGCTTTATACTCATGTTCTGACAGATGACAGCAATCCGGATCTAAAAAAACTTCCATCTGCGAAAGGCATTTGGGCACCATGTCTGACTTACTGCGAGGCA
>ENA-UOOD01003826-UOOD01003826.1-human-gut-metagenome-genome-assembly--contig:-CS67-NODE-3826-length-12170-cov-18.630045_pt1 | contig 12170 bp, 10 predicted proteins | sample MGYA00242464_ERZ724011 | MGnify/ENA metagenome assembly ERZ724011 | reverse complement strand
ATTTTCGAGTATTTTCCCGAAATATCTCGAAAAATATGCACGCAAGATGCGTGCGGGAAGATACGAAACAGGCTCTGAAGAGAAATTTGCAAGCAGATGGCGTGCAAAGTCGCCAGACGCTCTTTGTGCGGTATTGCCTTTATCATATACTACTATTATACCATAGGTTTTATAGGTTTTCAAGGGCAAAACAGCAATTTTTTTCAAAAAGGTGTACAAAACAACGCTGCCGAAATTGTGGAAAACGGCGAAATACGCCTTTATGCGGTATTGCCTCAGGACTTTTCCGCACTGAAAATTCTGCCGCCGCCCACAACGGTTTCGCCGTCATAGAGAACGACAGCCTGCCCGCAGGTGATCGCCCGCTGCGGCTCGTCGAATTCCACATGGAGTACGCCGTCCGGTGTGCACCATGCCGTGGCAGGCTGTTCCGGATGGCGGTAGCGGATCTTCGCCTGTACGCGAACCGGCTTTTCCAGACTGTCGCAGGAAATCAGGTTCACGTCGGTGGCGGTCAGCCTGCGGGAAAACAAGTCCTGACTGCCGCCCAGCGTGACGGTGTTCTGTTCCGGACAGATGCCGCAGACATACAGCGGATGCGGGGCAGAGATGCCCAGCCCTTTTCGCTGTCCGATGGTGTAGTGAATGACACCGCGGTGGGTGCCGATCGGTTCACCGGCTGTGTTGAGAAACGCACCGGTCCGGGACGTTTTGCCGGTGTAGCGTTCAATGAATCCGGCATAGTCGCCGTCGGGAACAAAGCAGATGTCCTGACTGTCCGGCTTGTCCGCGTTGATGAAGCCGTTTGCCTCAGCAATCTCCCGCACCTCGTGCTTGGAGAGTTCCCCCACAGGGAACTGGGTGTGTGCCAGCTGTTCCTGTGTCAGATTGTACAGGACGTAGCTCTGATCCTTGCTGTTATCCAGCCCCTTTTTCAGCTGATACCGTCCGGAAGCTTCATCGTAGACCACGCGGGCATAGTGACCGGTGACAATGGTGTCCATCTGCATTTCCTGCATCCGCAGATAGAGCTTTTCAAATTTCAAGTACCGGTTGCAGTCGATGCAGGGGTTGGGAGTCCAGCCCCTTTCGTAGGCACAGACGAACCGATCCATGACCTCCTTTTCAAAGTTTGCCGTGAAGTTGAAAACATAGTAGGGCATGTGCAGCCGGTAAGCCACGCTGCGGGCATCTTCCACATCGTCCAGAGAACAGCAGGTCTTTTCCCGCTTTACGCCTGCCTGTTCGTTTTCGAACAGCTTCATGGTCGCCCCGACGCATTCGTAGCCCTTTTGCTGCATCAGCAGAGCCGCCACGGAGCTGTCTACACCGCCGCTCATCGCAATCAGTGCCTTTTTCATACGATCACCTTTTTCCTAGAATCTTATATTATATTCAGTATAAACGAGAACGGGGGAAAAGTCAAGGGCAATACCGCACAAAGAGCGTCTGGCGACTTTGCACGCCATCTGCTTGCAAATTTCCCGTCATATTTCACAAAAATGCTCGTGAATACATCAAGTATTCACTCCGCTTTTTGTTTCATCTGACGAAAAATTTGACGACGCATCTGTCGCACAATCTTTGTGCGGTATTGCCCAAGGAAATGTGGAAAATCATCTGACAGGAGCGTTTGACTTTTCCCGGAAAAGTGTTATACTGGAAAGTATGTAGAACGTAACAGAAAAGGAGAATGTATCCATGAAACGTTTTTTGCAATGGTGGAAAGGACAGCCGGTGCTGGGGATCTCGCTTTTGGCGGCGCTGGTGTCCATGTGCTTTGTGCCGCCGAATGCCGGCTATTTGTCCTACTGCAACCGGGCTGTGCTGATCCAGCTGTTTTGTCTGATGCTCACGGTGGCAGGACTGCGCAGCATCGGCGTGTTTGAACAGGTGACGCAAAACTTGTTGAAACGTGCCGGGACGGTGCGGCGTGTGGGAATGTTCCTCGTTCAGCTTTGTTTTTTCAGCGCAATGCTGGTGACCAATGATGTGGCGCTGCTCACTTTTGTGCCGCTGACACTGCTGCTGTTCCAGGAAATCGGGGATGAGAAAAGCCGCATCTGGGTCATTGTTCTGGAGACAGCCGCCGCCAATCTGGGCAGCATGATGACACCGGTAGGCAATCCTCAGAACCTATACCTCTATGCGGCGTATCAGCTGCACACGACGGACTTTTTCCGCACCATGCTGCCAACCGGAGCCGTGAGTTACGCCCTGCTGTGGGAACTGTCGGCTTTTCTGCCCAAAACACCCTGTACCAGCAAACCCCACGCTGCCCCGAAACAAATTCCGCGAAAGCCGGCGGCAGGGTATTTGCTGCTGTTCGTGCTTTGCCTGCTGACGGTATTTCGCGTGCTGCCGGACTGGGTTTGTCTGATCGCCGCCATAGCGGTGGGTTTGCTGTGCAACCGGAAATTGTTTGCACAGGTGGACTACTGCCTGCTGGGGACGTTCGTGTGCTTCTTTGTGTTTGTGGGAAACATTGCCCGCATTGAGCCGGTGCGGGAATTTTTCGCTGACATCATGCTGGGCAGGGAACTGTGGATCTCCGCGGCACTTTCCCAGTGCATCAGCAACGTGCCGGCGGCGGTCATGCTGTCCGGTTTTACGAGAAATGCCAAGGCACTGCTGCTGGGCGTGAATCTGGGCGGCCTTGGAACGCCTATCGCATCTCTGGCGAGTCTGATCTCCTATCAGTTTTACAGTAAGGCAGCGCATTCCCGTCCGGGAAAATATCTGGGCATTTTTTCTGCTGTGAATTTCGGGATGCTGGCGATTTTGCTGGCAGTGGGATGGCTACAGCTGCGATCCTTCTAAGCGGATTCCCTCGTATGCCAGACAATGCGCCTCCGGCTGATGCCCCAATTCTGTGGTCACGGCAATGGGCAGCGCAGGATCGTCTATGATGTCCTGCACCAACCGGTACAGCGTCGGGAGCTGCTGCTTTTCCGCCAGTTCCGAAAAGTTCCCCAGCAACACGCCGTTGCATCGGGAGAACATTTCCATTTGCCGGTATTGGTGCAGCATAGTCTCCATTCGAGCAAAACTGCCGGAATAGCTCTCCAGAAACAGTACCCGTCCCGTGGGATCTGGCTGCCACGGTGTGCCGGTGAGCTTCAGCGTGCAGCGGATATTGCCGCCGCAGACCCTTCCGGAGAGCGAACTGCCCTGCAAAAAGGCATAGTGAAATCGAAACAGGGCATCGTCCTGCTGCTGTATCCAGCGCGCAAACCGTTCTTTGGCGGCGGAACAGCTTGCCAGAAAGCGCGCCTGCAAATAAAACACCGGGACGTCTCCGAAATCCTGCAGCGGATTGAGCAGAACCGAGACGTCGCTGTACCCAAAAAAGGGCTTTGAGCATCTGGCAATCTCTTTAAAATCGAGATGGGGCAGAATGGCATTTGCTGCGTCACCGCCGGTCAGATCGAATAAAGCATCCACTTCCGGGTCTGCAAACGCGGCTTGTATGTCTGCGGCGCGTCGTTTTGCCGGCTGCGGCTTGCCGGCAGCAGTCTGGTATAGGGATGGAAAAATCACGGTGTGCAGTCCCAGTGATTCCAGAACAGCACAAAGACGCGAAACCGTATCACTGTCCCGGGGCAGCCCGTCGGAACTGCCCACCAGTGCAATGGTACTGCGGGGAGAAAGCTGTAACATGAAAAGACCTCCGTTCTTATTTATAAGGCAATACCGCACAATCTTTGTGCGGTATTGCCTTATAAATCTGCTTTAGTATAACACATCAGATCGTCACCGTCAAAGCTGAAATTGGACCTACAATTTTACAAACGAAACAGGAAATGCGATTTTGCTTTTCTTTTTTTTAAGAGGAATCCAACAAATCGCCGGAAAAGATCAAAAAGTAAGGTTTTGCAAAAAAAAATCTTGGGAATTTGCAAGAAACCTATTGACATCGTAGTTGAGATGTGATATTATTAAGACAGATCAAAACACAGTCCTCTGACGGCAAAAAACACGTCGTGCAAGCGTCGTGAAAATTGCCTGCCCAAAAGATTGTGCTTTGGAAAAATCCAAATCAAATTTCGCCGGTTTATCCGGCAAAGGGGAGATCTTAAAATGGCAGAGACAATGGCAAAAGCATGGGAAGGCTTCGTTGGCGGTGCTTGGGAAAAGACCATCGACGTTCGTGACTTCATCCAGAAGAACTACACTCCGTATGAGGGTGACGAAAGCTTCCTGGCTGGCCCGACAGAATCCACAACAAAGCTGTGGAGCGAAGTAATGGATCTGTTCCAGAAAGAACGTGAAAACGGCGGCGTTCTGGACATGGATACCAAGCTGGTATCGACAGTAGATTCTCACGAAGCAGGTTATATCGACAAGGATCTGGAAACTATCGTAGGTTTGCAGACTGACAAGCCGCTGAAGCGTTCTCTGCAGCCGTTCGGCGGTATCCGTATGGCTGAAGAAGCATGCAAGGCTTACGGCTATGAAGTAGATCCGGAAATCACCTATATCTTCACACACTACAGAAAGACACATAACGAGGGCGTATTCGATGTTTACACACCGGAAATGCGTGCTGCTCGTCATAATGCGATCATCACCGGTCTGCCGGATGCTTATGGTCGCGGCCGTATCATCGGTGACTATCGCCGTGTGGCTCTGTATGGTATCGATCGCCTGATCGAAGACAAGAACTACCAGAAGGCAATTACTTCCGGCACCATGACCGAAGAAAAGATCCGCCTGCGTGAAGAACTGGCAGACCAGATCAAGGCTCTGAAGGCTCTGAAGAACATGGCAAAGAAGTACGGCTATGATATTTCTGTTCCGGCTACCAATGCAAAGGAAGCAATCCAGTGGACATACTTTGCATATCTGGGTGCTGTCAAGGATCAGAACGGTGCAGCAATGAGCCTCGGCCGTACCTCCACATTCCTGGACATCTACATTCAGCGTGATCTGGACAACGGCACTCTGACTGAAGAACAGGCTCAGGAATACATCGACCACTTCATCATGAAGCTGCGTATGGTCAAGTTCGCAAGAACTCCGGAATACAACGCACTGTTCTCCGGCGACCCGCAGTGGGTTACTGAATCTATCGGCGGTATGGGCATCGACGGCAGAACTCTGGTTACCAAGAACAGCTTCCGTTATCTGCATACTCTGGAAAATCTGGGTACTGCTCCGGAGCCGAACCTGACCGTTCTGTGGTCCAAGCGTCTGCCGAAGGCATTCAAGCACTACTGTGCAAAGCTGTCCATCAACACTTCTTCGTTCCAGTATGAGAACGATGATCTGATGCGTGTGACACACGGTGATGACTATGCGATCGCTTGCTGCGTATCCTCCATGCGTGTTGGTAAGGAAATGCAGTTCTTCGGTGCACGTGCAAACCTGGCAAAGTGCCTGCTGTACGCAATCAACGGCGGTGTCGATGAAAGACTGGACGCTAAGACCGGCAAGCACAATCAGGTTGGTCCGAAGTATCGTCCGGTAGAAGGCGATTATCTGGATTATGATGACGTTATGGCAAAGTACACAGACATGATGGCATGGCTGGCTAAGCTGTACGTAGATACCCTGAACTGCATCCACTACATGCACGACAAGTACTGCTACGAAGCAATCCAGATGGCTCTGCACGACAGAGATGTAAAGCGTTATTTCGCAACTGGTATCGCTGGTATGTCTGTTGTTGCTGACTCCCTGTCTGCAATCAAGTATGCAAAGGTAAAGTGCATTCGTGACGAATACGGCGTTGTAACAGACTTCGAAGTAGAAGGCGACTTCCCGAAGTACGGCAACAACGACGACCGTGTAGACAGCATTGCTGTTGAGATCCTGGACAAGTTCATGGATATGATCCGCAGCAACTACTGCTACAGAGGCGGCGTTCCGACCACTTCTATCCTGACCATCACTTCCAACGTTGTATACGGCAAGAAGACCGGTAACACTCCGGACGGCCGTAAGAAGGGTCAGCCGCTGGCTCCGGGTGCAAACCCGATGCACGGCCGTGACACTCACGGTGCAGCAGCATCTATGGCATCTGTTGCAAAGCTGCCGTGGAAGAATGCACAGGACGGTATCTCCAACACCTTCACCATCATTCCGGATGCTCTGGGTAAGGATTCCAAGGTATTCGCTGGTGATATTGACATCGCTTCTATCCGCGAGGAAATGGAAAAGCAGTAAGTCTGAAAAGGACTATTTGAAAGGAGGCACAGGGTCATGGCAGAACATGAAGTCAAGGAACAGGATAAGTCGGACGAACTGGTGGACATGATTGAAAAGCTCATGGAAGATGGCAGCGGTCATCTCACGATTTCGGAAGACGATCTCATGGGCGAAGGCTTGAATGTGAAGACCTATCGTAGCATGGATTGCTCGAAGGGGAACATGGCTTGCTGTCAGCCGACTGAATTTATAGAGGACGAGTGAGTTTTTCACCAGTCCCGCGTATATCCCGATTTGTAAATTCTCAAGGAGGAATTTATCATGGCAAACGAAAAGCAAATTGAAAATCTGGTAGGTCTGTTGGACGGCTATGCAGAAAAAGGCGGACACCACCTGAACGTAAACGTTCTGAACCGCGAAACTCTGCTGGACGCTCAGGCACATCCGGAAAAGTATCCGCAGCTGACGATCCGTGTCAGCGGCTATGCTGTTAACTTCATCAAGCTGACCAAGGAACAGCAGGACGACGTTATCACCAGAACTTTCCACGCTTCTCTGTAAGCGGAAACGTACTGAAACAGCAAAATTAGCATAACATAATGTTAGCAGTGGGCGTGCAGTTTCTGTACGCCCATTGTTGTATCAAAATGATCGGAGTGCGGCAGAATATTCGTGAAATGCTGCATTTCAGGAAAGGAGTACAACATGGAAGGACACATTCATTCTACCGAAAGCTTCGGCACCGTTGACGGCCCCGGCATTCGCTTTGTGATTTTCTTTCAGGGCTGCCCCATGCGGTGTCAGTACTGCCACAATCCGGACACGTGGACGATCGACAACAGCAACACCGAAAATCTGCGTTCTGTGGAATCCCTGTTGAAAGAGTATGACGGCATCAAGGAATTTCTCCATGACGGCGGCATTACCGCCACCGGCGGCGAGCCGCTGGTGCAAATGGAGTTCCTGACAGAACTGTTTGAAACTGCCAAGAAAAAGGGCATCCATACCTGTCTGGACACCTCCGGAATCCTGTTCCGGCAGGAACGCCGCGAGGAATTCGACCGCCTTATGGCAGTGACAGATCTGGTCATGCTGGACATCAAGCACATTGACGACACCGAGCACCAGAAGCTGACCAAGCAGAGCAACAAGCACATTCTGGAATTCGCGGAGTATCTGAATGAAAAGGGCGTTCCCGTCTGGATCCGACACGTGGTCGTGCCGACCATTACGCTGAATGATACCTATCTGAAACAGCTGGGGCATTTTATCGGCGGACTGGATAACCTGAAAGCTCTGGACGTGCTGCCGTATCACACCATGGGCGAAGTCAAGTACGAAAATCTGGGCATCGACTATCCGCTGAAAGGCATTCCGGCGGCAACCAAGGAACAGGCGATCCACGCAAAACAGGTGATTTTCGAGGGCATCAAGGAACGGATTCGGGAAGATATTCACAAGAAGTGAAAGATCTGCACGCAGACCGCATGCAATAGAAACAACAAAAGCCGCATCACGGAGAAAGCTCCGGTGATGCGGCTTTTTGATTCCTTCAGTGTTTCCCTAAAACAATTCCGGACAGTTACACTGGCATAGAATCATTCTGCGGTTTGATGACAATACGGTTCTTATTTTTCTTATCCTGATATAGCTTCTGATCGGCGTACTTGACGTAGTTCTGCACCTGTTCCCCGCCCTGACATGTCATGGTATACACACCGACACTCAGCGTGATGTTATAGGGAATGGCACTGGTGGCGTTATACTGCTGGGCAGCCTTTTTGATGCTGTCGTAGATCTGCTTTCCGGCAGTTTCCGGATCATCGACCATGACGAAGCCGGCAAACTCGTCGCCGCCTACTCTGCCGATCGCGTCCAGCAGCGGCGTTGCAGAACTGAGATACTGCACGCAGGTTTTCAGGGCATGGTCGCCGCCGTCGTGTCCGAATGTATCGTTGATGATCTTCAGATTGTCCAAGTCTGCCAGAATCAGCACGCAGCCTTTCCCAGCGGATTCCTGACTGCTCAGCATGGCATTTGCCGCACGATAGAAGCCGCGGCGGTTGTACACACCAGTCAGTTCGTCCGAGTCGGAGATCAGCTTCAGACGGCTGTTGGCGAATCGTGCTTCCTCCAGATTGCCCTCCAGTTCCTTGACCAGACGCGTCATCTTAATGGCGGAGCAGATCTGCGGTGCTACGGAATAGATCTGGGAGAAATGGTTATAGTCCAGTTCACAGATAAACAGCCCGTACTGCTCCTCGTTGGAGAACAGCGGCACCATGACAAACGTATACCGCCGATCCTGCGGCATATAGCGGTTGGCAATGCAGGAGTAAACGGAAACCTGCTGTTCCGGCGGCTCTACCCGCTGTAACTTCTGCCCGATATGGTAGGATTTCAGGTACAGGTTTTCCGGCATGATCCACTGCTCATACTGATAGTGCACCACCGGCGAATGGAACACGTAGATATAGCTGCTCTTGAAGCTGACCCGATAGAGGTTTTTCACAATGGAGAAAAAGCTTTTTTCCTCGTCATTGCTGTTAATCATCATGTCCTTGTTGATGTTGCTGATCAGGAAATTGCTGTACACCAGATTGGTGCGGAGCAGATACTGCTGCTGCATGCTGTAGTCCAGCAGGTTATCCAGAAAGAACGCATGGAGCCGTTCTACTGCCAGCAGATTTTCCGGCTGTTCCCGACAGATCTGCACGGCAAATTCTTTCGCATGCGTCACAACTTTTTTCAGCAGCGGCACCTGTATCGGAATCACGTCCGTCTGGTCGAACATCTCGGAGATTTCCTTCTGGTATTCCGCCAGCGGCAGCGGTTCATGGCTGCAAACTGCCTGAAATTCTTTTATCAGCAGTTCCCACACCCGCTGAATGAATCTGGTCTTTGTCGTGCTCTCCAGATCGCCGATGTACTTGTTGAAGATCATACCCACAATTTCTTCCGCCGCACAGTGATCTGCCGGATTCTGGATCTGTTCCTCTGTCAGGTCGCAGGATTCCCGCACGATCAGCCGTGCGTCCAGCGTCCTGCTCCGGGTTTTCCCTGTCTGGATCAGTTCCACCAAAGCCTGCACCGACTGGTAGCCCATACTTCTGATATTGGTACGCACGGTCGTCAGCATGGGTTTCAGACTGGTGGCAACTTCGGAATCGTCAAAGCCGGTGACCAGAATATCCTCGCCGACACGCATTTTCCGTTCCTTGAACACCTCATAGCCGCCGATGCACATCTTATCATTGGCAAAGCAGATCGCCTCTAGATCGGGGTGCAGATCCAGCAGATTCCGCACCACTTCTTCCGAAGCCTCGGAGAAGTTGCCGTATACCACCTTGGTGCAGTCATACGGGATATGGTTCTCCTCCAGCACTGCACGGTAGCATTGCAGACGCTCCATGGCATCCTGATTTCCCATAGGACCGGAAACAAAGCCGATCTTCCGGCAGCCATGGTGGTGTATCAGATGTTCTACTGCCAGCTTCATGGCGTTGGTATTGAACCGAATGCAGGGGTATCCCGGGAATTCCACTTCCATAGTCAGCAGAGGCAGCGGATCATAGGAGTGGAGAAACTGTGCCATTTCCTCCCGACTGATATAGGAGCCGACAGTGCCTACCGACACCAGCAGACCGTCCAGATTTCTTTCAGAAACATAGTTGTAGATCACGTTGTACTGATAATCATAGATCGAGTATTTTTCATCATCTTCTACTGCATTGATGCCTCTGCCCGGCAGCAGGATCAGGTTGATGTCCAGTTCTTCTGCCGCAGCAATCGCACCCTTGAGAATTTCGCTTGCATATTCATTTTCCAGATGGTGTATCATCAGACCGATCTGGAGCCTTTTTTTCTCAGTCATGATTGCTCTCCCCTGTCTTCTATCCAAAACTCCACTTGTCATTGCGATGAAACCACACAAAATGATTTGTGCGGTGCTGCTTTATGGGAATATTATGAAAGGCAATACCGCACAAAGAGCGTCTGGCGACTTTGCACGCCATCTGCCGCACAATCTTTGTGCGGTATTGCCGAAAGCATTATAGCATTTGATTGCATGCATTCTGTATTCATGCACTTCTGTAGTATAACATATTTGATTTGGAAATGCAAGAGTCTTTTCACATTTTGTTTCCATGAAAATAATGACTAAATTGCATGATTTAACATTCTTATTACACTTCATTTTCCAGCGTATAGCGGCATTCGGGATAGTTGGTACAGCCGTAAAAAGAGCCGTATCTGCCCTGCCGCAGCACCAGCTTTCCGCCGCAGCGTGGACAAAGTCCCCTCCGCAGGGCAAACCGCCGATAAGCGATCTCGTCATCGATCTGGGAGAGGTGCTGTTCCCGTGCCTGCGAGTCCTCGATGTTGGCACACAAAATCACGCCGGCGTAATAGCGGACATCGTCCCACAGCAGCAGGGGCTGTTTCCGGCGGCGGACGGCACGGCACACCTTGGAAATAGGCACCAGCTGTTCTGTACTGTCCTCCGGCTGTACCACCTGTAAGACGGCATCATCTGCGAACGCCACAACGGAAAAGAAACAGTCCCGTTCCAGCCCCAGCAAACTGGCAAGTGCCTGCACATGGGCATAATTCTGGCGAAAGGGATTCCGCAGGTCATACTGCCTGCCGTGACACTCCTGCACCCAGAACTCTTTCCAGATGCTGCCGGAAATGGTGCCGTGATAATTCTTGGTTTCGATCACGAAAATGCCGTAGACGGACACCACCACGTGGTCGATCTGTGTCAGACGGCTGCCGCAGGGAAGCAGCAGGTCTGACAGCACGATGTACTGTCGGGAATCCAGCCGCCGCAGCCGGCGAGCAACCTGTTTTTCGCCCTGTATGCCTTTTTTGCCGGACGCTGCCAGCCACTTCATGTTCTTCCCTCCGGTCTATGCAAAAACGGCAAAGCAGTGATGCTCTGCCGCTGCCGTTATTCTCCCGCGTTTTCTGCCGGCTGTGTCGAAGCGGCTCTGCCGGAAGAAGCGTCCACCAGAATCGAGGAATCCGAGGAAACCACATTGGGGTATTCGCCGTTCCACTTTTCGATCTGCTGGTACTTCAGAACGTTTTCGTTCAGGGACGCGTTGATCTTTTCATTTGCCTCGGCTTCTGCCTCTGCCTTTTGCCGAATGGCATCTGCCTCCGCCTTGGCGGCGATCACCTTTTGTTCGGCATCTGCCTGTGCTTCAATGACCTTCTGTTCCTTTTCGGTTTCTGCCCGCAGCTTGTTCTGCTCAGCAACCTGTTTCTGTTCGATCGCCGCGTTGAACTCCTCGGAGAAGTCAAAGTTGATGATATTGAACTTGTCGATGAGAATGCCGTATTCCTGCACCTTTTCCGCCAGTGTGGCACCGATTTCCTCGCCTACGGCGGAACGCTTGGTAATCAGTTCTTCCGCGGTATACTGGGCGGTAATGGCTTTCATGGATTCCTGAATTGCCGGCTGGAGCACGGTGTCGGCATAGCCCTCGCCGATGCTCTGATAGATCTTGGCGGAATCGTCCTTGTTGATGTGGTAGTTGATCGCCACGCCGCTGGAAACGGTTTGCAGATCCTTGGAAACACCGTTGGAATCGATCTCGGTCTTTTGGATCTTGTTGTTCATCATCACGATCTGCTGGGCAAAGGGCACTTTCAGATGCATGCCCTCGCTCAGTACCCGATCAGAAACCTTTCCCATGGTGACGATCACGCCGGTGTGTCCCGCCGGAACAATGGTCACAGCAGACGTGCCGGCGATCAGAGCCAGAAGCACTACCGCACCAATGAGGATCCCGTTCCGCAGTTTGTTGTTTTTCATAGACATTCCTTTCCTGAACAGTTGAAATGTTCGTTTTTCTTTGGGTGTTTCCTTAATTATAGCATAATTTCGCTCTTTTTGTCAAGATATGCACGTTCCGGTGCCACGGAAATCAATTTTCATGATAGCCTCCCCTGAAAGGGGTGACTCCCCACGGGGTGGGGAGATGCCCGCAGGGCAGAGGGGACCGCTCAGT
>ENA-UOOD01003824-UOOD01003824.1-human-gut-metagenome-genome-assembly--contig:-CS67-NODE-3824-length-12173-cov-6.961627_pt1 | contig 12173 bp, 10 predicted proteins | sample MGYA00242464_ERZ724011 | MGnify/ENA metagenome assembly ERZ724011 | reverse complement strand
CAGCGGCTTCATGGCGATGCTCATGAGCTTCATGGGGTTATCGTCCGCCGCGACGCGGTTGGAGCTGAGCGCTCCGCAGCGGCGGCAGCGGTGGATGATGGCCCATTCCCCCCCTTGCGCACCCAGACCGCGACCGGGTCCATGATCCCGCCGCAGTCAGATGCCCGGTCACCGGGCTCGAGGTCGACGTGGAGGCTGGAGAGGCAGTTGGGGCAATGGTTGCGGTGGTCACTCCCTGCGTTCTGCGGGGTGCAGAGCCGCCCGCAGACCTTGCAGGTAAAGCTGTCATTGCAGGCATGGGTCTTATAATAGCCTTTTTCGAACGTTTTGCGTTTGTTTTCCCGATTCATGGTGGATCCTCCTGAAGATCGAATCGTAAAGCTTCGGGAGGCGCGGCGTGTGAGATTTGCCGGACCTCCCGGTCAGCCCACACGCTCCGATATACAGGTGATCAGCTTCAAAAAGTTCTCCTTTTGATCGTAATATGATCCGCGCGGCCGCTGAAGCCGCCCGGTCTGGTTCTATCATAGTCCCGCCGCGGCCGCCTGTCAATCTATTTTCCGGGTCGACGGCGCCGGTTTTCTTCCGGGCCACTGTTTTTTGCACACTTTCCGCACGCTGCGGCTTTACAGGGCCCGCGCAACAAGCTATACTGTACAGCAGAAAAGTGAGGGATACTCTATGAAATACGCATTCACGCACGGAAAGCTCCTGGACGGCACGAAGGATATGCAGGTGCAGGAAGGACTCTGCGTCCTGACGGACGGAGAGCGCATCAGCGCCATCGTCCCGGAGGGGACGCCGCTTGACGGCTACACCGTCGTCGACCTGCAGGGCCGGTATCTGATGCCAGGCCTGATCAACATGCATGTCCATCTTGCAGGCAGCGGCAAGCCGCAGAAAAAGCAGCGGGACAACGAAAAGCTGGTCCGCACGATCCTCTCCACGGCGCTGACGCGGAAGATCGCCTATCAGATGGTCTGCGGCTTTGCCCGGACAGAGCTGATGAGCGGCGTCACGACCATCCGCACGGTCGGCGGTCTTGCCGATTTTGACACGCGGCTGCGCGATGAGATCGCGGCGGGCCGCCGCGTAGGGCCGCGGATCCTGGCCGCCAACGAGGGGATCTCCGTCCCGGGCGGACATATGGCCGGGTCGGTCGCCGTGGCCGCGCACTCTATTCCTGAGGCGCTCGCGCAGTTGGATGCCGCAGAGGCGCAGGGCGTCGACCTCATCAAGCTGATGATCACGGGTGGCGTGATGGACGCGAAGGAAAAGGGCGTCCCGGGTGAAATGAAGATGCCGCCGGAGATGATCAAGGCCGTCTGCGACCGGGCACACGCCGCGGGATACCGCGTTGCGGCCCACGTCGAGTCGCCGCAGGGCGTGCGCGCGGCGCTGGAAAACGGCGTGGATTCGATCGAGCACGGCGCAAAGCCGGACGCGGAGATCCTGCGCCTGTTCAAAGATACCGACGCGTTTCTCTGCACAACGATCTCGCCTGCCCTGCCCTACGCGCTGTTTGACCGTTCCATCACCCACGCGACCGAGGTCGAGCAGTACAACGGCACGATCGTCTTTGAGGGCATCATCGACTGCGCGAAGGCCGCGCTTGCCAACGACATTCCCGTCGTGCTCGGCAACGACGTCGGCTGCCCGTGGATCACCCAGTATGATTTCTGGCGTGAGCTGTTTTATTTCCACAAATATACCGGCGTCTCCAACGCCTTCGCTCTCTACACCGCAACGAGCCGGAGCGCGGAGCTCGCCGGCATCGGCAGCGAGACCGGCACCGTTGCGCCGGGCAAGTGCGCAGACCTGATCGTGACCGCTGCAAACCCGCTGGAGGATCTGCGCGCGCTGCGGCACGTCGGGATGGTCATGGCCCGCGGCCAGCTGACCGGGCATCCGCGCTTCAAGCGCCGCCCGGAGGTCGAAGCGCAGCTCGACCGCTTTTTGACAGACGAGTCCGGCGCGGCTGCGCGCTGAGAAACGGAGGACAGGCTTTGCTGTATCTTGGATTTTTGCTTCTGGCCGGCATTCTGCAGGGCATCATGGTCTCGCTCAACGCGCAGATGGGCAACTACTTCAGTCTGTTCGGCATCTGCTTCTTTGTCCACGGCATCGCGCTCGTGCTGCTGCTCGGCTATCTGCTGGTCAAGCGGCAGCCGCTGCGGTTTTCCGGCGCGCCGTGGTATGTGTATCTGGTCGGCGCGATGGGCATCGGGATCGTCGCAACCTCCAGCTGGTGTACGCTTCATGTCGGCGCGAGCGCGTTTATGGCGCTCTCTACGGCGGGGCAGCTCGTCTCCTCGGCGCTGATCGACCGGTTCGGTCTGTTCGGCATGCCGGTCACGCGGATCCGCAGGCGGCAGCTGCCGGGCTATGCACTCGTGCTGCTGGGCGTGATCCTTGTAGTTCTGAACTGAGGAGGCGGCTGCATGATCTATTATCTGACTGCCCTGCTGAACGGGTTTTTCAACTCCATCAACCGCATGACGAATGTCCGGGCCGGAAAGCTGTTCGGCACGGCCAACGGCGCGCTGATCAACTATGTGGAGGCGACAGTTCTGTCTCTGCTGCTCGTTTTTGTGCTCAAAAACGGGAAGGAGCTCACGTGGGGCTACATCACGGCCGTCCCCTGGTGGGTCTACCTCGGGAGCGTCTGCGGTCTGCTCGCGCAGCTGCTGCAGATCATCGGGACGCTGCATTCCAACACGCTGGTCTCCTCCGTTCTGATGCTGGTCGGCAATCTCGGGATGTCGCTGACGCTGGATTACGTGTTCTACGGCACGTTCAGCCTGCTGCGTGCCGCCGGGATCCTGCTCATCCTGCTCGGCATGACCTGGGTGGAGAAGGAAAAGCACGCGCCTGCGGAGGACGCAGGATAAGTTAACATAAAAAACGACCAACCCGGCTCCGGGCTGGTCGTTTTTATAGCAGGATCTGTGATGGGTAAGCCTCCAGCAGCGAAACATTGGGAAGTTCTGCACCGAAGCGGGCCATGTTGCGTTCGCATTTGCGGCGGACGCCGCAGGCATCCTTTTCGTCGACTGGGATGTGGTAGACATAATTCTTTTTCGCTGCCTCGGGCAGCAGCGCGCGCGTTTCGGGATAGGACAGGATCTGGCCGTTCCAGAACGCCGCGTCGGCGCGGCGGCCGCGAAGGATCGCGCGGTGCTGTACCGCGTCGATGCGCGCATCCGCAGTCACATAGACGCTGACACCCGCGGCCGAGATGAAATACACACCGTGCGTGATCGCATCCCAGCCCGGCACGGGCGTATGCGCAAACTGGTGGTATTCAACGCAGAACGGACCGACCTGCAGCGCCAGCTGGGGCGGCGTCTGCGGCTGCGGAACGAAGACGGGCGCGCCGCTGGCTGCCTGCAGCTGCCGGGTGCGGAGCGCATTGTAATGATCGGGGTGCGCGTGCGTGCACAGGATACCGCAGAGCGCGTCATAGGGCGGCTCCCCTGCCAGCATCTGCGCAAAGGTCTCGGGCGGCAGGCCGTAATAGCAGCGGAACTGCTTGTTGAGCGCGTCGACCAGAAGCGTCCGCCCCTCCGCTTCCAGCACGAGCCCGCAGCTGCTGACCAGTGTGATCCTCATTGCAGCAGCTCCAGAAATTCCTGCTCGGAAAGCACAGGGACGCCTAGCTCCTGCGCCTTGCGGAGCTTGCTGCCTGCGTTTTCCCCGGCGACGACGTACGTCGTCTTTTTCGAGACGGACGAGGCGGCCTTACCGCCGAACGACTCGATCTTCTCCGTCGCCTCCTCGCGCGTAAACAGGCTCAGCGCGCCGGTCAGGACAAAGGTCTTGCCCGCAAAGCGCGTATCCGTCACCTGGTTGGTTGACATAAAGTTTACACCTGCCGCGCGCAGCCGATCGATCAGGTCCTGTGACTGCGGGCTGGCAAAGTAATCGAGGATGTTCTGCGCCGTCGTTTCGCCGATATCGGGGACGGCCGTCAGATCCTCCAGCGATGCGTGCTGCAGAGCATCGAGACTCCCGAACGTCGACGCGAGCACCTTGGCCGCCTTGCTGCCGACCTGCCGGATGCCAAGCGCGCACAGCAGCCGGGCCAGATCGTTCTGCTTGCTGGCCTCGATGGCGGCTTTGAGGTTCGCGGCGGACTTTTTCCCCTGCCCGGGGAGCTTTGCGAAGGCGGCATAGTCCAGCGCGTAGAGGTCCGCGGGGTTGGAGACCATCTTTTCCTCGATCAGCAGGTCGATGATCGCGCTGCCGAGGCCGTCGATGTTCATGGCCTCGCGCGAGACGAAGTGCGCCAGATTTCTGGACAGCTGTGCCGGGCACTCCGCGCCCGTGCAGCGCAGGGCAGCGCCGTCCTCATCGCGCACGACCGGCGCGCCGCAGACGGGGCAGCGGTCCGGCAGGCGGTACGGCACGGCGTCTGCCGGACGCTTTGCGGGAACGACCTCCAGGATCTCCGGGATGATCTCCCCTGCCTTGCGGATCCTGACGGTGTCGCCGATGCGGATATCCTTGTCGGTGATAAAGTCCTGATTGTGGAGCGTCGCGGCAGTGACGGTCGTCCCGGCGAGATGGACCGGGGCCACGATCGCCCGCGGGGTCAGCACGCCCGTGCGCCCCACCTGCACGACGATATCCTGCAGCACGGTCTCCTTGATCTCCGGCGGGTATTTGAAGGCCGCGGCCCAGCGCGGGAACTTTGCCGTGCTGCCGAGCCGCTCACGCCCGGCCAGACTGTTGAGCTTCATGACGGCTCCGTCGATATCATACGGCAGCTCATAGCGGGTCTCGCCGAGCTGGGTGATCAGCTGCTCCGCTTTGTCCATATCGCGGCAGAGCGTGTAAGGTATGACCTTGAACTTGAGCGCCCGCAGATAGTCGAGCGTTTCGCTGTGCGTCCGGAACGTGACGCCCTCTGCCAGCTGCAGGTTGAAGACGAGAATATCGAGCTTTCGCTTTGCCGCCACGCCCGAGTCCAGCTGGCGCAAAGAGCCCGCCGCGGCGTTGCGCGGGTTGGCAAACAGCGGCTTGCCGAGCTTCTCCTGCTCGGCGTTGAGCGCTTCAAAGCTGGCGCGGGGCATGAAGACCTCGCCGCGCACGATGAGACGCGCGGGCGCGCCGGTCAGCGTCATGGGGATGGAGCGGACGGTCTTCAGATTCTCCGTCACGTCCTCACCGATGAGGCCGTCGCCGCGGGTCGCGCCGCGGACAAAGCGGCCGTCCACGTATTCCAGCGCCACGGACAGCCCGTCGACCTTCGGCTCGACGGAGTATTCCGCGTCCGGCTCCTCCTCGCGCACATGCGCATCGAAGTCCCGCAGCTCGTCAAAGGAAAACACGTCCTGCAGGCTCTCCAGCGGGACGGCGTGGCGCACCTTGACGAACTCGCTCAGCGCCTGCCCGCCGACGCGGCGCGTCGGGCTGAGCGGCGAGGCATACTGCGGGTACTGTGCTTCCAGCTCCTCGAGTTGGCGGAGCTTGTGGTCATAGTCATAGTCGCTCATCTCCGGGTTATCGAGCACGTAGTAGAGATATCCGGCGTGCTCAAGTTCCCGGGTCAGCTGTTCGATCTGCTGTTTCGGTTCCATATTGATCCCAACCTTCTGCTGTGGTAAGATGTCCTAAGTTTACATAAGTTTCTGGTACCCGGCCGACGATCACGGTCTGCGCCACCATCACGTCGCTGTCCACGTCGACCGACTCATAGCCGACCGTCGTGAGAATGGTCAGGCTGATGGTGAATTTGACCTTGAGCGTCTGCAGGGTCTGGTTGATGCCGGCCTCTGAAAAATCCGAGAAAAAGTCAGCATTCGACACGGTGAGGCTGACGGCCTTGACGGGCAGGACCGGCCCTGTCCCGGCCAGAAGATCCGGCAGCAGGAGATTTCCGAGCGGAATACCCATCTGCTGCGTATTGATCTGGTCGATGAGCCCGTCGAGCGCGCCGAGCACCTCGATCTTCATCCGCTCGACCTGGCCCATGTCCGTGCGGAGCGCGGTAATGTTGCCCTGTACATCCTTTTCCAGCACGATCACGCGGGAAAAATCCGTGTTGCCCGTGCGGAGCATTTCGCTGACGGATCCTGTGATGGCGTTCGATGCGGCGTTGACCGCCTGATTGCGTGCAAGCTCGCGGATATACGGTGACAGATGCAGCTGCGTGAGCAGGATCAGCCCCGTAATGACAAGCAGCAGCGCAATCAGAAGGATCCTTCTGCGTCTTCGCTTCCTCCGGCTCATCTCCATACACCCCCAGCATAGGCTATGCCGGAGCGCCGGGGATATTACAGCTTTTTCATGTGCTGCGCCGCCGTGTTGGCCATGAGGCGCTTGGTGCCGACGCCGTCAAAGGCGATTTCCAGCAGCGCGTCGTTGCCCATCGGCAGGACCGTCAGGATCATGCCGCGGCCAAAGGCCTTGTGCTGGACCATCTCGCCTGCGGCAAAGCTGACCTTTGGCGCAGGCTTTGGTGCGGTGTGGACGGAATAGTCCTTCTGCGGCTTCGGCCGCGTGGGGATCTGGGAAAAGTCGTTATAGCTGTCGCCGTAGATGCTGACGCGGCCGAAGGAGCCGTATTGCCTCGGCTCAGTCTGCTGGTAGCTCGGCTTCGGCGCGCCGATGCGCTTGACCGACTCGGCCGGGAGCTCGTCGACGAAGCGGGACGGCAGATTTGTTGTCGTGCGGCCGTAGAGCATACGCTGGCGCGCGTAGGTGATGACCAGATGCTGCTTGGCCCGGGTGATGGCGACGTAGCACAGCCGCCGCTCCTCTTCCAGCTCCTCCGGCTCGCTCATGCAGCGGTTCGAGGGGAACAGTCCCTCCTCCAGACCGACAAGGAACACGTTCGGGAACTCCAGACCCTTGGCCGCGTGCATCGTCATCATGACGACGGCATCGGCATCCGGGTCGTACTGCTCAATGTCCGTATAGAGGGCGATCTCCTCCAGGAAGCCCGCTAGCGTGGGCGTCTCGGTGTTTTCCATGTAGCTGAGGATGCTGGATTTGAGCTCGCGGACGTTCTCCGCGCGGGTGCGGGATTCCACGTCGCCCTTCTCCTCGAGCATCTGCAGATAGCCGGTGCGCGTCATGACCTCCTCATAGAAATCCGGCAGCGGCAGCTTCTGCAGCAGCTCCGCGCATTCCTCAATGATGACCGTGAAGGCCATGAGCTTCGCAGCCGCCTTTTCCAGGCTCGGGTAGCTGTAGGGGTCGGAGACAACCGTGTACAGCGGGACGCCGGCCGCGGCCGCCTGCCGCTCGGCCATTTCGAGCGTCTTGCCGCCGATGCCGCGCGGCGGGTTATTGATGATGCGCTGCAGCCGCAGCTCGTCGGCGCGGTTATTGATGACGCAAAGGTAGGCCAGCATGTCCTTGACCTCTGCGCGGTCAAAGAAGCGCGTGCCGCCGATGATGCGGTACGGGATGCCGCTGCGCTTGAACGAGTTTTCGACCGCGTTGGACTGCGCGTTCGTGCGGTAGAGCACGGCGAAGTCCTTGAAATTCTTCCCCTTTGACATGGAGATGATGCGGTTGGTCACAAAATTAGCCTCGTCCGTTTCGCTGGAGGCCTCATAGACGGTGATCTGGTCGCCGGCAGCGTTTTCGGTCCAGAGCTTTTTGCCCTTGCGGCCGCGGTTGTGCGCGATGACGGCGTTCGCCGCGTTCAAAATCGCCTGCGTCGAGCGGTAGTTCTGCTCGAGCCGGATCACGCGCGTGCCCTTGAACTGCTTTTCAAACGAGAGGATGTTCTCGATCGTCGCACCGCGGAATTTGTAGATCGACTGATCGTCGTCGCCGACGACGCAGATATTTTCGTATCCGCCCGCGAGCAGCGACGTCAGCTGGTACTGCAGCTGGTTCGTGTCCTGATACTCGTCGATCATGACGTAGTAGAACTTCTGCTGGTAATAGGTCCGCACGTCCTCGAAGGTCTCGAGCAGCTCGACGGTCTTGAGGATGATGTCGTCAAAGTCGAGCGCGTTCGCCTCGTGCAGACGCTTGTCGTATTCCTCGTAGAGCTGCGCGATGCGGTCCATGCGGAAATCGCCGGACTTCCCGGCGTGTTTGGAAAACGCCGCCGGGTCCTGCCGCCGGTCCTTGGCCTTGCTGATGACGGACAGGGCCAGCCGCGGCGGCAGTGCCTTTTCGTCCAGGTCAAAATCGCGGAGGATATCCTTCATCACGCGCTCGGAATCGCTCGAGTCGTAGATCGTGAAGCGGCCGGTATAGCCGTCCAGCCGGTCGATCTCCCGCCGCAGGATGCGGCAGCAGGCCGCGTGGAACGTCATGGCCCAGACGTCCATGGCGTAATCGCCGAGCAGCGCCTGCAGCCGGCTTTTGAGCTCGTTGGCGGCCTTGTTGGTGAACGTGATGGCGAGGATGGACCACGGCGCGGCGGGCCGGAGCGCGCACAGGCGCTCGGCCTGCAGCTGCATGGCGGGATCCTGCGTTTTGAGGTACGTTTCGAGATATGTAAGGTCCTCTTCGGTCACGTAGTCCGGGACCTCCTGCGAGTCGGAGCCTTCACCGAAGGCGATGAGGTTCGCAATGCGGTTGATGAGGACCGTCGTTTTGCCGCTTCCCGCGCCGGCCAGCAGCAGCAGCGGGCCCTGTGTGGTCAGGACGCCCTCGAGCTGCATGGCGTTGAGATTCTGAAAGCGCGCGGCAATGACCGCGCGGCGGGCGGCCAGAAATCGGGATTCAAATGTCTGTTCCATAGCTTCACCTTTAAATAAACTATGGATATTCTACCGCATCTGACCGGATTTGTCGATATCAAAAAAATGTTCGAAGCCGTTCGAGCGCTTTCTTTTCGATCCGGCTGACCTGGACCTGCGAGACGCCGATGAGCTCCGCCACGCGCTGCTGCGTCAGGCTGTGGTAATAGCGCAGCTGGATGACGAGCCGCTCCTTCTCGCCCAGATGCCGCAGCGCCTCCCGCAGGGCGAGCTTTTCCAGCAGCTTTTCCTCCATGCCGTCCGTGCAGAGGACGTCTTCAAGGGAAAAGCCCTCCTCGCCAGTCTGCCGCTGGATCGATTCGGCGGCGCTGGTGGCCGTCTCGGCGCTGGCGATCTCCTCGGGAGACAGCCCCATAGCCTCCGACAGCTCGGATACCGTCGGCTCGCGGCCGAAGTCGCCGGTCAGGCGCTCGCGCGTTTTTTTGATGGCAGCCGCGCGCTCCTTGATGCTGCGGCTGACCTTAACGGCGCCGTCGTCGCGCAGGAAGCGGCGGATCTCCCCTGCGATCTTCGGCACGGCGTAGGTGGAAAACTGCGTGCCGTAGGCCGTGTCAAAGCCCTCGACGGCCTTGAGAAAGCCGACGCAGCCCAGCTGGAACAGATCGTCCGGCTCCACGCCGCGGCCGAAATACCGCCGCGCGATCGACCAGATCAGGCCGGTATTCTCCGTCACGAGCCGCTCCGTGGCCGTCCGGTCGCCCTGCTGAGCCTGCGTGATGAGCGTGATCGTCTCGCTCAAGCGTTCTTCCCCCGCTGCACGATCTTCCGCTTCATATGTACCGTCGTCCCCCGCCCCGGCTTCGACGTGACCTGCAGCGAGGTCATGAAGCTCTCCATGATCGTAAAGCCCATGCCGCTGCGCTCGGGGCCGCCGGTCGTGAACATGGGCGTGCGGGCCTTTTCGATGTCCTCCATCCCGCAGCCCTTGTCGCGCACGACAACGTCGAGGACGCTGTCCGGCAGGATGCGGCAGCGGATGGTCACGAGGCCGATCGTATCGCGGTAGGCGTGGACGATGCAGTTGGTGACCGCCTCGGAGACGGCGGTCTTGATATCGTTCAGCTCCTCGAGATTCGGGTCGAGCTGCGCGGCAAAGCAGGCGACGGCCGCGCGGGCAAAGGCCTCGTTGGCGGACCGGCTGGGGAAAGTCAGCGTCATTTCATTTTCAGCTTTCATGGACCAGACTCCTTTCATCTTCCAAGGTTGCGATGCGCTCGATCTCGGAGGCCCGGAGCACCTTCATCGGCTGCGGCGGCACGCTTCTGAGGATCACCTCGCCGCGCAGCTGCCGCATATGGCGGACGCAGGCGATCACGATGGCGATGCCGCTCGAGTCCATAAACGTGACCTCCCGGAAATCCAGCACGCAGACGCGCGGCAGATAGAGCTCGATTTTGTTGCCGACAACACGCATGATATCCTTCGCGCTGTGGTGGTCGATCTCGCCGCGCAGCGCGATGGTCAGCTGCTTGTCCTGCAAAAAGCTTGTGAGATTCATTTGTTCGCCTCCAGATAAAAAATGGACACACAGGAGCATTCCTGTGTGTCCATTATAGAAATCAATCGGTGAAATTCCGGTCGAAACCGTTACCGACGGAGCCTCTTTTCACTTTCTTCCAGCTGTGCGAGCAGAGCTCTGTTCTTTTCGAGCTTCTCGCGCTGCTCGGCCACGACCTTTTCCGGCGCGCGGGAGACGAAGGCCTCGTTCGAGAGCTTGCCCTCGAACATGGCGATCTGCTTGAGGCAGTTGGCCTTTTCCTTTTCGAGGCGGGCCAGCTCCTTCTCAAAGTCGATCAGCTCCTCCAGCGGGATATAGAGCTTGGCGTCATTCGTGACGACGCAGACCATGTTCTCGTGGCCCTCCGGGTCGTTCTCGCAGATGATGACCTTGTCGGCATACGCCAGACGGCAGATGAAGCCCTCGCCCTGCCGGAAGATCTCGCCCTTGTCGGACACGACGTAGAGCGTGCTCTTCTTCGACGGCGGAACGTTCATCTCGGCGCGGCGGTTGCGGATGGAGCGGATGGCGTTCATGACGGATTCCATGTGCGCGGCCTCGGCGCCGAAGTTCAGGCTCTCGTCGTACTTCGGCCAGTCGGCCAGCATGAGGAATTTGCCCTCGTGCGGGATGGCCTGCCAGATCTCTTCCGTGATGAACGGCATGAACGGATGCAGCAGCCGCAGGAACTGGTCGAGCACATAGACCAGGACCTTCTGCGCGGCGAGCTTGCTCTTTTCATTCTCGCCGTAGAGTCTGGCCTTGGTGAGCTCGATATACCAGTCGCAGTAGGTGTCCCAGATGAAGTCATAGACCTTGGCGGAGGCCACGCCGAGCTCGTAGGCGCCCATATTCTCGGTGACTTCTTTGATGAGCGTATTGAGCTTTGACAGGACCCACTTATCCTCGATCTCAAGATCGGCGGCATCGGGCAGGCCGGTCTCTTCCACGGTCAGGTTCATGAGCACATAGCGGCTCGCGTTCCAGATCTTGTTGGCAAAGTTGCGCATGGCTTCGCACTTTTCGACGTAGAAGCGCATGTCGTTGCCGGGAGAGTTGCCGGTGATGAGGTTGAAGCGCAGGGCGTCCGCGCCGTACTTCTCGGCCATCTCCAGCGGGTCGATGCCGTTGCCGAGGGACTTGGACATCTTGCGGCCCTTGTCGTCGCGGACGAGGCCGTGGATGAAGACGGTCTTGAACGGCTCTTTTTTCATCTGCTCCATGCCGGAGACGACCATACGCGCCACCCAGAAGAAGATGATATCATAGCCCGTGACCATGTCGGTCGTCGGGTACCAGTATTTGAGGTCTTCGGAATCGAGATCCGGCCAGCCCAGCGTGGAGAACGGCCACAGGCCGGACGAGAACCAGGTATCGAGCACATCTTCGTCGCGGGTCAGATGCGTGCAGCCGCACTTCTCGCACTTCGTCGGGTCTTCGCGGGAGACGTTGATATGGCCGCATTCGTCGCAGTACCACGCGGGGATCTGATGGCCCCACCAGAGCTGGCGGGAGATGCACCAGTCGTGGACGTTTTCCATCCAGTTGAGGTAGGTCTTCGAGAAGCGCTCGGGGACGAACTTGATCGTGCCGTCCTTGACGACGCGGATGGCTTCCTCGGCCAGGGGCTTCATCTTGACGAACCACTGCGCGGAGATGAGCGGCTCGACATCGTTATGGCAGCGGTAGCAGGTGCCGACGTTGTGGGAATAGGGCTCGGTCTTGACCAGATACCCCTGCTCCTCGAGGTCCTTGACGAGGGCCTTGCGGCACTCATAGCGGTCCATGCCGTTGTACTTGCCGCCGTTTTCGTTGATCGTGCCGTTGTCGGCGATGACGCGGATGACGTCGAGGTTGTGGCGCAGGCCGACCTCAAAGTCGTTGGGGTCGTGCGCCGGAGTCATCTTGACCGCGCCGGTGCCGAAGCCGATCTCGCAGTATTC
>ENA-UOOD01003810-UOOD01003810.1-human-gut-metagenome-genome-assembly--contig:-CS67-NODE-3810-length-12194-cov-6.888871_pt1 | contig 12194 bp, 9 predicted proteins | sample MGYA00242464_ERZ724011 | MGnify/ENA metagenome assembly ERZ724011 | reverse complement strand
GTAGTTCATTAATTTTGTAATTGCTTATGCAAAGGTATGGAGTTTTTTCGATAACGCAAAACTTTTTCCCTACTTTTTTTCGAAAGAAATAAAAAACGCCACTGCGGTGAGTGGCGTTGAATACATATAAATGGTTTTTCAGCTCTATGTTTTAAGCCTTGAAAAACTTCTTATCGAATTAAATCAATACTACGCTTTAAGAATTTATCGAGACCAGCTCCCTTCAACATGCCATTTTGTAGCAAAGCCAAGTCTATGAGTTGGTGTACGATTTTATTGTCTTTAGCCGCACTGGCAATGATGTCTGCTTTCTTTTGTTTCTGCTCATCGATTGCTTTTTGCGTATTTTCGACATCTTGTTTTTCTTCTTGCGTTATTTCTTCTGGCTTCTTTTTCTGTTGATTCTGATGCAGGGCTGCCAATCTTGCTTCTTGTCCTTTGAGTTCACTCTCAATAGGTTTCAAGGCATCGGCGGTTGTTTTGCTGCAATTGTCGAGTACATTTTGAATCAGTTTGTGATCGCTGTTCAGTACTAATGTAAACATATCGGGCATACTCCCATAGAAGCCCATGCCAGCTTGATACTTGCTCATCTCCTTCATACGACGCATATATTCGCTCTGGGTAATGATGAGTGGCATGGCTGATTCGCCTAAAGCTTGCACCTCTACATTAAATTCAGCCTGATTGATTTTAGGCAGTTGTGATTTGAAAACTTGTGACAAATTGTCACGATCGTTCTTGTCTAACTTCGACTCCTTGGTCTCTTCTTTTACAATGATACGATCGATGATGTCTCCGTCTACACGACTAAATCGGCTCTTTTCGAACTTTTGTTCAAACATGGATACCGTTGCAACGTCCAATTGTCCGTCAAAGAGAAGGACGCTGTAGCCTTTGTCCTTTGCTGACTCTATGTACGTGTATTGCTCATCCTTGTCGGTCGCATAGAGATAGATGAGTTGTCCGTCTTTATCTGTTTGGTTATCCTTAATGAGGGTGCGGTATTCATCAAAGGTAAAGTATTTGCCATCTACGTCCTTGAATAGGGCAAAGTCTTTAGCACGGTCATAGAAATCTTCTTGAGAGAGCATGCCGTAGTTGATAAATATCTTGAGATCGTCCCACTTCTCTTCGTAATTTTTACGATCTTCTTTGAAGATAGATTGCAAGCGATCGGCTACTTTCTTAGTGATATAGGTTGAAATCTTTTTTACGTTAGCATCACTTTGAAGATAGCTACGGCTCACATTCAAAGGAATGTCGGGAGAATCGATAACGCCATGCAACAGGGTAAGGAACTGTGGTACAATGCCTTCTACCTGATCTGTGACGAAGACCTGATTGCTGTACAATTGTATTTTGTTGGGTTGCAGCTCAATGTTCGACTTTACCTTTGGGAAATAAAGGATACCAGTGAGGTTAAACGGATAATCCACATTGAGGTGTATCCAGAACAGCGGTTCGTCCTGCATGGGGTAGAGGGTGCGATAAAAATTCTTATAGTCCTCGTCCTTTAATGTAGAAGGAGCTTTTGTCCACAATGGCTCGGTATCATTAATGACATTGTCCTCTGCGGTTTCAACCTGTTTGCCATCTTTCCACTCTGTTTTTTTGCCAAAAGCTATCGGAATAGGCAAGAACATACAATACTTGTTGAGTAGTGTTTGGATGCGCTGCTCTTCCAAAAATTCTTTGCAGTCGTCATCGATATAAAGCACGACATCGCTTCCACGGTCAGCCTTTTCAGTCTCTTCTATGGTGTATTCTGGGCTGCCGTCGCAACTCCATTTCACGGCTTTCTCGTTTTCCCTATAGCTTTTGGTAATAATTTCCACTTTCTTACTAACCATAAAGGCAGAGTAGAAACCTAATCCGAAGTGTCCAATAATGCCATTGGCATTCTCTTTATACTTCTCCATGAAGTCGTTTACACCCGAAAAAGCTATTTGGTTGATGTATTTGTCTATTTCCTCAGCGTTCATACCAATACCACGATCGCTGATTGTTAATGTGCCTTTTTCTTTGTCTAACTTAATGTGAATGGTCAAATCTCCTTCTTCGCCTTTGAAATCTCCTTGTTTTGAAAGAGTTTTCAACTTTTGAGTAGCGTCAACGGCATTGCTCACTAACTCTCGAAGGAATATCTCGTGATCAGAATAGAGAAACTTTTTAATAACGGGGAAGATATTCTCTGTTGTAACCCCAATATTACCTTTTTGCATTGTATAATAATGTTTTTATGAATTCGCATAAAAGGTAATGCAAATAATGTGCCAAATAAAAAAGTTGGAAGAAAGTGGATTAGTTGGGCTATCATCAATAGGCGATAGCCCAACTATGCGACACAATCTTCCAATTTTGTAAAGATATACGTAATAAGTTTTTTACCCTATTGCGATATCTTGCAAGATTTCACCCAAAGTGGGGTGGGTGTGAATAATATCCTTCAGCTGATTGAGCTTAATATCCAAGTTCATCAACGCCGAAACTTCTTGAACAAGTTCTGCTGCATGAGCACCATAGACATGGCATCCAATAATCTTGTCCTCCTCATCTGTGATGAGTTTCACCATTCCTTCGGTTTCTTCAATAGAAAGCGCACGACCGTTTGCACGATAGTAGCCTTTCTTAGTCTTGTATGCTATGTTCTCTGCCTTGCATGCATCCTCTGTCTTGCCTACGCAAGCTGCTTCAGGATAGGTGAATACGGCAGCGGGCATGATGTCGAATCGAATATTATCGTCTTTGCCAAGTATGTGATTGATGGCTCTCATTCCTTGGAATGTGGCAGCATGTGCTAACATTTGTCGTCCATTCACATCGCCAATGGCATAAATACCACTGACGGATGTTTCCATATTGTCATTGACTAAAATGCCTTTTCTGTCGTAGGCAATCCCAGCGGCATCAAGGTTTAGCCCTTCGATATTGGCAGCCCGTCCAGTTGCAATAAGGATAGTATCTGCTTCTACACTTTGTTCTTTTCCTTTTTGTTCAAAGTATATTTTGCCATTTTCTACTTTCTTTACTGCAGCTTGCAAATAGAACTGAATGCCTGTCTTTGCCAAACATTTTCTTAATCGCTTTGCAATATCGCTGTCTAATGTCGGTAAGCATTCCTTCATGAATTCGACTACCGTTACCTGACTGCCGAACTGTGCGAAGGCAGATGCAAATTCCATACCAATGACACCAGCCCCAACGATACACAACTTTTCAGGGATATGATCAATGGAAAGCAATTCTGTAGAGGTAAGGACATTGGAATTTCCGTGGGGATTGTAAACAATACCCTCAATAGGAGGTACTTTTGCTTGCGATCCAGAGGCTATGATGACGTATTTTGCGGCATATTCCTCTCCGTTGGCAACAATGGTTTTAGCGTCCTTAAAAGAAGCCTTGGCATGCACCAATGTAATGTTAGGCTGGGAAAGTAATGTCTCTACTCCTGCTTTCAATTGCTGGATAGCTTCATTTTTTCTTGCCATCACCTGTTCGAAGACAGGCTTTTCTTCTTTAGAGGCATCGTGTGCTAAACATTTGGTTGGGATACATCCACAATTAAGACACGTCCCGCCTGCTTCCAAAGCTTCGAAAATGATGACCTGAAGGTCATTCTTTGCAGCATAATCAGCTGCGCGATAGCCTCCAGGACCACTTCCAATGATGATTAAATCAGTTGTTGTCATTGATCAATTGCTTAAAGGTAAGTATAGGATGCTTGGCTGCTTCCACATCGTTCACACGCTTAATAGGTGTTTCGTGCGGTGCACTTTTCACGATTTCAGGGTCGTTCTTTGCCTCGTTGGCAATCTTGCGCATCACCTCTATGAATGCATCCAGCGTTTCCTTGCTTTCGTTTTCGGTAGGTTCTATCATCATTGCCTCGTGGAAGAGCAATGGGAAATAGATTGTCGGAGCATGGAAGCCGTGGTCTAATAAACGCTTAGCAACGTCCATTGTGGTTACTCCTGTGCTCTTGTCCATAAGACCATCAAACACAAACTCATGCTTGCAAATGGTGTCTATGGGGAGTTTGTAAACGTCTTTCAAGCACTCTTTGATGTAGTTGGCATTCAATGTGGCATAAGGTCCTACCATCTTGATATTTTCCTTGCCTAAAGTGAGGATGTAAGTGTAGGCTCTCAAATAGGTGAGGAAATGTCCGTGATAAGGATGAACCGTAATGGTAAAATGCCCTTTTGCATTGGTTGCACAATTATTGGTGGGTAAGAAATCTACCAATTTCTCGCAAACACCCACAGGACCAGAGCCAGGACCGCCGCCTCCATGTGGGGTAGAGAATGTCTTATGCAAGTTGATGTGCATCACATCAAATCCCATATCGCCAGGTCTACATTCACCCAGCAGCGGATTAAGATTTGCCCCATCGTAGTACATCAAACCACCGCAGTCATGAATGAGTTTGGTAATCTCTGGAATATGTGTCTCGAAGAGTCCCAAAGTGTTGGGGTTTGTCATCATCATTCCAGCAATGTCATCTCCTAAGAGTGTCTTGAGGTGCTCTACGTCCACTAATCCATCGGCGGTACTCTTTACCTCTACCACTTCTAATCCACATACCGCAGCCGATGCGGGATTTGTTCCGTGGGCAGAATCGGGTACGATAATCTTGGTACGTTTCGTGTCGTTGTTTGCTTGGTGATATGCACTGATAACCATGAGTCCCGTTAATTCTCCATGAGCTCCTGCACATGGATTAAGCGTAAAGCGAGACAATCCTGTTAAAGCGCATAAGGCTTGTTGCAAATTCTCATACACTTCTTTTGCGCCTTGCACTGTTTCAGCAGGTTGAAGTGGATGCAAATTAACAAATGCAGGGTGTGCTGCCATCTCTTCATTGATAGTTGGATTGTACTTCATGGTACACGATCCCAGCGGATAAAAGCCGTTGTCAACGCCAAAGTTGTTCTCACTATGGTTGGTATAGTGGCGCACTACTGTCAGTTCATCACACTCTGGAAGCTCGGCATCGACTGTTCTTTTTAATGTGGCAGGTATTTCATGTCGCCCAAATTCATTCTTTGGAAGCGTATATCCACGTCTTCCAGGGTGAGAAAGTTCAAAAATTAAGTTATGATATAGTTGATGGTTCATGGCACGAGTTCTATTAGTTGATCAATTTCCTCCTTTGTTCTCTTTTCTGTTACAGCCAACATGAGCATGTCATCACCAACTTGTATGCCACCAAAGATGCCATTTTCAATGAATCGTTGTTGAAGTTCTTGGAGGTTACCGTCATACTTCACGCAAAATTCATTGAAGAAAGGCTGATTGTAAGCCAATGTGAAATGTCCTGTTTTCAATAACTGTTCACATAGATAATGTGCACCGTCATAAGACAATTGTGCAGCTTCTTTCAATCCCTCTTTACCCATTAAAGAAAGATATATCGTTGCCCAAAGTGCCATTAGTGACTGATTTGAACAAATATTTGATGTTGCTTTCTGTCGGCGGATGTGCTGTTCGCGCGCCTGTAGCGTGAGGACAAACACACGTTGACCTTCTTCATCGATGGTTTTCCCAACGATACGTCCTGGCATCTTGCGCACAAGTTTATCCGTACAGCACATATATCCTACATACGGACCACCCCATCCCATGGGAATACCCAATGATTGAGCTTCGCCAACAGCGATATCTGCACCCAATTCTCCAGGTGTTTTGAGCAATGCCAAATCAGAAGGATTGCTGTTCATGATGAACAACGCCTTTTGTTCATGGCACTTATCGGCTACACCTGTGTAATCTTCTACAATACCATAGTAATTGGGATATTGTACAACCACACCAGCAACGCCACCTTTAGCTAATTTCTGTTCCAGATCTTCTTGGTCGGTAATGCCTTCCCGTTCTGCTATCATTTCAATATCTATGTGTTGAAAATGTGCATAAGTCTTGATAACAGAAAGGATTTTTGGGTCTACTGTTTCAGAAATGAGTACTTTATTTGCCTTTTTATGGTTCGCTTTCGCCATCAACACCGCTTCTGCTGTGGCAGTAGAACCATCGTACATAGACGCATTGGATACATCCATACCCGTCAACTCTGCCATCATACTTTGAAATTCAAAGATATAATGAAGTGTTCCTTGTGATACTTCTGCTTGATAAGGGGTATAGCTGGTTAAAAACTCTGAGCGACTCACCAAGGATGGAACTGCTGATGGTGTGTAATGATCGTACACGCCAGCACCAGCAAAGCAAGTGAGTTGTTGGTTTTTTGCTCCTAATTGATTAAAAAATTGGCGAATCTCTATTTCACTTTTTGCTCCAGGAATGTCGAATTCACCACGGAAACGCACTTCTTCTGGAATTTCTTTGAATAAGTCTTTAAGAGATTTTACACCAATTTTATCCAACATATCAGAAACATTCTCTTCTGTATGTGGAAAAAACTTGTAATTCATAGCTATATTACTTTTTACAGAATTCTTCATAAGCCTTGGCATCCATCAAACTCTCTAATTCGGATTTGTCAGACAGTTCCAATTTCATAATCCAAGTTTCAAAGGCATCTTCGTTAATTTTCTCTGGTGTATCTTCAAGTTCTTCATTCACTTCAACCACCGTTACACTTACGGGGCTATCCAAATCACTTGCAGCTTTCACGCTCTCTACAGCGCCAAAGTCGTCGCCTGCTTCAATTTCATCATCTACTTCTGGAAGATCTACATAAACAATGTTGCCCAAAGCTTGCTGTGCATAGTCAGTGATACCAACATAACCAATATTACCTTCTACTCTTACATACTCGTGCGACTCGCTGTAATAGAGTCCTTCAATTACTTTTGCCATATTTTTTTGATTTATTTTATTGATGATTTTTTGTTATTTATTACATTCGATGAAACATGCTGTGATAGTCATCGTCACAGATTTTCATTAAACGTATTCGCTTTTCTAATGTTTGTTCAAGAATCTCTTCTTGACAACTACACAGGGGAATGTTTTCTTTCTAATTTGAACTTCAAGTTCTGTACCGAGTTTAGAATGCTCCAAATCTACTAAGGCAAATGCCAAACTTTTATCCAAACTGATAGAGTGATAGCCTGTAGTGATGATACCTACCTGCTGTCCGTCTTTCATAACGGCATAACCATGGCGAGGAATGGCTTTTCCCTCTAATTCCAGTCCAATGACTTTTTGCTTTGGTTTTTCTTCTTTTTGCTTGGCGATAGCTTCCTTTCCTATGAATTCGGGCTTATCTAACTTGCAGAACATGCTTAGTCCTGACATTACAGGTGTAATGTCTTTAGATAACTCCATTCCGTAAAGAGGAAGACCTGCCTCAAAGCGCAAAGTGTCACGACAGCCCAAACCGCAAGGTGTACAACGCTTGCTCTCCATTAAAGCATCCCATGCTTGAATGATATAAGCTTGTGAGCCATATATCTCGAAGCCGTCTTCACCTGTATAACCAGTGCGACTTACAATAATTTGCTCGCCTTTGACGTCTATTGTCTTTGCTTCGTAAAACGCCAAATCTTTGCAAGATAGGTGTAATACTTCTTCCATAACGCTTTCTGCCTCTGGTCCTTGTATTGCCAACTGACTGTAATAGTCTGAGCAATGGTCAATGGTTACATCATAACCTTCTGCGTGCTGACGTATCCATTCTACGTCTTTGTCAGTGTTGGCGGCATTGATGACTAAGAAAAATTCGTTCTCGCCCATCTTGTAAACCAACAAGTCGTCTACGGTTCCTCCGTCAGGATAGAGCATCATTCCATAAAAGATGCTGTTTAGGGGAGCATTGGTGACATCATTGGTAAAGATGTAGTTCACATATTTTTCTGCATCTTTCCCTGTAATGTAGACTTCGCCCATGTGGGAAACATCGAAAACGCCACAGTGTTGGCGCACAGCATTATGCTCTTCAATAATAGATGAATACTGGATAGGCATGTCGTAGCCACCAAATGGTTGCATTAAAGCACCCAAGGCTACATGTCTGTCATGCAGACAAGTTCGTTTATTTTCCATATTTTATAAATTTAGGTTTATACATAGATTTATTATTAGCGGTTAAAAAGTGCCATTCTATTGTTATTGTTTTGGCGGATCTACAATCAAGTTGACCAATTGTGCCTTGTTCAAATTTCTGATGATGTGGTTCACTTGCTCGGGTAAAGCCGCCTCTATGGCTTGTTTGGTGTATGGGATGTTTTGCAATGGTTTCAAGATAGCATTGTCAAGGTCGCCCGTCAGGAAATAATCTCCCATGATGTTCACGTGCTTGATAACGTTGTTCTTGAGTTCCATAAGCACCTCCAATTCGCCCACATTCTCAATGCGTTGCTTGTTGGTCATGGTGTAGCGTGGGTTGTTGCCATAAGTGAACTCATCCGACAGGTAGTCTTGCTCTATCTCTTCAATACCCTTGATGTCGTTCTCTGTGAGGGTGAGGGAGGATGTGCATAGAAACTCCTTCGTGTGACGCTTCACTTCTTCTATGGAGAGTGTGGTATAGTCTTTGAGCAAGGCAATGTGTTGGCGAACGCTTTGCACGCCTTTACTGTTTAACTTCTGTTGACTTGGCGTGATACTTGCCACCATATTCTGAAGATTGGTGTCGTAGAGCATGGTGCCATGTACGATGCTCCACTGTGGAACATGATAGAAAGCATTTCCCGACACCTTCTTCCCATCAATCAAAATGTCGTTTCTACCTCCTGCTTCGGCATTTATTCCAAGTTTTCGAAGCATCTGCACGATGCGGTCGATGTACTGGGTGAAAACAAGATTTACTTGATCATTGTGCGTAATATACGAGAACAGCAAGCAGCCCTCGTCCACATAAATACATCCTCCACCACTCTTACGCCGAAGAAGATGAATACCTTTTTCTCGACAATAAGGTAAATTTATTTCATTGTCTATTAACTGGTTACGTCCAACCATCACTGTAGGAGGTACTTGCCAAATAAAGAAATAATCTTCGTTATCGGCAATATGTCGTGCTACGTATTCTTCGGTGGCAAGGTAAAAACTGGTTAACCTATTCTTCTCTGGAACATCAATATAGATCATTGGTTAGTTTTCATTTTAGATTGTTTGACTACAAATATAATGATTTGTCATCGATTACACCAAAAAATCAATGTTTTTTTTGCAATCTTCACATGAATGCCTTTCTGAGTTCCTGTTCGACAATGTTTCTTCATAGTTTTGTTCATCATCCTCCGTCCACCTTATATATTATATATTGGCTATTGACATGATGTTGGCAAACACGCCTGCGGCGGTGACATCGGCACCTGCACCATATCCCTGTATTTGCATGGGGTAGGCTTTGTAGCGTTCGGTGGTGAGCAACACGATGTTGTTGCTACCTTCGAGGTTATAGAAGGGATGCGACTGTGCTACTGCTTGCAGACCGACTTTCATTTTGCCATGCTCCATAGAGGCTACGAATCGCCACCGCTCACCTTGCTGTTCGAGGGTGCGACGACGTTTCTCAAAGTCATCGTCCAATTGTGGCAGCCGCTTCCAAAACTCGTCCACACTGCCTTCAAAATATTCATCAGGAACAAACAGGTGTTTTTCCACTTCTTCTTGTTCTGCCTTGTAGCCAGCCTCGCGTGTGAGGATGACCAACTTGCGGATAACATCCTTTCCACTCAAGTCGATGCGTGGGTCTGGCTCACTATACCCCTCTTCTTTGGCACGGTGTACTGTCTCCGAAAATGGTACATCGGCTGTCAGCTCGTTGAAGATGAAGTTGAGCGTACCACTAAGCACGGCTTCAATCTTCAGAATCTTGTCTCCTGAGTTGCGCAGGTCGTTAATAGTGCCGATAATGGGCAGTCCTGCTCCCACGTTGGTTTCGTATCTGAACTTTACCCCTCGTGTCACGGCGGTTTGTTTCAATCGCATATATTCGTCGTAAGGCGATGAGGCGGCTATCTTGTTGGCTGCCACCACACTGATGTTATGTTCTAAGAGCGGTTGATAGAGGGCGGCAATCTCGCCACTTGCCGTACAGTCTACAAATACAGAGTTAAAGATGTTCATGCCGATGACGGCTTCACACAATTTCTGTGGTGAACTGAGTTCTGATGCTTGCAACTCTTCTCGATAGGTCTGCAAATCTAAACCGTCACGGTTGTATATGGCATGTTTGGATGAGGCGATGCCTACCACGTTGAGTTTGAGTCGGGAATGTTCCTTCAGTTCATCGTACTGCGACCGTATCTGCTCTATGAGTTTGCCACCTACGGTGCCAATGCCACAGATAAAGAGGTTGAGTACCTTGTATTCGGACAGGAAAAACGAGTCGTGCAGCACGTTCAGGGCTTTGCGCAGGTAGGTAGCTTCTATGACTACGGAGATGTTGGTTTCACTCGACCCCTGTGCAAAAGCAATGACACTGATGCCCGAACGCCCTAATGTTTCAAACAGTTTGGCTGCTATTCCCGGCAGGTGACGCATGTTTTCACCCACAATGGCAATGGTGGCAAGCCCACTTTGTGCCTCCATGGGGAACATAGCACCCGTTTCTATCTCTTTGGCAAACTCGTCGTTGAGTACAGCTACCGCAGCATCTGCATCCTGTTCGCGCACACCAATGCTGGTTGAGTTTTCCGAAGACGCCTGACTGACCATGAATACCGATATGCCATGGTTCGCCAAGGCGGTGAAGATGCGACGGTTGACACCGATGACACCTACCATGGACAGTCCTGCCACGTTGATAAGTGTGGTTCCCTTAATGCTTGAGATGCCTTTGATAGGCTTGCCATCGTTTTTGATTTTTGCCTTAATCATGGTTCCCTCACCGTCGGGATCGAACGTGTTTTTCACCTGTATAGGGATATTTTTCACACATACGGGGTAGATAGTGGGCGGATATACCACTTTGGCACCAAAGTTGCACAGCTCCATCGCCTCGATGTAGCTGAGTTCATGAATCGTGTAGGCAGCCTTAATCACCTTGGGATCGGCTGTCATAAAGCCATTTACGTCTGTCCATATTTCCAAAATGTCGGCATCGAGTGCGGCGGCAATGATAGAGGCGGTGTAGTCTGAGCCGCCTCTTCCCAAGTTGGTAGTCTCGTGCGTATCTTTGTCCTGGCTGATGAATCCCGGTACCAAGGTAATGGTGTGCTGATGCGAAAAGGCGTCTCTCACCAACTGCTGAGTGAGAGTGCTGTCCAATACATGCTTATTGTGTTTGCGCTCGGTCTTGATGAATGTGCGGGCATCTATCCAGCGGGCATTCTCTACTAAGGTGGCAACGATTTGCGAACTTAGTCGCTCACCGTAGCTCACGATGGTATCTTCTGTCTTATGACTCAGGTCATGGATGAGAAATACACCGAAGTAGATGGAACGGAGTTGTTCGAACAGCGTGTCTACCTTATGATATAGTTCGCTGTGCTTGATGTTGTCAGTGATAACGGAATCAATGAGTTGGTGGTGTCTCTCCACCATATTGTCGAAGGAGTCTTTCCATGTCTCATTGCCCGACAGTGCCAATTGCGCTGTGTTCAGCAGTTGGTCGGTGATGCCTCCCAATGCGCTTACTACCACAACAACGGGTTGTCGTTGGGCTTCTCTCTCGACAATCCTCTTCAGTGAGAGGATGCTTTCCACGGAACCAACGGATGTTCCGCCAAACTTCAATACTTTCATGTAGTGTTCTTTTTATCTTGTTGTGCCGCAATGTAGCCCAAATTGGAGGTGCGTCACAATAGAGTTATTCTCTCATATAGCAAGGTGGAACTTTCACCTCGCTAACTTTCCGTCGGTGGGATTTTTCTCAAAGGCGGTTCATCTATTGCATCCATCTGGACTTAGATAAGGGCAAATGTACAAAATTTCTTCAAATCAGCCCTTATTTTCATCCATATTATTTGCAAAGCAATGCTTGTATCTCTCTGCTCTTTTATTGAAGAGTGATATTTTATACTGCGAAAAGACACAAAAGAAATAGCGTAGGTTATATTGATAAAACGCTACATGGAAGGGAAATAATTGCTGAATTTTCTTTACAAAGTATCTCTCATAACTCGCGTGAAAACAACCAACAGCAAAGTTGGTCGCAAATACGCGAGAAATGAGCTATGTTTATAACTTACTGTTATTGAAAGTGTTACGACAAAGTTTTCGCTTTTTGTACCATTTTTTGCCCTTTCTTGGCTGTTAAAGCATTGTTCTAAGCTAAC